>Ga0116229_10016164_pt1 | contig 10055 bp, 5 predicted proteins | sample S1TSphgellanicum_3_FD_87313 | JGI IMG/M metagenome (GOLD analysis project Ga0116229, IMG submission 87313) | Host-associated microbial communities from peat moss isolated from Minnesota, USA - S1T2_Fc - Sphagnum magellanicum MG | ecosystem: Host-associated > Plants > Peat moss > Unclassified... | reverse complement strand
TTGTTGTTGTTGTTTGGATATGCCTCTATTGTTATTATTGTTGTTGTTATCACTGCAAGTAGACGTAGTACTGGCCCCGGCCCACCACCAACAGCAGCAGCAGAAGAAGTAGCAACAGCACGACATCTTCTGACCGGATTTGCAGCATTCTTGGCAGCATTTGCAGCTAGCTAGCTACAATGGGAGTGATTTCATGTGGAGCTCTCTCCCCTCAAGCAGCGCAGAGAATTCTTGAATATACTCTCTATACTCTCTATTTCTACCTCTTCACACAATTGCAAAGCACACATGAAGCATTCATTGTTCTCTTCAGCAGTAGTAGTACTCTGTCAATCTCCATCTCCATCTCGGAATGTTTTTTTTTCCCGCAGATCTGTATACATATGTGCAGTTGTCTGAGCGAGCTAGCTTAGCTAGCTAGCTCGCTCGCTCATGTTCTTATATATATAAATTCTTGTTGTAACATGTTGGTGAAATATATCAGGTGTATGTGTATGTATATCCGGGATCTGCAAGAGATGAATAATGCTTAATTTGTTGTGAAGAAGCTGTGGCAGAAGCTGGCAGGCAAGCTTGTTGTCGATGTTGCTGCAGGGCGCAGTACTAGCCTATTGGTCCAGAGAAAACTGTGTATTAGTTGCCGTTGCAGTTCATATTGTGCTAAGTTTGAAGCCTTGCTACCTATCTCCAGTCTAATTCTTGTTGACGATTGTGCAGGTTGCAGCTGGGGGATTCATGCTTTGCTGCAACAATCGTGAAGATTTGTAGTAAACTTTGCCTGGCTTTTCTTTTCTTGTATTGTTGTCGACATGGGGAGGAAGAGGGTGTTGGCGTTGGGGCCAGCTCTGTCCCGGATGCGCTTTGTAGACAACGGTCGGGCATACGAGAAGCTGATCCAAGGCGGCCATGATGAGCAGCAGCAGCAGCAGACAACAACAGGCCGGATTAAGTCTAATTCTTCGTCTTCGACGTCGTCGTCACGCTTCTGGGCTGGAGTAAGTTGGAGACGCAAGAAGACATCGAAGAAAAAGAAGAAGAAGCTAGTAGTGGAGAAGCTGGGTAATAAGAATCACGAGCGTCGCAGAAGATTACACTTCAAGGTGTCGAAGCAGCTGCGCATCAAGCTGCTCATGTCACCTCTGCTGCTGCTGAAGAAGCTGCGTGACTCATATGTGCGGATGATTCTGGCGTTAGAGCGTGACTGTGGCGAGTACGGTGGCGCTCTTGCCATGAGCAGCTATCCCATATATCCCTTGTACCTCTTCGCCTGACTACGTCTAGCTGCTGCTGTCGATCGATCTACACAGCAGCACTAGAATCGAGGCCGCAGCTCTTCTAGCTAGCTCTTCGAGTCTGCCAGACTTGGAGCTAGCAGCTGCTGCTGCTGCTGTTGCATGATCAACAAAACTATAGCTCTCTCACAATGGATTGTCTTTTGTTCCAAGCATTTGTAGCAGGAACAAACTAGTTAAACAGTTTCTGAGCTTCTGAGCATATACTATATCATCATCTAGTGGGAAGATTTCCTTGAATCTTATACACTACAACTATTATAATTTCCAGCTCTTCACAAAACCGGATTGATTTTTGTTTTGTTTTGTTTTGTTTTCATGGGCCTCCAGATCAGTCAAAACTGTACAAGAATATGCAAGTAAGTGGAAGAATTAATGTTGAACCGATCTTGAGCAGCTTGTTTTCACATTGATCTACTAATCTATTGAAATGCCTAGCATGGGAATGTGGAAGAGTTCTAGCTTGTTCAGATGAGACATACTTGAGAAACTCCCTTGGCATTTGAGCACACATCAATCTACCTGCTCTTCATAATCATCTTCTTCTTCTCCTGCTTGTTCTTCCTCCTCCACATCATCAACTTCTCCTCCTCCTCCTTGTTCTTCCTCCTCCACATCATCATCTTCTTCTCTTTCTTGTTCTTCCTCCTCCACATCATCATCTTCTTCTCCTTCTTGTTCTTCCTCCTCCACATCATCATCTTCTCCTCCTCCGCCTCCTTGTTCTTCCTCCTCCACATCATCATCTTCTTCTCCTCCTCCTTCTTCCTCCTCCACATCATCATCTTCTTCTCTTCCTCGTTGTTCTTTCTCCTCCACATCATCATCTTCTTCTCCTCCTCGTTCTTCCTCCTCCACATCATCATCTTCTTCTTCCTCCACATCGTCATCTTCTCCTCCTCCACATCATCATCATCTTCTTCTCCCTCTTGTTCTTCCTCCTCCACATCATCATCATCATCATCATCTCCTCCTCCTTGCTCTTCCTCCTCCACATCATCATCTTTTTCTCCTCCTTGTTCTAACTCCTCATCATTGAATGTCATCATCTTTTTCTTCCTCATCACCATTTCTTTTTTTTGGGCTTCTTCTTCATCATCATCATCGTCTTCTTCTCTTTAGAATTTTGAAGTTCCAATTTTAGGTACAAATGATATTCATGCAAGTAACAAAATTTGAATGTACAAGAACAAACTCAATCAATGATTAGCTCCATATTGCACATTATAAAGAATTTTCATGTCAAGTCTTGTTGTTGGTTTTTAATTTCTACTATCTTTGTTGTAGCAAAGTTGAATGTGCAATCAATCATGATTCGTAAATTATACAATGCCCAAGCAAGTTTATTGATTATTAAATGTGAATTAGAAAAGATGATTGATGAATCCCTTATAAGAAAGGGAATTATTCAAAAGCTTGTGAGCTTGAAAGGAAACTGTTCTTTCCTTTCAAAATTAACCTTGAAGGATCACCATTCTTGTCATTTTCATTAACCACAAGAAGAATTTTGATTATACTATCATTCAAGCTCCTTGATTTTTATGTTTAAAAAAGATGATTCTCTTACAAGAAAAAGTCTTTCTAAATAATAAGTTTTAGTAGCATCTTATAATTATCATGAGCACAAGAAGAATTTGGGTGAGTGTTTCCTTATCATCGATATGATCAATTGAATATATCTTAACAATGTTTCCATTCGAAGAACTTGTAAATGTTGAATGTTTTCAAAGTATGATGGAACATTTAGTTAATTGATTTCAAATCTAGTTTTCATATATATGTGACTTTTAGTGTGATTGTTGCATGAATGTTTTTAATTTCAGGACAAACAAAAACAAAGGGTTATTATTGTGTCTTTCAATGATTGAATTCAAATGTGAATTAAGATTTATGCTCAACATAATCACAATTAAAGTATGTTGTTAAGAACCATTATGAACCAACACCATTGTATTGAATTAGGTTTGACCAAGGCCTATTGAATATTTTTATTTTTTAGCTTTGGTAAATGAATTTTTTAATGTTGAAGTTTTTGGAATGTAACAAATATTATTAATGGAAGAATATGTTATGTCACACATTTACAATTGGTTAATTTGTTAACATTGTGACACAATTGAACATTTCAACCTTAGGTTTGAATATGACTATTGACAATGGGATGGGTTTTTAGTTGCATTAGACTTGGTCAACAATTTATTTTTTGTTTGATTTTTAAAATTTTCAACATATGGGGTCAATAATTATTCAAATTTTGGTCAAATTTTTTTAATTTTTTTTGTTGAAATCAATTGTGTATTATAATATTGCAGTGACAACATGATAAAGTATATTGAAAAAGTTGATGAATTAAAGGTGAGTTAAAAGTGAAACAATTTTTGACATTTAAATACAAGAAAATATATTCAAGCTTCATAATGAAATTATTTTTCTTTGCATTGAGTTTAATATACATAGATTTTGACTTTTGAATAGTAAAAGTAGAAAGAAATACTTTTGAAATTGACTAGTCAAAATGGTGTTCAAAAGTACCTTTTCATTAAAAAAATTTAAAAATAAATATGTATTGAATTAAAACATACATATCATTGTATATTCAATTGAAAAAAAAAAGTGTTTTCTCCACATTAGAACCTACTTGAAACATATTCTAAACAAATGTTATGTTGTGAAAAGTAAATTTCAAAATATATTTGCATTTTTCAAAACCTATTTTCAAATTATTTTGACAATGAAAAATTTGCAAATTAATTCCCAATAATGAAAAAGTATTTTTGTTTATCATTTGTGTAAAAACATTGAATTTGTAATTTTTTATATTGGGTTTCATTGCTATCTTTTATCAACTTAATAAAAATATTACAAAGGTAAATTATTTGTATATTTAATTTTTTTTTTGGCCCATTAAATCTTAAATAGTTCAAATTATACAAAGAAAATACCAATTTTGGTTGTGTGACGAATGAAATTTAAGAGGCAAGTGCATGTTTTGTGTCACAATGGCAATTTTTTGTGATGCGAGTGTAAATTCAATGATTAATTTGTATTTTAAATACTTGTATTTCCTAATTTGGTTATAAGCATTTAGTTCGAGACTATTAACTTGAGTATGTATATGATATATGTATTTGTTATGTGTACAACTTGCAAAATTACTTGAAGGTTAGATTCCATATGGATTGAATTTAGTTTTGTTGTAATTTTTTTAAAATGTTTTAACAAATGAAGGAATTTAAATTAAACATCTATTATGAAAACAAATGATACAATCTAATTTGGTTTTATCATCTTGAATACTTGGCAAAAAATGTAAATTATTTAGTGTGAAATCATATATATTTTTGGAATTGACAAGGAAGTTGAATATGTAATGTTGATTTTTTTTTTCAAAAAAATGAAATCAACCTAATTCATACTTAGGATCAAAAGCATCAAATTGCACCATCATATTCTCCTTAGCTTATTGAAAATGAAAATAAGAAAACATTATGAGTTTGTGAAGTTTGTGGACACTTTTGTGTGAGTGCTAACTAATATTTTATTTTGAATTTTTTAATCATGAATTGCCTTCATTTATTTAATTATTTAATTAAGTCCACAAACTTACATGAGTTTTTTTATTTAGACATTACTTTGTTTCAAGTAAATGTATTTTGACCTTAGCCTTCAAAGTGAAAGGTTTTGGGTCCCAAGCCTTTTCAAGCTTCTTCAGCGTCAATGAATGGATTTTACATCTTTTATGCATCCAATGAATGATTTTCTGACAATCTTCATTCATCCGTTCTCGAAGTCAAGGGTTTTGTGTTGAACGGTTTTAGGGTTTGGGAATGTCCCCCGTCCCCCCCCGGGTTATTGATGACGGTGGTGTTTCATGTCGGCGAGAAGGACACATGTCTGTCCGGTTTCAACAAATGTGGAATGCAGTTGGCGGGGATCCAGGGAGCAAGATTTGGATTCTCTCGTACCAACGCGATCCAGAATCTGCTGCAATCACCGCACCTCTCGAAGATTTCTGCTTGCTCGCTGGCCCGATCGAGCGCTCCTGGATTGCTCGCTTATGAGGAGATAGATCTGAGCAAAATTGGTGAAGAATCCACGCACCAAGACTCAACCCTAGTCATGCATGCTCACCGCGAGCGCATCCATCGTCGTCCTCGTCCTCGTCATCATGCTGATGCAACGAGCATGACGTGCCGTGTTTGCAGCAGAATCATGATCGGGATCTTCGGACACATCACTACCCAAAGCCACGCCATGGAGTGTAGAAAGTAGTAGAAAGGAGAAGAAGAAGAAGAAGAAGAAGAAGCGCACTAGAAATACTAAACCCTGACCGCAACAGAGGAGGCCGTAGGATTGCAGCAGCAATCAATTTCGGAGAACAAGACCATCAAAACCATCATCATGGCCATGGGAGGAGTGTTCAAGCAAACGAAGGTGCAGGAATTGGTGCAGCACAAGGGGCGTTTGGTCGAGGTTCCCTACACGGCCACGGTGGGGGACACGCTCAACGCATTGCTGGCCAAGAATATTCTGGCGGTGCCTGTGGCAGCGCCGCCGGGGCAATGGGTGGGAGCGGGCGGGTCCATGATTATGGAGGCAGATAAGAGCACGGGGCAGATGCGGAAGCAGTACATCGGGATGGTGAGTGTGCTGGATATCCTCATCCACATCGTGGAGGAGGAAGGCGGCGAAGACGACTTCGCGGGTCGCCTCTCCTCTACTATCGCCTCTGTCATTGGTCACTCCCTTGAAGGTCTCAGTCTCTGGACTGTCAGCCCTAATGCCTCGTAAGGCTCTCTTGCTCCCCTGTCCTTTCTGTGTGTGTGTGTGTGTGTGTGTTTTCTGTTCACAATTATGATGATTAAGGGTAAGCACATTAGGGTAATGCAATGTGATGATCAAAGGTACCCAATGTGGATGATGGGCAGGAGAGAGTTCTTGTCAGAAGATGGAAAGGGTTCTTGCAAGAAGATGGAAAGAGTTCTCACAAGAAGACTGAATGAGTTTCTTAGAAGAAATGAAGAGATTGCAGTGACTATGAGGAACGGTTGCATATGAACTGGCCAGTTAAGTCTTGGTGACAAATGCTTTTTTTTGTTCAGGGTATATGAGGCGATGGAGCCCATGAGTAAAGGCATTCATCGGGCTTTGGTTCCTGTGGAGAGCTTGATGCATCAACCACAACATGCACCCGTGGAAATTATGGAGTCGTCACCAGGCTACCACATGCTGACACAAACAGACATGGTGCGGTTTCTGCTTGTACATGCCAAGGAGCTGGAGTTTGTGACAGGGCTCAGCGTAAGCACATTAGGGTTAATGCAAACCAGTGTGTTTGCTGCCCCAAGCAATATGAAGGTGATGGATGTTGTCAAGTGCATGCGCAACGTGTCCCTTGCAGCTGTTGCAATTGTGCAGAATTCGCCTGACATCTCCCCTGATGATCCTATGCTTGTCATTGTGAGTATACCCTTCTCCTTCCCGTTAACTGGCTAGAAACACAATGCCTTGCTTCTCCTGTTGGAGATCATGAGTGAGTAGACCCACTGCTTAAAGTGCACATGTTTTGTTAATGTAGCACAGCTCAGCAGCTTCTTCCCTTTATACAACATGATGCAAAGAATTTCTCTTCATGTTGAAATCAGTGGTAGCTATCCATGGGGCTTTGAAGCTTTCCAGGTTGTCCTGACTCTGATGCATGTCCACAAGAGTAGGTAGTCAGTCCTGTTGCTCTTGTTGCAAAATCATTCGAGGTGAAGAACAGACATGTATGACAATTGAATGTGATTGATTTTGCAACAGGGGCGTGGCAGGAAGCTTTTGGGCAAATTCTCAGCAAGTGATTTGCGAGGTTGCACAGCCGAGGTACTTCAGGCCTGGTCATCACTGTCAATCATGGACTTCTTTGGCAAAGCAAGTGTGGCACAGCAGTTTGGGGTGGGAGCAGCAGCAGCATATCACAAGGAGGGCTCTTTTGACTCCCGTGAAATGGTCTCCCCTCCTGTAACATGCTATCTTACTTCATCCCTCCAAGAAGTGATGTCAACAGCTTTGCAGAATCATGTTCATCATGTATGGGTTGTTGATAACCAAGGTCTGCTTCTAGGTGTTGTGACATTTTCTGACATTATGAAAGTGGTGCGGAACTTCCCTTCAAAACAGCTTTTTTAGTGCCACATGTATGTAATACACCCATCAGTCAACATGGCGCTTCAGTTTTGGAGGCGAGGACTGAAGCTTCATCTGTACAGGTAGCACCACCTGCCCACTGTAGTGGACTTGTGAACCCTTTGTAACATTCTAGGTTTAAAAAGAAACATGCACCACTGAGTGGTAAACAATTCAGCATGCTCTCTCATCCAACCGAACATAGCAGATTCGTGCAATTTTTCCACAAGCACATTTTGCTTACTACTGGACTTGTGCATTGAATTTTCAACGCAGGAGAGAGTGGCTCTTCTTCTACATGGGATCAATGGAGGGTGGCTGCTCTAACATCTTCCATTCCAGCTTCCCACATTGCAAAGCCAACTTGTAACAGCATCTCACCAAATTTTCTCATTACCTTGTTTTAATAAAATCGAAAAGATGATTCTCCAGCTTTTCTTGTTTTCCTTATGAGAGGTCATGAAATGAAATAGTAACCTTCACAATCCCTGGTAACAAACAACACTTCACACATTCAATCTTCTTCTGGAGAATCCAATCTGCGTGGACCGATTGTGGACCCACTTCCTATCCTCTCTTCTACCTCGGTACTTCCTGTTGTTGGTCGGCAGTATAGCAAATTCATACTTGCTGTTGGTATAGCTGTAGCTGAGCAAGGACTTCGGTCCTTTTGTAACATTTTTGAAGGGCATCTTGTATTCATATAATGTGGTAGCTAAGTCTGGCCCCACATTTTCAGAAGAATGCCTCCACAGGCTTTAACTTGTCGTTATAGCTAAGTCTGGCCAACATTCTTGGAATGTGTGGCAAGCTTACCGCATATCATAAAGCCATGAGGCAAATGTTCTCATGAACCTAAACGTATGAGGATCTCTTCAAATGTACTTAGGAGAAATTTTCTCCAAGAGTGTGATGATGTCAGATCACCTCAACTCAAGTTGTATGAAATCAAAGTGGGATGACTCTAAAGAAGTCTAGTACATTAGAGGTTGAGTGTTGGATTTTCTAGAAGTCTACTAGATCTAGAGGTTAACCAGGACTACGGGAACCTACAAGAGTGCACAAGTTATTGTGAATAATTGACCTGCTGAGACTATCAAGGGTAACCAGCTTGATAACCAGACATAATCTACATTTGAGAGGTTTGAGAGCAACCCCGGAACTATCTTGTTTGTGGATGAAAAGTTTTGGAACTTTAGCTTGTAGATGGATGAAGGAACAAAATGTAACCCTCCTCTCAATGGATGAAAACTCATAGAACCTTATGTTGGTTTGGATGAAGTATGCAAAGAAGGAAAAAAAAAAACATGTGTTTCTCATGGTAGTTGGTAAAGCTTGAGGTTGTGGGCTCTACCATGCACATAAAGACCCTTTATACCATGAGTACAAAAGAGTCTAAGTAAGATACAATTTATTGCATGAAAAAATTTGTGCAAGAAGCAAAGCTAAAATTTGGTCTTGGGTGGAGGAAATTTTGTAGAAATGACCAAGAAAAAAAGGTACACACATCTATCAAGAGTTGATGTACCAATTTGGTTGGTTGGGTTTTCATGTGTATTTCTGAATTCTTCGATGTTTAGGGTTTAATTATCACCTCTCTAACGAGGGCTTTTTCTTAAGAATGTGAAGGTAACAATGAATGTGTTGGTTCACTTCGAGGGCTTTTTCTTAAGAATGTGAAGGTAACAACGAATGTGTTGGTTCACCTCGGTTGCATTGTTGTTATGTTTTTCTTCGATTAGGGTTTAGGGTTTATCACTTTGCTTTATTAATCACAAGTTTGTTTTAGAAAATTGTCAAAACTGTAAAATACTGGGCAAAAAGGTGTGTTGAAATGTGATGAAATTTTCTCTAAATATGTTTTTTTTTTCCTTAGAAATTTGACAAACTCTTTATTATTATTATTATTATTATTATCATTATCATTATTATTAATGATAATAATATTCTTTTCTTAAATTTTTGTGGTTGAAATTTGTTTTCGAGAAAAAGAAACAGGTTAAGGGAATGGTAAAAGTTTTTAAGGGATTAATTCCTGAATCCCAATAGTGATTTTAAAATCTTGTCAAAATAAAAATTATTTTCAGCTTATTATCCAAGGCAAAAATATTATAAAAAATCATGGAAATAAATAAATAAATACTTAGCATTTTGACTGATTGTGATTTTTTGGTGGTGAAATCTAGCTATTTTAAGAAACATTATTTGAAAAAAAAAAAAAACTTGGAAAAAACATGTTTTAAATGGGTAAAATCTGTTTTCCCAGGAAAAAATCATTATTTTTGAAAAATCAAGAAAATTCCCAAAAAAAAAACACTATATTAGATTTATATTAAAATTATCATGCTTAGAAAGTTTAATACTTGTCTTGATTAGTGTTTTTTTTTTTTTTTATTTTTTTTATTTTGTGCCGCATTGGTGTATTTTTTTGTTTTTTAATTTTTTGTAATAATATTTTCAACAAAATAAAGTATACCTTAAAATTCAATATATATATATATATATATATTTCCCTTCATATAAATTTTTAAAATTTCTTTTGGACTTTGGACAAAAAAAACCAAAAAACCATTGAAAATTTCAAACATTTGGGAA
>Ga0116229_10016163_pt1 | contig 10055 bp, 10 predicted proteins | sample S1TSphgellanicum_3_FD_87313 | JGI IMG/M metagenome (GOLD analysis project Ga0116229, IMG submission 87313) | Host-associated microbial communities from peat moss isolated from Minnesota, USA - S1T2_Fc - Sphagnum magellanicum MG | ecosystem: Host-associated > Plants > Peat moss > Unclassified... | reverse complement strand
CCACATGTAGATTGGAGGTTTTTTGAAAAAAAAATTTGAGTTAGATGCCCAATGTGTATAAATAAAATTAAAATTCATCGTTACCTTTAGTCAATTCAACATTCATTTTGGGTATGTTTTCTTGTCATAACCTTGTTTTGTTTTTATTTTTTGCAATAAACTTTTGTTGGATTCTTGTTTTGCACATGTCATGTTCTTGTTTTTCTTATTTCATGATATGAATTTGGAATTAGGCTTACCTTCATTCTCATTCTAGGTAAAAAATCTTATAATTTTGGTTGTTTTTGTGCATGTGACAAATAAACCATATCTATTTAGTAAGATAAATCATACATTAATATAAAATCATTAATTACACAACTTTGAAAATAATTAACAACATATTATTTTATTATTTTAAATATATTTTACATTTTTTCCTTTATAAAAGTAAAATCAATTTAATTTGGTGAAATTTTTGGTTTAAATAGTTGCTTTCCCCCCCCCCGCCCCCCCTCCCTTGCCCCTTTCCCACTAACCATTTTTTTGGTTTTGAATTTTCCTAACTTGGCAATTTTTGTCAATAAAAAAATGAAAAAAAATAGTGCAAATTCAAGGAAAAATGTAAACAACAAAACAATTGCCAAAAATTTGAAAATTTAAAGAAATTTTTTTATTCCTAATGAATTAAAATTTAAAAGTTCTTGTTATAATTCCGACTTTAAACACATAAACAATTCCAACATCATATTTATTTGAAAACATTTAAGTTTAATCTTTGAGATCATTATAAATTTATCCAATTTTTTTGAAAATGTAAAATAAATATTAATGATGTAATTAAAGGTTTTTCTTTGTGGTGATTTTCCACCATTTTTTAAACATAAAAAAATATTTTAAAACATTTTAAAATATTAAAAATCACATAGTTCTACAATGGGTTCTAAGACTTGTAGTTAAAATATAGAAATATTTAAAAAAATTTGTACTTCCATATATGGTCTATAGCCAAAACATGGTTAAGTTTTTTTTGGATGATCTTTTTAAAAATTACAATTTTGAGAAAATAAAAATATTTTAAAAATTCGTTGTTATTATCACCATTTATAATTCATTAATTCATTTGATTTTTAAAATTATTTTTAAAAATTCATTTCTAAATATTTAAACATAAACTTGCAACAAAACAAGCCTATTTTTTTTAATAAATCATGTTAAAATTAAGAAAAAATAAAAAGTAAAAAGTATTGAAATTTTATCATATTATTATTTTATAAATTAATAATTTTTTCAACATAGATTATTTTTTCCATGCACCGAAAAAAAATGTGAAAAAAATTCAAATTACTTTTGAAGGTTTTTCAATATGGCATCATGAAGATTCATAATGAAAAACTTATTCATGATGCTTAAAATAAACTAGGGGAAACACATACATTTTAATTTACATAAATGTACAAGAATTTAATATATGAAAAAAATGTAATTAAAAAGTTACATGCATCCTAAATTTTGCATGCATGAACATTTTGACATAATCACCAACCCATTCATATATAAATATGAAACCTACCAAATTTTTATATACATCCATTTAAAAAAATTGTGATGAATGCAAAATGCAACTCATGAGTAATGGATTTAACACATTCAAAATGAATGATTCAACTCAATGCAAATGTTAATAATTCAAAAGATGAAACAAAATTCACTAACCCATTCGAATATAAATGTGAGGCATTAAGTTGTTATGTGTGTTTCAATATATATATCAATAAGTGGAATATGCAACATTAAATGGTTTGTTGAACTAGGTTCTACGATTCAAATGCCCTTTACCCAAGCGGGACATGATTCATGAATTCATGCATAAGAAATCTGATTTTTGCATTCCAAGATGTGTAAATTTATTGGACACACCACTATCCCAATCTCACTTGACCAAGCCTTAAAAAAAATTTATTTGAATTCAACTATAAATCCATTTCTAGTGGTTGCCACTTCTTTATTTTTCCTAGTCATTTTTTCTACCATAGATCTTAACCTTTTCGTTGTTAACCATGTTTGCAAAAACCCTTAACTCACTTAAATTAATAAGGTTAATTTTTTTGGTTGTTTTGTGGGCACTCTCCCCCACTTTGAAAGGGGTTGACGCCCACATCAACATTTAGGCTTAGTTTAAGTGAGTTTTTTTTTTCTTTTGTGTCTTCTTCATTCCAAGTTCATACCCCTTTCCTTCTAAAACTTGGCCACAATGTCTCACATGTGGTCCAAATGGGTAGGTTTTATCCATGTTGCTTTCTGATTATGGCAGCCTTTATATTCAACAAAATATTCCTTGCCTTTGAATGTGTTTGCTTCACGTGGAATATGTTTTCAATTTCAACCACAAGCCTATGTTCAATGGTGTCCACATCTAATCGCACATTTTACAAAATTTTATTTTGTACTTTCATTTGAAAGTTGTATTTGCTTCATAATCTTAAAGAAATTTATGTTCAACTTTTTATTTGTCCTCTAAGTTAAGTTTATTCAAAATTTCAATAGTTTATATTTTTTAAATAATTTTTTTCCTTTAATTTTAATGATCATTTTGTCATTACCAAAGTCGTAGAAGCATATTTCACTTCCTATTCCTATTTTTTTGGTTTTCAAACCCATGGTTTTTAGATCAAATAAGTCATTTAAATTTAAATAACAAATTTCAGAATTGAAATGTCAATTTTTAGATTCAAATAACTATAAACAAAATTAAACTGTCCATTTTTAGACTCAATTAATAAATTTCTGAATTGAAATATTAATTTTATGAATCCAAAATAATAATTTGGAATTGCAATTTGAAGTTTCAAATCAAATATATATATTAAATTTAAATTGAAAAACCCAGAATTGAAATATTAATTTTTAGGATTGGAAATAATAATTTAGAATTCATATATCAATTTTTAGATCAAATATTTTTTAAATTTTAAATAAAAAAATAAAAATTTAAATAATGTTTTAAGGAAGTGAAATAACAAATTTCAGATTCAAATATCAAATTTCAAATTCAAATAATTCTTTAAAGAATTGAAATAGTAGTTTTCATAATTGAAATTTATTTTAGGATCAATTTTATAGAAAAAAAATAAATTAAAAAATTCAGAATCAAAATATTAATTTTTAGATTCATTATATGAGCAATATACATAATATGCATTATATATATATATATATATATATATACTGTAAATATAATTTTAATACACACATAAAAATACACCTTTATGTCACCGTAAAAACCTTGAGGATGTGACTAATTTGGTGACTATTGCAATTAATGGGACATATCAATATATTAATCGATGAAAATAAACCTAAAACCATCCAACTAATAGGATGAACTTTTCCAATAGTTATATCATAGTTGTAAAAGTGACCAAAATACTTGAAATTTGATCTTATAGTTGTAAATATTGTCAAATGTCGTCACAAATAACTACAAGTCGCATGTAGTTGCAAATAGAATGGTTACATTTTGGCTGATTTCTACTAGTGATAACTTATCATTTAAAAAACAATATGCACCACATGAAATAATGTGCAACCACTATGGATCATCGTTTAATGTAATCATTGAAAGATAAATTCAATACACATCCATTAAAACAATAGGTGGAATAGTCACAAAAAGATCATTATGTAATCATTAAAGTCATCAATGTGCATTTCATTTGAAGATCACATGGATAATCCACTTGCCTTTGTCTTGGGTAGATCAATGCCATTACATTAGACTAATCCACTAGGATTCCATTAATCATTGCCACGCAACCGTGTTCACTGGCCAATTTCACTATGTTAAACAAGATGTCATTATAATATCATTGTAATGGAATTGGTCCAATCCACTAGAAAATGCGTGGATTGCATAGTGGCCAGGACCGTAGCCTTTAGTATTGTGTTTTGAATCAAAGCTGCAAACATTGGTTGCTTGGGGATGCGTTGCAATTTATTATCAACAAGACTTGTGGGGTTTGTGGTTGTTATGTGGTTGTCCCTAATAGCTTGGGTGATCCAAATGCAAATGCTTTTGATGTAGAGCCGACAAAATTGGTGATTCACATGAAACATTAAATCTTGGAAGTTTTTCAACCTTTCCTTTCCCTTATGTACAATTTTGATAAGAAAAGGGGGCACAATATGTTGCCGTTGATTTTAGATTTAAGGTTCAAAAATATGCGGTTGGTGGCCAATTACTGTGGTTGTGAACCTGCATCTATGTTGGTAAAGGAATACGATGTTGGTTTGCTTCTACCATTGTTGGTGAAATGTTAAAAGACAAGTTAAAGTTCATGTGGAAGGTTCTAAGGTTGACAATGAAAATTTGTTTCAAACCTTAAATACTAATATAGAAGTTATGTCCCAAATTGTGGCACGAGAACTTAATGCATTCTGTCACCACCGTGTTGATGTGGAAAACTACAAATGCACATTGTGTTAGTGGCACATCCATGAGCAAAGGTGGCCAATGATGAGGTCATTGGCTCAATAAATTCTTATGATTCCAACAAGCCAAATGAAGACAAGGTGAATTTTTTCAATTGTTGGGATTTTCATAGCACTAAGGAGGTGTGGATTGTAAACTGACCATGTTGACCAAATGATTTTGTCAACAAAAATTGGCCCATTGATTTAAAGGTTGGGTGTTATCAACCTTTTGATTTTGTAAATATGTGTAAGGCATAATCTAAGTTGTTGGAAGAGTTTGATGTAGAGTTTGAAGGGGAGGTTGAATGAAAAGAGTTCCTAGATCGTTGTGATTTTTGAGCTTGATTTCTAATTTGTTGCTTTCAAATGTTCCTTGATGCCCAAAACGGGCACACATATGGATTTTTTTATCATATTTTGTTTTGATTTTTTTGATCTTTTGAATGGATCTTAAAGCTTCACATATGCCGAATTATTGTTGCCATATTAGTTTGTTATTTGTTATTTCCCATCAATTATTTTTTCATTTATTCCTAGGCTGATTTATTTTTTGAGTTTTGTTGTTAAAGGTAGTAATTGCGGCCCCCCAATCATTACCATATTCCACGGGGTAAAACCACGGTTGACACCTTATTATTTCACGTAAAGAACTACCCTCCCTATCTTACTTTATTATAATTATTCAAGTAGTAAGTATGACATCATATCAAAAATAAAGAAGGTACATGTCTATTGTCCACAACCCAACCTACCTTCCTATAAGTAATATCAATTAGGAAATAAGGAACAAAATGTAGGGAAAGGAACAATAAAAAAAAGGGGGGAGAAAACTTGGGAATAATTATTCTCCCTGGTTACGTAGTACTTCCAATGCTCCTGAAATATTGCATACGGGGGTTTTTAGACCCTTCTACCACTATGATCCCTCCTTTCCCTTTCTTGTTGAATCTCTAGTGATTTTGCTTGCCACCTTTGAAAAGTTTTTTTTTAGTTTTATACTTTTTGTAACAACCTATTTTCCCTATAGGTTCCTACCTTCTACATATAGTAGTACCTTCCAACCTATAGGGGGTAACTTATTGGTCTGCTCCTTTTTAAATTCCCACCATTAAGGAATGATTACTACCTTCCTATGGTAACTAGTAGTTTGGTGCTCTAGAGGCTACCCATGGGTAGCTCCATTATTTTATGTCCTAGAGAAAATGTAGAGATGCCAACTCCAAAAAATATCCTATTTACATAACATGCCCTACTTTACCTTCCACACTTAGTACAATAATAATGCAACACAAATGACTCAAGTACTTCAACCATATTCCATTAAAATCACCTACCAAGTACATACATCTTTCTTCATTCCTTTCCTCTCTTTCAAATAAGAGTTTTCCATATCCCACACAAATCTCTAATGAAATCCCTTCATCCTCTCCCACCTCCTTTATCCCCCTTCCCAACATACCACACACAAGGCCCACATTGACCTTTAGAAAATAGGGCCCTTATCTGAATCCCTTCCTAGAAATTTCCTAGATGATTGGGTGGATTACCCCTAATCACTCACTAACCCGAACTCTCATCCCACTAGCTTCACCCCTTGGGTAGGGGATGGTAAATCTACCATTAGTAACTAGTAGTCATTAGGAGGCCTATGGAATTAATTAATTTATAGATTTTTACCCATTAACATTTGCCATGGCAAATTTCATAAGCTCCATACTGCATATTTGTAAGTTGTAAATGAATTTAGCAAAAAAACACTTTTTGAATTGCATTGAAAGTGGAAATTTGTAGTTTGTAATGCCTTTGTTCAAGCTTTCCACTTTCCACATAATTGAAGTTGATGGTGCTCTAAAATAATGTCTTCAAAAATCTGGCTTCACAATTGGCCTTGTATTCAAATAAACATAGGGGGTTCAATTTGACCACCAACTCCAAACTAGATTGAAAACCAAACTAATAATTGGATCACCATAATTAAACGAATGTCTTACTTGAAATTTGAATCAAATTTAGTTACTATTCTATTAAAAAACCTACCACAAAGAATTGACATTTTCCTAGTTAAACTCCTAGAACCAGACAATTCCATGGAAAGTAAAAAATTTAAAAACTTGGAACTATCTAGTTTTCTAAAATGGAAATTTCTAATTAATTGGAACTATTGAATTCTTTCAATTTCTAATTTTTTTAAAACTTAAAACTTGCAATTCTTATAGAAAACAAAGAATTGCACAACACTGGTTTTGACCTTCAACCACTACCAAAATGGAATCGTATGATTCAAAAAGTGAAAGATCCATCATAAAGTCCATGGAGATTAAAGATCATAGGAATGCAATGATTGGCAAAGACTGGCAAAAACTAAATGAATCCATATCGGTGATGATGAACATTTTTTGATCACACACAAACATCACATGACCCCATGAAATTTTTCACACATTTCCAAGGATGTGGCCACCAATAATTTCCAAAGCTAGCTCCATGGTCTTGTTAAATCCAAAGTTGCATGTAGTTAAAACATTATGTTTAACTTGGAATATTTGGAATTGAATAAGGCCATTAAGTGCATTCTATCCATCATAATATAACAAACCATTTTGAAACTTAAATTTGTTGTGATCACTAGAAAAATCTTAACCTTGACCTTAATTTTTCAATTGACCTTTGATGCCAATAACGAAAAGATCTTTTTCCAAATATTCATGAATTTGACAAAAAAAATGTTTGTTATAAAAAATTATTTGTAATGCTTGAAGTTAAAGATGTTTGGGCCTAAAGATGATATCATGTTGTTGGTTATACATTTCATTTCCTTCCTTAGGTGCGACGTACAAATGACATGGTAATGCGTTTGGTTTCCCTTATTGCTGCCTAAGATGATATGTGATCACAAACTATAATTGAAACAAAAATAGTGCTCATCGAGCTTGGCGTCAATTCAAAACATGAGCAATTATGAAATACTAATTTTTTTGTGATTGGGATACATGTTGATTTCATGTTAAGCTCCTTCGAGTAAATGATGCCATTTTTCAAAACCGTTCACAACAACCAAAATATTTTTTCATCATGAATCTCATAGTTTATTTCAAAAGGAAAAATATTATGAGAACAAAAATCAATAGGATGAAGAAGATTGCAATCTCCAAGTTGTGAAAATGCAACATTTAATGCATGTTACTCGTTAAAATAAATGGTTTGGAAAGGTCTACATGAATTAAAAAATGGGGTAGACATGAAAAAAACCTTCAAAGATTAAAAGGCAAGCTCTACTTCAAATCTTAAAACAAAAATTTAATCTTTTCAAATTAGGTGAATGAGAGGGGTCACTATCATGAAATAATGTGCAATGAAATGTCGATAAAAGTTAATGAATAAAAATAAAATATTAAACATCACAAATAAAAGTTGGGATAATCCAATTCACAATGATTTGGACCTTCCCCATATTCATACAAATGCTATGAAATAATACATCACAAATTTAAAATGTAACAAATTAATAATGAAAATTGTGTGAAATTCATTCATTCATAAATTCGTACATTTTACATAATTCTTTCATTACATATGAATTTCCATACCGATTTATTAACAATTATCCAAAACACTACCAATAATATCCTCATTAACAAAATGAATCAAACCTAAACATACATTCTCAATTTCCAACCTTATTAAAAGGTAATAAGGGTCAGCAATAAATTTCATTAAAAAAAAAAACCCACAACAAAATAGTTTACTACTACCTCCATTGTAATTTATTGAAATACATTATTTCTATGATATTCTAATAATTCAAACCTAAGCCCACTTACTTCCTAAACTCTAATTGTGGGCCCCATGACCCACAAAATTATTAGGCAGCTATGAGATGAAATTTTGCTTAAATAACAAATTGGGACATCAAATCATGAATCTAGTAGGTTCCAGGAAGAGATAAATTTTATCACTTGGTGATTGCTTCACAACTGGAAAAAGTTGGCATCATATTCTGTAAGATAGGGGACCTGATCCTAAACCCACGTGAAATATGACACATATCCTTATTGATGCTACACCCACCTGAAATATATGACACATACCTATCCTTTATTCATAACACCATCCTAGGGCCCAAAAATAGATATTGGATGAATAAAATCCTTATCAATTGGATGAATTTTTTTGGTGAGAAAGCGTGTACTTCACACCAAAGATTCCTCATCAGGAAGCTCCCAATGAAAGTAGGCACAGGGGAGGTGGTGGACTAAGGAGGCATGGACTACATTGCCTTGATGCCCTCGCCACTTGACGGATGCCTTTCATGAAAACATTAACTGAATTTCATGGTAGCGGAGACACAGGACCTGGGCCACTTGATACAAAATGAAAGATGGTCTGATGAAAATAGCACTGAATTTAGTCCTAATTCGAGACAGAGGCGCCTGGTCGTATGTGTTGACACACAAAAGGAAGATGCTTGGATGAAAGTAGCACTGAATTTAGTCATAGTTGGAGACAGCGCACACAGGCCACTTGACTAATAACACCATCATGGTCATCATCATCCACAAAGATGTTTTTTTAGGTGAAAATTGCAACACCTGGAGCCCACAAGAAGATTTCTAGACTCTTCAACAACAGACGTACTTCCAACTTCTTACGACTTCTTATAATTTTTTGTCTGCATTATGATTTTTCCCATGATCCTCCCTTGGATCATTTCTGCAAGGGGGGGGGCGGAGAACAAGGGAATGGGTTGCCACCGACAAAATCCTGTTCATGAATGATGACGCAGTTATGAAGTTTAATTCTGACAAAATTCTGACCTCATCCCTTGTTTGCAATACGGGAATGCCCTTAGCCGTTTTTTTAACAGTAGGAGAAGCCAAATTTACTTCCAAAGCTACGTGCTAATTGACTGAAGAGCATTTGACTGCCTAGCTGAAGGCCACAGTGAACCAGCACCCACCAGTGCGCCATCCATTGGATGTCTGTTATTACTCAGTTATGGATGAAACCTCAAATGAGTTAGTATACGGTTTCACCTTGGTAACCAATTATGTAAGGAATAGGTCTCACATATACCTAGATAGGTAGGAAAACAGATAACTACTAGATAAGTAGAGAGTTTATACATAGGTAAACGCTGCTTCTCCTACCTACCTACTAACAACCTGCTAGTGGGTTGTTGGTAAGTAGGTAGTAGAAAAAAGCAACTGAGCTAACCACCATGGTTAGCTAGGGAACTGGAACCCGACAGAAAACTGTCTCCTGACCACTTACCATCCATCCTTCATGGTGTGCTGGTGGGTGCTGGTTCACTGTGGGCCCCTAGCCAAACAACATTTCTTGTATAGGACGGAACAACTTATATTTTGGTCGGTAAGTGAGTTGATGTACAAAGCTGGAGTGCACATGTTGTCTTGCTAGGGGTGAGCAAAAGAAAATCTGAGCAAGTGATTTTGTATTCCTGGACCAAACTTGCATCAAAACTGAGATGCAGGCGAGATGGCCCCCTCAAAAAAACATATTACAAAAGATCTCATTTATCTCTCCTATTGATTAGATGACGTGCCTCCCAAGTCCAAATTTTATTTATATATTTATATATTTAT
>Ga0116229_10016161_pt1 | contig 10056 bp, 6 predicted proteins | sample S1TSphgellanicum_3_FD_87313 | JGI IMG/M metagenome (GOLD analysis project Ga0116229, IMG submission 87313) | Host-associated microbial communities from peat moss isolated from Minnesota, USA - S1T2_Fc - Sphagnum magellanicum MG | ecosystem: Host-associated > Plants > Peat moss > Unclassified... | reverse complement strand
TCAGCCAATGAATAATAAATCAAAATTCTTCACAAATTAAAATTTTTAATTACTATTATTGATCAAATAGAATTGATTGAATATTTACCCAATAAATTAATATTTTCATTATATTATATATAACAAATATTATTTTAATCACTTAACATTTCTTAAATATTAAATAATAATTTATATTGTTTCATTAATATTTACTAAAGTATGTTATACTTAATATTTATTAATCAAGAATTATGGTTAATAAATAACAAATATTAATTAATAAATAATTATTTAAGTAATTATAAAATAAAAATAATTAATGGTCAACGAGTTAAATTATTTAGTTCATATTAATGATTAATTAAAATTAATTTAATGTCTACAAATTAATTTAATAAGTTAGAAATTTAATAATTTATAGCTAATATTAAAAAATTACCAACAATTTAATAATTTATTTTCTTAGATAATCAATTTAAAACTTAATTATTTTTATTAATTAGTTGATCATTAGAATTTTAAAATGTTTAGTTTTAAAAGTAAAAATAATATTTTAGTTTAAAATATTTAATAAATAGAAAATTATTTTATTTTATAAGTAATTGTCAAATAATTAAACACATAAAAAAATTACTAATCAATTTGATCTGTGAATTTATTAATTTATTAAAAATTACTAATTATTTTCTTGAAACATTAAGTACTTGCACACATGGCATGCACCAAAGGTTTAAGCATGGTTTAACTAGGTTTAGAGCTTAGGTGCTTCATGGCTTAACTTTAATTATATTTTAGGTGTCACATTAAACATTTAATTAACCTTCAATGGTTAACTTTAATTTAACCAAATTTAGGCACCATGTATGTTAAATTAATTAATAGGAATTGATTACTAATTATTTGCTTAAATTATGATCATATTATAATGTTATATATTATAAAAATTTATATAAAAAAATTAGTCTAGCTTAGAACTAATTATAGTTTAACATTTAAAAATAATAGTGTTGAGAAATTAATCTATGTATTTGACCCAATTTTTATGGTCAATGCAACAAGTAATAAAAAAATTATGACAAAGAAGACATATATGATTAACCATATACCCATGAAACAAATGTGAGTAGAAGATATTATTATATTGATAAAAGATGTACAAAAATGGGTGCATGAAAAATTACTAAAGAACCCAATGAAAAAAAAACGTTGGTTCTCCATAACATATAAAAGGATCAAAGTTCAAAATTGGATAGTCCAAAAAATAAAAGGGCTACAAAACCTAACTAATTATATAAAGTGAAACCCTAACCCATATCAGTATCTACAATCCCATGTTTAGCTCGGTATGCAGCTGTTGCATTTGCAGCCTTTGTTGCATGACAAGCAATGTAAAAATGGCGACATTGCATTTCAACCTGAACTGCATTTGCAACAAGCTCTTCCTTTGTTTGGTCCTGAACCTTATAAACACCCAAAAATCACCAAATTAAACCTAAACACACCTCGGATGAAATATAATAAAAAACAATAAACATTGCTTATTATTGTTTCTTACCTTCCATGAATCATTTGAGATTCATGAAAATCCAAAACATCTTCCAATTGTTTTGTTCGATTTGTTTTACTCGACACTCGATCCCAATTTTTGACATCCCATGGCGTCTTCAATTGTCGTGCATATACACAACGGGTGGATCGAATCATCCCTTGTAAATCTTCATCCTTCTTCATCCGTGATGTTACATCTCGAAGCACATTTTCTAAGCCCCAGGCATTGAGGCCTAACACCTTCAACAATTGCTCTGAAGTTAATTTGACCAAATCTGGTGTTGGGAGTGATGGACACTGTTTTACAACAGCTACTAGGTGATTCCACTCGCGCTCTGCTTTGGCACGAGCGCGATTAGGAACTTTTTGATCATTTCGCCTTTGCATAGACATGGCATTTCCCAATATGTGAGCATTCATTTTGGCATGGTCTTGATGTTGAGGACCTCTTGCAGAAGTTAAAGGCCTCCCAGGTTTAGCCTTTTCTGCCACCAAGCCATGCACCTTTTTCAAATGTTTGGTCAATAACCATTTGGCACAATATGCGACAGTGTAAGTGCCAACTTTGCACTTCCATTTTGACCCAACCTTTGTCCATTCTTTGTCCTTTCGAGCGAAGTTAGGTGGACAAAGAAGTGCAAGTGGCTGAAAAACCTACTCAGTTTCAAGTTCCGGACCCAAGCCCAAAAATGAGAGTTAAAAAAATAGAATGTAGGTATTACAAAACATAAAATCACACTATCACATATTACTCCTATAAACATGAACTGTTTTCAGGTATTGTAATAGAAAATATTTGACAAAAAAAATCCTACACCTTCCAACAAATGATGGAAAGTGCGGATATAATTAAACTTTAAGAAACTTGTATAATTTTTTTAATTTGTATTTAATTTAATGTCCATAAATTCTAAAACAATCTATACCAAATTCTTATCCTTGTGTTTCAATTGTGATTGAGCACCATTTTGCTCAGCAATTTCCTGATCTAATATAACAACACCTCGGTCACCAATTGGTTCATCTGATGCAACAACTTTTTGCTTAGCAATTGTTGCATCTAATATAACAATATTTTGCTCAATAATTGTCGCATCTAATGCAACAACATGTGGCTCAGCAACTGCTTCATCTCCTGCAGCAATATCTGGCACAATAGTTCCCTCATCTAATGTAGTAACATTTTTGATATTTTGTCTCAATTGTTTTGAAGAAAAAAATTCTAACCCTTTTTATGTTCAAACTTCATATCTTTCTCATTTTTAGTCCATTTAAAATAATCTAAAAACTTATGACTAAGGATATATAAAACCCTTTTTGTCTTCTAAATGTAACAAAGTAATAACAACAAAATTACCTTAACATTTGAAAATGTGATATTTTGTTTCAATTGTCTTTAAAAAAATTACAAGTAGACCTATGGTGCATTATAGTTGCACTTTAGTTAATAATATATATTTAATTAACTTTAGATGGTTAGCCCTAGTTTAATGAAGCCTAATCACCATGTAATAAAAATTATAATTATAATTTAATTGATATTTTGTCTCAAATTGAAGAAAAAACTTAAAACCCTTTTTAATTTCAAGCCCCATATTTTTTTCATTTTAAGTCTGTTTTGAGATATCTAAAAACCTATCGCGGGTTTTTTCCCCCAAATTCAGTTGGGTCCACTAGTAAGGGATCCTCGGTCTTAAAGGACAACTGTTCTAGGTGGTCTATAGTGTGAAGAAATGTTTTGCTACACATGACGAAAGAGGAAGTGCCTTGGTAAAGGATGAGCCGAGTTTAACTATTTTTATTTCGAAAAATGGCGAATGAACTTCCGAACATTAAAAATGTTTTGATGCCATTTTTCACTTTTTGAAAAAAGAATTCGCCCAAAAGATAGTATCTGTAACTCGACAATTTCATTGACATCACATAACAGTAGTGCCAGCTATGAGTGTATCAATTAAATATTCACAAGACTTCTTTCAAGTCCAAATGCAACAAAACAATGAAAAAAGAACTTAATATCGAATCCAAAATTACAATTTAATTTTAATTACGATAAATAAACCTACCACCATACATTTAAAATTTCAAAAGAAGTCGACTTCTTACACATTATTTTTTTCTTATGTTAAAATAAACTTTGTAATCTTCCATTAACATTTCTAATGTTACAAAACATATTCAATTTGGTCAAGGAACAAAAAGGATGTGGGTTGTTTTGTGTAAGGGGGTTCACGTTTAGTGATAAATTTGTTAGAATAGTTTTGGATTTTGACATTAAATTATTTTTTCATTGTTTAATTACATTTGGATTTCAAAAGAATTTTTATAGATCGTTAATTAACACACCCACAACTTTTTAAATCACTCAAAATGAAGTTAAAATGAAAAAAATGGGGTTTCAGACTAAAGAGTTTTCTTTTCAAAACATTTCAAACAAAATATCACAATTTTGGATTTTGAGATTAATTTTCTTTTCATTGTTTTATTACATTTGAAGTTTAAAAAGGTATTATAAATCATTAGTTAACGCATCCATAATAATCAAAACCTTCATTTAAGTTTGTTAATTTCCATAAAGTTGTGGATTCAAAAAACTTTTGAAATATCACAAATATTAAAAACTCGGACCATGTGATAAGTTTTTAAAAAACATACTGCAACATTGTAATAATTTGGAGTTAGAGTCCATAATATTAATAAAAACTTGATTACTCTGGACAGCCAACACAAACATTATAATTAAATATGCATATAATTAGCACATGTTACATTTAAATTCATATTCCTCCTAAAAATGGGCAAATCACCACATCTAAGGAGGAATGATAATTTATTTTTAAATTTTGAATTACCACTTTAATAATCATTCATGTACTCACATCACTTATTTTCTCCTTCAAAGTAAACAACTCATGCACACACATAGATAATTCAAAAACTTTAACCATGCATTAACAGACGGTGATAAATTAAGATATATATTTTTTTTTTTACAATTATCAACTTGACGTACTCCTCCCCTTCACATTGCTCGATGCTAACATGGGAGAATTTTATTTATAAAACATCATCAAGATGGTTTTTACCCTTTGTCCATAGTTAAACATTTTTCACATCATCTCAAATGCATGCATGAATCTTTCATCGACGTATCACATTTGCTTTATTCATCATGGAATCGAACATGTCACCTATATGCTCTATGTGATTTTGTCTTCTCACATAAGTTGTGCGAGTAGTCTATTACATATATAGAGTCGCAATATAGGGCGCACCCATACTAATGTCAATGATTTTAAATGACCATCATGTAATGGTTCTGTAACTTGATGTGTAACTTGATATAATTACACAATTACTTAGGTAATTATTTAAAGGGGTAAGTTGAGTGGTAGGATTTCATAATTTGGTCATGGTGCATTGATTTATGTCATGTGCACCATGTGATATTGAATCCTTGTGATTAATTGTGGAATCACATGGGGAACCATGTGATTTTATTTCCTTTTGATTATTTGGGGAACCTTGTGGTGGATAAGCTTTAAAAAGTTTTTTGATTAATTTCCTTTTGGTTAATATATAAGGAGGTGTTTGTGACTTTGAGAAACACCTTCTCTTATACAATGGTGTTATGGTATGAATGCAAAGTTTGTGAGAATTGAAATTTTGATTTTGAAAAGCTTTTGATTTTGAATGGTTTTAGTGTTGTTTGTGTTTAGTTCATGGTAGGAAAATGGTGAAGCTTGCATAGCCAATAGAAGGGTGAAAGAATAATTTTACAACCAAGAACATAAATTTCATAGCTATGTAATAATCATACATAATTTCGATCCTAAACTCATTTGTGTTATACAGTTCAACCATAAAAACTTCAAAAGAAATACATTTCCTGATCAAGATTGGAAAAATAAGCTAAAACCTGGGAAGACAAATTGCCTTCCATGTGCTATGTCCCTTGTAAAAATTCATAAAAACATAATTTAAACCTAAAACAAAACTTGAAAATAGTAAAAAAATGAAAATAAATTAGAAATAAAAAATACCTTTCATAAACCAACAAATCACATAATGCAACACATCTCGATCTTTATGTGCTATGGACACATAATTCTTCGTGATTCCCATAACCGTGAATGACATTTTCCTGAGATGTATTTCGGATATGCATCTTTTAGTTTTTAAAACCAAGACACCAATTAAAGGCGTAAATTTGTGTTAACAAACTTATTGGCCCAAGTGCTAGCATATGCCTCCAAGTTCTTTTTCGTGTATCTACGAAGTGATTATTTATTTCGCTCCTTATGTGAAAACCTAAAAATAAAATTAAAAATTTAAAGATTTACATGATGGGAAAAATCCATGAAAACGAAAATTATATATATATGTTTTGCATGCTCACCTTATCGGGATAGAATCATTGTTGTAGAATCTATGTTTAAACATTGCCATTTTCGTTTTTAAAGAACAAGTCTTTGTCACACGTTCATTGATCTCCCACATGTGTATAACACACACACACAAAGGGAAACCAAAATTCAATGTTAAACAAATTTAGTTCAGTCGCAACACAAAAGCAATTAATTACTATTGGTGATTTAATAGAATTCACCTGCAAACAATAAAACATTGGAATTTAAGTCTAAAACATAAAAAAACATGAATCACATGAGATGTGCAAATGAAAAAAAATGTGAAAACATGTAAAATTACAAAGTAGAAAAAAATAATGTTTTAAAATTTCAAATCACCAAAATTGATTTGAAATCGCATAATAAAGGATTATATCCCAAACACAAAAATAATTTGAACTTGTTCACATTAGAAAATTAATTTATAGTTAAATTAATTGCTAAACTAGATTAGCCTAACTAATTAGGATTAAGCTTAATTAAATTAGATTGAAACTTATAATTTAATAATAATTCATAACCATATAATATCAAATTAATATTTGAATATTTTTTATAAAAATAATCATTAAAAAAAATATTGAAAAGTATTATTACACATAGAATGTTATAAATAATGAAAATAAAATATATATTTTTGTCAATTGTAAATATTTTAGTCATAAGTTAAACATGGGCAATATATATCTAACTATAAAAAATGAATAAGTTTAGTTGTAATCTAGACCTTTACCTATACAATTTATGATCAAACTTGTGTATTTTTAATTATAAATTAAACATAGGGTTGTGTAGTTTGTTAGTTTGAATAAGTTTAGTTACAAATTAGATAAAGGGTGATTTGTGTGACAAAATACTAGTATATTCATACCTTATATTGGTAAATAATTTTGATGTGTTTTAGTTATAAGGTTATTAAATGTCTTCATTAATTATGGGTAAATAATAATGTTAAATTTATTAAAAAAGGATTAATCATTATAAAGTCCATTTATGCATTGGGATTGATGCAAAAATCAATATAATGATCAACACTAAAATGACATGTCACATCAATTTTGATAATCTTGTTCCTTTTTTTTTTAATGATTCTTTGATGATTTTTTCGGGCAAATGTTAAATTAATTAAATCATAAAAAATTATTGGCTTATAATATATTTTGGGCTATAATTCTTACATTTGAAAAATCACCTTTTCATTTGAATAATGTTTGCAGTACTTAAATTGACAATTATTATAATGTTCAACTTCCAAAACATTTTGACATTTATCAAGTGTAATAGTTTTAACATTTATGTGTTTAAGACTGATTTAAATAATGTGTTTAAATAATCTAATCATTTCACAAATCATTCAAAACTCATTCATGTCACCCATATACATTTAAGTACTATTGCAAATAAATGTGCTGTCAAAATAATAAAAACTTTTGAAAAGAAGAAACAAAAATGCTCAAGGCATCTAAATAGTTGATACATAATTAAAAATAATCACATATTCACAAGTTTAATTGTATGAAAATTTCTTTAATTGCCCATTATTGATAGACATTCGATATAAATTGAGTGTTAATTTGTCGTTCAGAAATTAATTATTTGTTTTGATGACATGTCTTAATTTAAAGGCATCAAGGTTAAACCTCGACTCACAAATTAAGATTAAAACCCCATGCACCTTACATTTGACAGATCAGTCTAAAATATATCATTATGAAAATTTCTTATTTAATAGCTTCAATTTTATTTTATTTTTGTATTATTCCTTTGTTTTTTATTATAATTTGGTAAGTGAAACACAATTGTTATCTTTTATGTTTTTTGTATTATATATTATTTCTTATTTTCTTCCTGAAGTTCTAATCTATATTTCTTCATATAAAATATAATATTTTATGAAAAAACAAAGACCAAAATAACTTTTGCAAAAAAAAAATCAATAAAACTTTCTTTTCTGTGTTTGAAATATTTTTTTCTTCTTTTTCACACAAATCTTTCCTAAAATTATAATGAAGATTTATTATTAAAAAATGATAATTCACACTTGTTTTGCATTTACAAAATGTTTTAATCAAAGTTCAAAACTTAAATTAATGTTTTGAATATAAAAATATAATTAATATCTAACTAGTAACAAAAGATAAATAAAACTAATGAGATAAGAATATAATGAAAATTTTAATTTATATGTTATATTACAACTAATTGAGCTAACATAAATTTTTTTTGATTAGGATGTTAAAACGTATAAATAATGTGGTAATAGTTAAATTATTCTTTATGTTTCATTTGATTTGCATAAAGATCCTAAAAGTCATTATAGAAAAATATTTTTATTACTTAAACCTCTTAACAAATCAAAATTTGAATTAAAAACATTCAAACATTATGGAAATATGCATACATGATTGAAAAAAATCATAGTAAATTTGTTTACAAATTTAATATTAGAAGCATATACAATAATGAATGGGATAATTTATGTGGACAACATTGTGAAACATTTTTTCAAAAAATAATTTATTTTTATTTTCTTCATTATTAATAAAATATATAATGATTGAAATAAACATTATTTAAAATTACCTTATCAAAAAGTTTTAATAGATTTCAATTTATTAGTATATAATAGTTTTTGTTTATCACACAATGCTAAAACATGTCTTTTATAACTTGTCATATTTGACTACAATGGCATAAAGAACTAGAAAAATGACTATAATCGAATAGGATTAATTGTAAAAAACAAGTTTTGATGTTGTGATCAAAATAATAACAAAATAAAATAAAATTAGTTAATAAAAAGATGAATATTTTCATTTTTATCATTATCATATATTTTATTATGAACTATTCAACTATTTTTATCATTATGCCATTGGATCTATTTATGTAAATTTTTTACAAAGATACAATCAAGTAATACATGTGATCAAATTATATAAATCACTTGAAATTCCAAAGGACAATTTTACTTTTAATTCAAAAAATCCTACAATTTATTTTTGTAGATATCCCAACTTCATAATTGGACATTTTAATGTAAACATGTTAATTAAATTTCACAAAGACTTATATATGCATACATACGTTTACACATACATACACAAATAAAGAACAACAAAAAATATTATATATTTTATTTTTCGTTTTCAAAACAACTAAGTCCACACATTCCCCCCAATGCATTTTTTTTACTTTTTCTATCTTATACCTCCTAGAAATCCACATGAAATGCTATTTTTTTTGGGATTGTTTTTCCTATTTTGTGCTTATAGACCCCATGGTCTTTCATATATATATATATATTTTCTTCTTACCTAGCAATTATTCATTGGTATTTGTGTCCTAATTGCCAAGTTCCCAACTTTCACCAACTAGTAAAAAATACAAAAACATCAAATTTTCTTTTAAAACTTTCATATCTAGCACATAAATAAATTTGGTTAAATATTCTTATGGGTAATATAAAAGGATTCTTAATTTGTTTTTACTTTCATATTTGGTACATAGACAAATTTAGCTAAATCTTCTTGTGACTAATCACCAATTTGGCTACACCACAAAAATGAGAAAAAAAAACCCTTGGGAGGATGATGGTTTTCGTATCTTAAAACCCACATTTTAAACTTTCAAAATGTTCTTCTAGTCAACAATTTTTAATTGATGACTCATGTTTTTGCTCCTTCTATATTTTCTTTATAGATTGATAAGTGTTCTCCTAACTCTAGTTTGCAATTTGTTCATATTCTTGGCACCTAATTCTTCAATTTCAATACCAATTTTTTAAAAATCTCTTCATTCTCACTATTAGGTTGGACAAAAAATCACAAAAGAACAAATTGGGGTGCTCCTATTTCCACTTCCTTAATAAGTTTCTTGTCACTTGACATGGGAAATCTAATTATGCCTAACTTTCTTCACTTGCATTTAAATTGATTATAATAAATTTAAATTGTTAAATTCTCTGCAAATTGATTTCAATTGCAATTACTTTAATGCTCAAAAACATCAAACCTAATATCCCAATGATGGATCGGTTTTCTTAAAATTTGGAGCTTCCCATTTCTTATGAGAGAAAATTCCAAGACAAACAAAACTCTCTTATGACAGAAAACTT
>Ga0116229_10016158_pt1 | contig 10057 bp, 10 predicted proteins | sample S1TSphgellanicum_3_FD_87313 | JGI IMG/M metagenome (GOLD analysis project Ga0116229, IMG submission 87313) | Host-associated microbial communities from peat moss isolated from Minnesota, USA - S1T2_Fc - Sphagnum magellanicum MG | ecosystem: Host-associated > Plants > Peat moss > Unclassified... | reverse complement strand
TTTCAGACAATTGACCTTGCTGTTCATAAGTCAGGTTTCAAGGTACCCATCATCTTGCATGATCCTTTTTTTGACTCATTAGTTGGGCAGCAAACCTGTAGACTTTGCATCAACTATATTTTTCTTCTGCTATGTAAGTTCTTTGTGTGCTCTTTCACCTCTGTTTTCCTATTTATATGAAGAAGTGTAATGTACAAGGAATCTGATAATGCTTGGGATTGATATATTAGTGTTCCTGCAGATTGCGTTCCTTCTTCGACTTGTACCTTTGCTGCCATACAATGTGATGAACTACTTGCTGTCTGTTACACCAATTAGTACCTCTAAATATATCCTCGCATCTTGGATTGGTATGATGGTATGAAGCCAAAATTCTGCTTGTTCTCTATACCCATCTTCCTGTCACATTGAATTGTAGTTCTCCATTGCATGTGGACACTATGGAGTGCTTGTACTGTATGGTTGGAGACATATATACGTAGGCAACTGTGTTTCCAATATCTACTTGGAACCATTAGCTGTAAGATGGAGGGCAACCAGTGTTGATGCAATATCTCATTACAGAATATGTTACATTGACATCATGTAAATGAAGTATTGCATCTGTTCCAGAAGTGGTGACTGCTGGTTGGGTTCGGGTGCAGCCTTTGACATTAGCATTTGTGTATGTGGGGACAACAATTAAAAATATTGCAGACATCAGTCAAGGTGGTGGTGACTTCACTCGAGGTCACTTTGTAAGTCATCTAACCTACCTGTTCATGTGTCTATCCCATTACAAATTGACAACTATCCCATTACCTCCACAGCCACAACATGTGGTGTCAAATATTAAGGTTTGTGCAGTCCAGTCAATTTGTATTTAGGTTTCCAATTATTAGGTTGTGCAAAAGAATGTGTTGACTTAGGGTGTCCTTAGTGACTGGACCAAACAAATGTAACACAGCAATGTATGAAATGTCGAAAATCAATAAGGATTTCCACAAAGAGAGATTCCATGTTTAAAAGTCTCAAATATGCAATGATGTCAAACTGCACAAGGTTTTAGGATGGTATATCTTGTCAGAGAGACAGTAAAGTAATTTCTCAAGAATTGGTTGGGAAAGATGACTGTTACTGTGCTTTCCAAAGCATGAAATAGTACAATATGACCATGTGAGAACTGTTGAAACATCAGAGTGTCCAAGGTGAATGATTCCAAAAAGAGTCCAAAGGTCAAGTAAATCCAAAGTAGCTTTATTATACTTTAAGCACTGAACCACTGAGCATCTTATTGTATCATAGTTGATGCTTTTCCTGCACTTTTGCATCATGTTATGTTTTTTTGAGCAATGTCGTCGTGTTTGTTATCTATGTGTTTGCAAGAAAATCACTTCTAAGAAGAATTTTTTTTTGCAGATTTGTTGTGAGAGTTTTTTGCAACAGAATGCTTGCATCAATTGGTTAAGCTTGCCACTAATCTATATGGTTCACACATGGTGTTGTGTTTTGAATCTTGGTACAGATTATGCTGATGATTGGCTTGGTGCTAACAAGTAAGTATGATCTCTCAAGCGCACTCATTTCTATGTCGATTTGATTCCCAAGTTGTTCTGTATGCAGTACTATTCTCTTGTTAAGTTGTTGGTACATGTTGACTACTAGGATAGTTTTGTCAGCCAAACCATGCTATGGTCATGCATGTTTTTGGTACCAGGGTGATTTCCCTTATAAGCAACCAGTCACTGGTGACCAGTGCTGGAAGCTGATGAAGTCAGTGAGAATGCTGCAGTAGCTAGTCACCACCACACACATTGCTGTTCACGATCATTGAATCTGCAACAACTAGCTATGTTTGATACCACTCTTTAAGCAAACACAGGCACACACACACACACACACACTCTCACAGACAAGTTTACTCATTGCCTATTTCTGTTTTCTAGTTAGGGAGTTCTTTGTCCCTAATGGCCGTTTCATGAAATTTTATTCAGTGAACTTAGATTGTGAGGAGTGAGGGGTAGCTATGGTAAACTAGCATGGTCAGTGAGAATGCTGCAATATCTAGTCACCACCACACACATTGCTGTTCATGGTCATTGAATCTGCAAGAGTGAGCTACCCCTCACTCTTATGGAAACCACAATGACCGCTCTCAGTTTTTCGTTTGGTTTTCTCTGTTCTTTAGGGTTGGGTTTCCTCTTTTCCATACTTCCAGATATGTTACTGTTCTGTTGCCAGATCTGAGGTTCTCCTTAGTCTATTATTGGGTCATCTGTCAATTCTGTTCAGGTTGACATTGTAAGTATGGTGAAGTTCTCAATACTTATGAAGATATACATTTCATTGTAAGTATTGAGTTCTCAATCCTTACGAAGACATATCTGAAGTTAACCTTGTCAGAATTGTCTGGTGCAAATCACAGTGCTGGAATTCAAGGTGAGCTTCTAGCAATTAGCAGGTATCCAAATGGGTGCTACTAATTCTGTAGTCTGTTTAGCTGATTTCTATCAAGTGACATTTCCACACATGATTCTGAAGTTTTGGAACATGTACCCAATTTGAATTCCTTCGTAATTTTTTTTTCCTGGTCATCAGAAATACAAAAGTTTACAGATGATTTGTTGTTCTGTTGTATGCCTAAATTTTCCCATTTCATGTATTCAGATAAAGAGTAAATTGGATGTGGCAGCTACAGTGAGTCCTCCTGTGAGCTAAATATGGTGTTCTCTTGCACGTTCTTGTATTTAGCATTGGACCAAAGCTTCAAATATGAAACATAAACATTTTTCATAAATATGTTTTTATGGAGAATGCAGGTATCAATATTAAATATGACTCATATGCCTGAAGTTGATTCTAATATTTCAGAAACAGCTATATTTGCAGCTATAAACAGTCAGTTTCGCATAAGATTCAGCAGGTTCACAACCTCAAGTAATAGACTTAAATCATTATTGTGAAGAACAAAGGTTTCAAACAAGGACTTGCAAAGATGAACCTTCATTTTGGATTTTCATCCTTTGGAATCTTCTAAAGGATTCTTTTAAGGTCTCCATGATCCTTATTGAGGGCTTTCTGAAAGTCCACTTTGTTCTGAAAGCCATGTGCTCTTAGGTTTTTTTTTGTCTCTTTTGTCTGCTTGTGTCTTCCTTGTGTTCCCTCATCTTTTTTGGTCTCCTAAATGCATTTCCATTATCTTATATTGGTTTTTGTTTTGGTGGTCCTTTTTTTTTGGTTTTTGTTTTTGTTTTTTCTTTGCCATATATATACTTTTGGTTAGGTGGCATTATGGCTGAGTCATGTGGTTACTTCCAATTGCGACAGGAACTGAGTACATTGTGTTGATGTTTGATGATGGCTTGTACCTCTACCAGGACTTGATTTTTGATGGTCACTGAATTTGTGAAACACAATTGTTGGCATCACTTTCCAGTTCTATACTGTTATTTCCATTTGGTGTTTTTCTTCTTTCCCTGTGGAAGTTTTCTGTTATGGTCTGGAATCTCTCTGATCTTACTATAAGATTTCATGGCCTCCATTCAGGATGAACAGAGCAAATGCAGGTTCATTGATTCAACATATGGTTGAGTTTTCCAATAAAGGAATGCTCAATATTCAGACATTCCTTAACTAATTGTGAACAGTTTGGAATAATACTTTGGTTATATGATGGGAAAATGGGGGAATTTATTGCAGTTGTGGCGGTAATATTGGTGATGTGGATTGCCAAAAATTCCCTTGAGCGTGTGATTGAGGACAATACCCCAGCAAATGATGTGGTAATTGTTGCATCTGAACCCCTTGAATCAGTTGATCCAAGCTCGGAGCTCCTTCAACCTATGATTCTGAAAATTGATGGTTCTGCTCTATCTACAAATGGACAAGCAGCACTTCTTGATCAAAGGCCTGATTCATAAGGATCTGTGGCTTCAGTTGGATTGTTAAAACAGTAAGCATCTACCTTCATTTAGTCCTTGGGTGTCAAAATTTTATTCTTACTGGGCAGTGTTATAGTGCTTTCTTTCTGGGACATCAAGTCTCCACCTTGCACTCATGTTTAAGATGCTGACTGTTGCCTTGTATATAGTTGATGCATTGGGATTGAGAAAAGTATGCTTGTCCATGTACATGCAACACACTGTTTGAGAAGTGCAAATACTCAAGGTCATCATTTCTAGTAGGCTATATTTCTTAAGGACCACCCAGTACTGGTAAACATTGTATAGTTTTTTATCATAAGATTAGGTCTTCTTTGCATCTCTATGATATTCTAATTTGGTGATCCTCTGCTGAAATGTTAGCAGAAGAATACAAATGGAATCAACTCATCATTGCCAACCTCCAAAATTCTTACCGTAACTGTTCACGCTTGCTTGGTGCCTGTGGGGAGTGGCCTTGGTAGCAAATTGGTTTGGAGAAAGAGATCACAGAATGTGCATTTGGTTCCCAGTATGAGTGTATGGAATGGATTTTGGCAGAAGATAAAGCTCACTTGTGAACAAGCATGCAAGGGGCCAAATACGATAAAGCTCACATGTAGACAAGCAACTCATCACGCAATGGCCCTGCCCCTTATGGCAAGTTCAGGTTAGCAGCAGTTAAATTACAAGATGGAGTTCCAAAAAAATGGACTTCAAAGTAGTTAGCTGACTTCAAATTGGCAACAGTTAATTATGGCAAGTTCAAATTTCAAACCTGCAACTAACAATTAATATAGGAAATGTTGCATGGAGTTCTCAAGAATAGAACTCACGGTTCACAGTAATACATCGTGAATATTGGTAGAATATGCGGCTGGAAATGCTCTTTTGATGTGATCCATAGAATGGCAAGTTATAGTATGTTAGCAACTAACTTGGGTTGGTAACATGCTATTCCAATGGATTTTTCCAGCCAAAGTGGATGGGATATCGTGTACCCATTCATCTTGGCTTGGTGTGCCATACCAAGTACCCAATATTCAACATAGTGTGGATGAATTTGGACTGTTCCTCTTCGAAAAATGCATTTGCTCAATGGGTCATACAGAAAGACCCAATGGTTGGATCTCTGCCAGCTTTGAAAAAAATAGCCTTAAGTGTTTTGCATATAATAAAGTTATCTGTCAACTAAGGCGATTAGGGGGTGAGAATGGCCAGTTTTGGCATAACAGGGTATCAAATGCATAATTGGGAGTGAAATATCACAGAACAAAATACCTTGGACCCAAACTAGTTTTTCCACCAATTTTGGTGGTTAAGTGAGTTTCATCCTTTCTTTTTTTTTTCCTCAGCACTTCAGCTGCTGTTACATATATTTTCACTGCTCCTACCTATACAGCTACTATAATTACTCTTGAACCTTGGGCATTAAATGCTGAGTTTCAGCATTTCATGCTGAAATTTAATAAAATTTCAGATCTTTGCGGAAACCACTGAAAGAAGGAGCCGATAGGAGGTGAAAGAGAGGGTGACTTTATGGAAACTTTAAAGGTGTTGTCAAATTAGAGTAGAAATCTGACCATGATAAAAAAAGAATCAGACCAAATGATATTTAGTGAATGACATTGGGATCTGGCCACTAGCATTGATGCAAAGGTTTTGTTCTCCAAGAATATTGTATAATGAGATTGGCAGTTGGCACACAAATATGAAGGACCACATTTGGGGCTTTAAAAGCCATTTTGGTGCATTATGTAGAAGAATTCTTTATATACATGCTCATTTGGCATTTGAGTTTATGTGAATTATCTCATAATTTTGCAATTTTCAAATAATTTTGAGTTTATTGGATAGGGCCTATCCATAGGATTTTCCACAAATTTTGGGATGCAAGAACCCTAATGTTGCTATGGTGGCTGATTTGTTGTTGTTTCTTTATCAATTGTCTTGTCATCACTAACATAATTTTAACTGAACAACATCCAGCTACATATATTTGTGGATATGAACTTTTGTTGTTGCAAGTTAGGCATATTGGCATGCATTAAGGAACATAAAGATTGATAAGCTTCATTATGGAGGGACAAAGCTTTATATGGTGGTGGAAAACTATTGACAAGGCTTTTAAAAGACAACTTTCATCCTGAAATCAAGTATTTTATCGTGATTTATGTGCAAAGTATCGACACACTAAGTGTATTGGCTTTTAGAAAGTTTCCCATTTGGATGTAATCTTGATGTAGATCTATAAATATTATTATTGGAGCAAGTAGCCTATCACAAATTTACAATGTCATAAAATTTCAATAGAAATTGTGTGAAAATCATACAACAATATGTCTATGCAAAATTTGTGGGCTTTGCTATGTAAAGATGATTATATATATATATAATTGATGTGTCTTTTTTACTTATGATGTTTTGATGTGAAGTACATATCATTTATAATTTAACTAAATTCATGCAAGTTTTGTATGAACTTATGAACCCTGATAAGTTTGTGATATAATGCTTTTGTAAGTGCATAATGGTAAGGTGGATCAAAAAGTGGTAAGAAATTGCAAATTTGAATATCCATTTCCTTTGTATTTTGGTGAGTCCTCAAATGTTTTTAGTAATTAGATAACAACAATCCATCAATTTCAAGTTTTTTTTTTCCAATTTATTTATAAAAACACTTAGAGATCATTGATTATTTCACCAAATAAAAGTTCACAAATCATAAATTTCATTTGATTTAATGCAAAACCTTTTGGTCTTATTGTCAAATTGGTACTCTTAAAGACTAAAACCAAATTCTTTACAAGTTTTGAAGTCCATCATCGTATTAAACCAAAGTCAATTCATGTGGATGTTATATTCCTTAGTTTTTAATTTCAAAAGTTTATAGCTTTGTAATTTTATGAATTAGGCATGCCAATTTATTACATTATGTACATGTTTAAATCTATAACCTCAAAGTAAGTCCTCTTTACCAATTTTAATGTGTACAAACCATGTGGCAATTAGAATGAAACCATGGAACACAAAAATTGATTGTGTTACATCCAAAGTGATCTTCCATATTGTTTTCTTTCAAATTTCAAAGGTTTGGTTTGTATTGAGTATATGATGCCTTTGTGATGAGTCTTGGTTGTATTTTGGGTTCAATTCAATTGAATTTTATTTTTTTGGTTCACTTTGTGCAAATGGATGGGTTGAAGGTCATGTGAACCTATTCACCACTTTGATGTTCAAGCTTTTGTTGCTTAGGTCCAAATGCAACAAATGTTTAGATTGGTCTTGGGAACATGCTTTTATACATTTATAAGCCCAACATATGAAGATGTGCAAGAGAATACCCAACTAGATAAAATTGGATGAAACTTTAAGATGATGAGAAGAACTAGGTGAAAACTTGAATTTTCCATTTTCCATGTAATATTTGGCAAACGAAATATATAAAAATAGTGGTGAAGGGTTTTGCTTGGCAAAAGGGCATGAGAAATAATTTTGGAACCATCATACCATGTGATAGTTACAACAAGGAGCTCACTTTTGTAAATTGGTATAAAAATGATCTAGCCTTAAATGTTCTTTGCGCTTGTGTCTTTTATTTTGTGCAACATTTTCATAAAGAAGATAATATATGTAATCAACATGTCAAATAACTAATCATCGTTTCAATGCATTTTCATAAACTAGTCATATGCATGGTTGCTTAGTAAAGCTCTTAAATGGACTTTTGTTGAGTATGTCAATGCTTTATAGGAGCATGATAATGCATGAAAATTGAAATGAATATTTTGAACTAAAGAATATTGGGTGTTTATTTTGCAAGGATAAAAAAAATTATGTAGACATGCAAAATTGTATAGAGGTCTACAATATAATTCTAAGAGATGTGATTTAATGTGTAAGATTTGAGATTATGAGCTTGATGGAAGAAAAATAAGTTGAGGATTTTTTTGCAAATTATTTAAAAAGAAGATTGATAATCTTTACAAAAAAGCTTATAGCATTTTGGTAAAGAAAACATTAGAATTGATAATATAAACATGAAATAGTTGCAAGATGGGTAAAAGCACATTAAGCCCCCTAAAAATTGTAGTTACAAGTATATTTTTTTGCAATTAATTTTTTGGGTAATGTATGAACTTCACATCTTGAATTATTTTTGCTTGTTTTAGGTATATTTGATTAACTTTAGATTTGATATAATCACTTATTAAAAAAATCCAATAAAAATTGAAGACAAGGACATATGAAATATATTTGTGACAAAATAATACTTGTCACTAAGTTTGAAAATTGCATATACTTCAAAATTGGGGCTTCGGGTGGAATTTTTGAATGATTTTTTTTGGTGGTTTATGGTATTGATATACATCAATTAAATCTAGGACCATTTATAAATAAAAAATTATTGGAGGAAATTCCATTCAAAAAATGTGTTTTTTTGCATTTGTTTAGCAACAAATGCATAATTTAAAAAATTTAAGGAAAAAACCACTACCATATCAAAAAAGAGGAAATTTTATACATGGACATTGCATTATTTTTTCAGTTTTCATTTGTTTGATAATGTTTTATAAAACACAAACATGAGGCCTTATGGCTATCAAAAAACTGTAAGTTATATACTCTATATACATTGATTCTATCCAATTTTTTCATCTAACCATTGGATCAAAATTAATTTCAATTCAAAATGAATTTTGAATTTCAAAATGTTGTCATGTAAATTTAAATTTAAATTTAAATTTAAAATATTTTTGTTTTTGCATTTAAAATAGTCAAAGGATGTCATCAAGATTTTAAGTTCCCATGTACCATGATATTTGTTATACATCATTTTTAAAAAAATTAAAAGTGATTCACTTTTAGTGTGTTTTCACCCACATATGTTTTTAGATTTGATATCCCATTTAAAATTGCAAATTCATCATTAGTCATAATATGTTTTCAATTGTTGTAAGGTATGACCCAAGTTGAACATGTTTTTTCATTATCATAACAAATATCCTTATTGAAATAAAACTAATTTAAATAAATAGTTGGATAACATCAAAGACAAGATGTGGTCTAAAACAAGATGTATAGTTTACATGTGATAATAGATGGTTAAAAACATCTAACAAGCCTTAGTTAAAATATTCCAAATGTGTAGTATATAAAAGGTCAATTATGAAAATCAAAATGTTAAAAAAGAAAGAAAGAAAGATGCTTGTGTGAGTGAAATAGCTTAATTATATTGTAGAATAGTTGTCATGTATTTATCACATAAAGGTAAACTTTTATAGGATTATTGTGTTGTTGGAATTAGGTTCAATGTGAATAGGGTTCTGACGTTTTGTTTTGTTTTTTTTGGGGTTGTATTTGAGAGGATTATCCTTAAGTCGTGGTTTTGGTGTTTGATCTTTCACATAACAAAATGTATTCATTTGTAACTATAGGATTCCAAGTTCAAAACACAAACTTGGTGTGAAGTGCATCTCTACAAGACAATGCAAAATTTGTGTGCATGTTTTCATTCATGTGCGACGTTGTTAGTTTTGATAATTTTGGGTGTCAATCTAGTGACACACATCATAGTTGCTTGATTTGGTATTGAGCAAGTTGGACCTACAAATGGACCTCTAAATTTTAAGGAACTCGTCCTAGAGCTAGATTCACAACAAGGGTTGGTAGGGGTATTTTTATTCCATTTAACTCCATTTAATCTCTTGATTTTGGGGTTAAAATTATTAAAATATAAGGGGTTAAACTAACCTTTGCACTATTTACACAAAGGGAATAGATAAAAATGGTATGATGGGGTTAATTTAACTTTAAGTGGAACTGTTCATGTTACCCAAAAAGTTTGGGCAGCTTGGGGAAATTTAATAATTTTTTTCATGCTGCCCAAAAACATGTGCACTTGGAGAATTCCTGAGAAATGTTTTCGACGATGCTTGAATATTTTTTTCAGCAGTGTGGGAAATTTTTATACTGCCCGATGATTTCAGCAGATTACACAGGTTGGAATAGTTCCATTTCTGCTACAAAAAAAATTGGGAACTCAAAAAATCAGAAAATATCCTAGTATCATGGCCAATTTGACACTAATTATATTTTTTTTCGAAATTTTGAAATTTTCAAAAATTATTGCTTCCAAATCAAAAAATATTTTGAAG
>Ga0116229_10016157_pt1 | contig 10057 bp, 10 predicted proteins | sample S1TSphgellanicum_3_FD_87313 | JGI IMG/M metagenome (GOLD analysis project Ga0116229, IMG submission 87313) | Host-associated microbial communities from peat moss isolated from Minnesota, USA - S1T2_Fc - Sphagnum magellanicum MG | ecosystem: Host-associated > Plants > Peat moss > Unclassified... | reverse complement strand
TAGGTATCCGCCGCCTGCATAATCGGCATATCGTGGCGGAAGGTGCCGATGACGATGCCGCCGATGCCGTTGATGAAGGTGATGACGAGTCCGGCGACAGCATCGCCGCGCACGAACTTCGCCGCGCCGTCCATCGAGCCGAAGAAGTTACTTTCGTCCTCGAGCGTCTTGCGGCGCTTGCGGGCTTCGTCTTCGTTGATGAGGCCGGAGGAAAGATCGGCGTCGATGGCCATCTGCTTGCCGGGCATGGCGTCCAGGGTGAAGCGGGCGGCCACTTCGGCGATACGGGTCGAGCCCTTGGTCACCACCATCAGGTTCACCACGACCAGGATGATGAAGATGATCACCCCGATCAGGAAGTTGCCGCCCATCATGAACTGACCGAAGGCCTGGATCAGATGTCCGGCCGGATCGCCGCCTTCGTGCCCATGAGTCAGCACCAGCCGGGTCGCGACGATATCGAGCGCCATACGGTAAATGGTGGTGCCGAGCAGCACGGTTGGAAAGACGCTGAACTCCAGTGGCCGCTTGATCAGAAGCGCCGTCATCAGAACCAGCACGGCCGTCGTCAGCGAAATGGCCAGGAGCACGTCCAGCAACAGGGCGGGTACGGGCAGGATCAACAGCACCACGACAGCGATAACGGCGAGCGCCAGCGCCACCTCGCCCCGTCCAACCGCCGACCAGATGGCGCCGGGGGTCTTGGCGTTAAAACTCATGCCCTTGGGCAGGGTGAGTTCAGCCATGGGTGAAGGCCTCCGAAACAAGGGCGCCGACTTGGGCCAGCGCCGTCTCTCCAGCGGCCGTGCTGGCTTGGTCGGTCACGAAACCTGCGATGATCCAGGGCGCGCGCGCCTGCGGCCAGACCAGCGCGATATCGATGGTGCTGAACCAGCCGTCGTTCCACGTTCCCGTCTTATCGCCCACGCGCCAGCCAGCCGGCAGACCGGCCCGCAGGCGTTGGCCTCCCGTGGTGGTTGCAACAAGCCAACCCGTGAATTTGGCCCGTGAAGCTGGACTGAGCACATTGCCTAAAGCGAAGCGTTGGAAGCTCGACGCCATAGCGCGGGGGGTCGTGGTGTCAGATACATCCCCGAGGCGGGAAAGGTTCAGTTTCGGCTCATTATAGCTGAGCTGGAAGGCGAGATCGCCCGTAGTGCGCATCCATGCGGTGAGCGCCGCCGGGCCGCCCGTTTCGCGCAGAAGGAGGTTTGCGGCTGTATTGTCGCTGTACTCGACCGCCGCGGCGCAAAGCGCCTCAAGGGTCATTGCGCCGTCGGCCAAGTGCTGGCGGGTGACCGTAGCGCCGTAAGCCATCAAGTCGGCCGCGGTGTAGGGCACGAGCTGGTCTAGCCACAGCTCTCCACGGTCGACCTTCGACAAGACGAAGGCCGCGAGCGGCGCCTTGAAGCTGCTGCAGAAGGGAAAGCGCTCCTCTGAACGCCAGGCCAGCGTTCGGCCCGTACCGGTATCGAGCGCGAAGACGCCGAGCTTTCCGCCGCTCTTGCGTTCGATCTCGGCTAGGCTTGGGGGAGACAGGGGCGCGGCTTCGGCGCCCATCGGCAGGCAACTGATCGCGAGGCAATTGGCGGCGCCAAGAAGCATCAGGCGGCGGTTTGGGCGTGGGTCGGCTGTCGTCCTGCGTGCTTCGAGACGCGAGCCAGCTCGCGCCTCAGCATGACGAAGGATTTTAGACTTCAAATAGTTCGTCATGCTGAGGAGCCCCTGATCAGGGGCGTCTCGAAGCACGCACGTCGATGCAGCGTTGCGCTCCCCATCAGGCCGCATAGGCGCCGCCCATCCCGCCTGCACCCATCCCACCCGCGCCTTGGGGCGCCGGCACCGCGACGCCGGACTCTGTGTATTCCTTCAGCTTGTTGCGAAGCGTCCGGATGGAGATGCCGAGGATGTTGGCGGCGTGGGTGCGGTTGCCGGAGCAGTGGGACAGGGTGTCCAGGATCAGGCGCTGCTCGACCTCGGCCACGGTCTGGCCGACGAAGGCGCGGGCGGCCATGTCGGCGGCTTGGACGGCGCGGCTGGCGGCTTGGGCGCCGAGGTCCGCCGGGCCCATGGGCTGGCCGTCGGGCAGGCGGATGGAGCTGTCTTCGATCTCAGGCCCCGACGACAGCAGCACCGCGCGGTGCATGGCGTTTTCCAGCTCGCGCACATTGCCGGGCCACCGGTGAGCGGCGAGGCGGCGACGCGCTTCGGCGGACAAGGGACGGTCGGGTAGGGCGTTGGCGGCGGCGTACTTCTTCACGAAGTGTTCGGCCAGCGCGATCACGTCCGCCGGTCGCTCCCGCAGCGCCGGAAGCCTCAGGTTCACCACGTTCAGGCGATACAGAAGGTCTTCCCGGAACACGCCGTCGCGCACCGCTACCGTCAGATCGCGGTTGGAGGTGGCCAGGATGCGGATATCAACCTTAACCGGCTTGGAGCCGCCGACCCGGTCGATCTCCCGCTCCTGGATCGCCCGCAGCAGCTTGGCCTGGAGGCGGGCGTCCATTTCCGAGATTTCGTCCAGCAGCAGGGTGCCGCCGTTGGCTTCTTCGAACTTGCCGATCCGCCGGGCGAGCGCACCGGTGAAGGCGCCCTTCTCGTGGCCGAACAGCTCGGATTCCAGCAGGTTTTCCGGGATGGCGGCGCAGTTGACGCTGATGAAGGGCTTGTCGGCGCGGCGAGACTTTTTGTGGACGTAGCGCGCCATCACCTCCTTGCCGACGCCGCTTTCGCCCGTGATCAGGATGGAGGCTTCGGAGCCCGCCACCTGGTCGGCCAGCATCATCACCGCGGTCATGGCGGGGTCGCGCGCCACCAGGGGCCGGTCGTCGTCCGACACCGCCGCCAGCACCGCGGCGATCAGTTCGGCGTCGGGGGGCAGGGGGATGAATTCGATGGCGCCCGCCCGGATAGCCGCCGCCGCGCGACCGGAGTCGCCGCCGATGCCGCACGCCACCACGGGCACGCGGATGCGCTCCTGTTCGTTGGCCGCGATCAGGGCGCCGATATCCAGCTCGATATCGACCATCATCAGGTCCGCGCCTTGTCCGGCGCGCAGCGCATGAGTGGCGGCCTCGATGCTGTCGACGTGGCTCACCTTCGCCCCCGTCTGCATCGCCATCTTTACCGCCAGGGCGAGTTGTCCGTTCAGTCTGCCGACGACTAGAAGCCGCATGGTCTTCTCCTTAATCCGTTCAGCCGGGGCCTCAGCCCGCGTCCCCGTCTTTGATAATTTCCGTCATGGTCACGCCCAGGCGCTCGTCCACGACGACGATTTCGCCCCGGGCGACCAGACGGTTGTTGACATAGATGTCGATGGCCTCGCCGACCCGTCGATCCAGCTCCAGCACCGTGCCCTGTCCCAGCCGCAGCAGGTCCGCGACCGAGATTTGCGCCTTGCCCAGCACAGCGGAGATGCTGACCGGCACGTCGAACACGGGCGCCAGATCGGTCGCGATCTTGGTGTCGGAGTCGGGGGCGACATGGGGGGCGACGGCCGTCTCGGCGCCAAAGTCCTGAAGGGGGAGATCTGTGTCGCTCATCTTGCATCCTCAGGAGATATCGACAGCGGTTCGGCGTGAAGGCCCTCGGCCGACAGCGCGTCTTCAAGCGCAATGGCGATGCGCTCGGCGGCGGCCTCTGGGTCAAAGGCCGCGCGCCCCTCGCCCCAGTCGAAGGTGAAGGCGGCGCCCGCCAAGCTGGGGTCGGTCTTGACCACGAGACGCCCAGCGAACCCGGCCGTCTCGCTGGCGTCGGTCAGGGCGGCCTCCAGGCGCGCCTGCCGGGCGGACGAGGTGCGAACGGTCAGCTTGGGCTGCGCCTCCACCTCCCGCGCCAGGGCGTCCAGCGCGGCTGTGGCGGGCGCCTCGGGGAAGCGGTCCAGGGCTGCGTCGGCGATCCGCCGGCCGGCCGCCAGAGCCAGACGTGCGCTGCCGGCGCGGTGGTCGTGGGCGAGCGTGCTGAGCGCCGTCATCGCGTCGCGAATGGCGCGAACAGCCTCGGCCAGGGCCGCGGCGGCGTCGGCTTCGGCCTTGGCTGTCACCGTGCGTTGTCCCTCGGCGAAGCCCTGGGCGCGGGCCTCTTCGACCTCTTCGGCCGTAAAGGTGGTCTTCGGCTTGACCGGGACGATCACGCGATCACCGTCGAACACCGTATCGAAGGTGAATTTGCGGGGCGCGGGCGCGGGCGCGGGGGGGCTGGGTTGGGTCATGTCAGTAAATCAGCTCATCGTCGTCGCCCGCGCCGGCGAGCATGATCTCGCCCTTGGCGGCCAGGTCTTTGGCGATCTGGACCATGGCCATCTGGGCCTGATCGACGTCCTTCAGGCGCACGGGCCCCATGGCCTCCATGTCCTCGCGCATGATCTTGGCGGCGCGCTCGCTCATGTTGGACATGAAGATTTCGCGCAACGCATCCGAAGCGCCCTTCAGGGCCAGGGCCAGCTGGCCCTTATCGACCGTGCGCAGGAGCGTCTGCACCCCGCCGGGATCGAGCTTGTTCAGGTCCTCGAACACGAACATCAGCGCGCGGATTCGCTCCGCCGACTCGCGGTTGCGCTCCTCCAAGGCGGTCAGGAAGCGGGACTCGGTCTGGCGGTCGAAGTTGTTGAAAATCTCCGCCATCATCTCGTGGCTGTCGCGCTTGGACGTGCGCGCCAGGTTGGACATGAATTCGGTGCGCAGGGTCTGCTCGATCTTGTCGAGGATTTCGCGCTGCACCGGCTCCATGCGCAGCATGCGGTTGACGCACTCGAGCGCGAAATCTTCCGGTAGCGCCGCCAGCACCCGCGCGGCATGGTCGCCCTTCACCTTGGAGAGCACCACGGCGACGGTCTGGGGGTATTCGTTCTTTAAATAGTTGGCGAGGACGGCCTCGTTCACATTGCCGAGCTTGTCCCACATGGTCCGACCCGCGGGACCTCGGATTTCCTCCATCATCAGCTCGACCCGGTCCTTGGGCAGGAACCGGTTGAGGAGTTTCTGGGTCTGTTCGAACGATCCCAACAGCGCCCCGGACGACGACATGCCGGCGACGAAGTCGACCATCAGCGCCTCGACCGTAGAGGCGGAAACATTGCCCAGGCCCGACATCACCTGGGAAATCTCTTTGATCTCCTCGTCGTCGAGCTGCTCCCAAAGTTGACCATGGTCTTCGCCGAGCGCGAGCATCAGCACCGCCGCCTTCTCAGGGCCTGAGAGCTGCGACGGATCGTCGATGGTGCGGGACTTTCTGGGCGCCATTAGCTTTCGTGCAGCCAGCTACGAAGGATAGAGACGGACTCGTCGGGGTGCTTTTCGACGAAGTCGGAGACCTTCTTCACGGAAGAGGCGCGCACCTGGCCTTCGATCCGGGCGATATCGATGCCGATGTCGTCGTCGGGCGCGGCCAGCGACAGGGTCTGACCGGGGCCGGCCAGCGCGGCGGCGCCCAGGCCGTCGGCGCCGAAACCCTCGCCCGCGCCCGCAACCGTGAGCATCGGCTTGACGACGAAGAAGATGATCAGGGCGGCGACCAGAACCATCACGCCCAGTTCGACGGCGCGCATGATGTCGTTCTTGTCGAAATCGAACGGCGACGCGGCGACCACGCCGGTTTCCAGCTCCGGATCGAACCGAACATTGACGACCTTCACCTGGTCGTGCCGGGTGGCGTCATAGCCCACGGCCGATTCCACCAGTTCCTGAATCTTGGCCATTTCCTCGGGCGTCCGCGGCCGGTAGGGGCCGGGCTTGCCATTCACGGGCGCCCCCGGCACCCAATCGACCGCCACGGCGACCGACAGCCGCTTCATCGTTCCCGGCTCCTGAACCTTGGTCGTGGTGGTCTTGGAGACGTCGTAGTTGGTGGTTTCGTTGTCGTCGGTCGTGTTGGACGTGTCTGGATTTCCGCCGCCGCCCGCGCCCTGGGCGCCTGGCACGTTCTGCGACGCCGAGGTTAGGCCTGTGGCGGAGGACTTATTTTCCGCCGCCTTGTTGTTTTGGGTGCGGCTGGACAGAACCACTTGGCCGTCGGGATCGTACTTTTCGTCCTGGACGGTCACCCGGTCCAGATCCAGGTCGGCCGAGACCTGAACCCGCGCCTTGCCGACGCCCACAATGCCTTCGACCAGATCTTTCACCGTATGGCGGATCCGCTCCTCGGTCTGGGTGCGGGCCGAGCCGCCGGCGTCGCCGATATCGTCGTCGCCTTCGGCCGCGAGAAGTTCGCCTTGCTGATCGACGATGCTGACGTGGTCGGGTTTCAGGTCGGGCACGGCCGCGGCCACCAGGTTGCGGATCGCGCGGACCTGGCCGTCGCCCAGACGGCCGCCGCTGGTGGCGATCATGATGGATGCGGTGGGCTGGGCGGTGTCCTGCTCGAACAGCTGCCGTTTAGGCAGGACCAGGTGAACCCTGGCCATGGATACGCCCCGGATCGAGGAAATGGTCCGCGTCAGCTCGCCTTCAAGCGCCCGCTGTCGGTTGAGGTTCTGAACGAAATCGGTTTGGCCCATCGCCGGGGCGCTGTCGAACAGCTCATAGCCGACGACGGAGCCCGACGTCGGCAGCCCCTTGCCCGACAGCATCAGCCGGGTCGAGGCGACCTTGTCCCGGTCCACCAATATGGTCGAGCCGTCGCCCTTAAGCTCATACTTCAGCCCGGCCGAATCGAGGGCGGCCGTGATCTGGGACGCCTCTTTCATATCCAGATTGGCGTAGAGCAGGCTTTTCGAGTCGCCGCCGACCCGCAGCATGATGGCGATCAGAATCGCCGCCGCGCCCGCCGCCGCGCCCAAAATGGCCGCCAGACGCCCGATTCCGTAACCCCTAAGCGTATTGAGTAGAGGCTCCACGCCGATCCCCGCAACTTCGGCGTCTGTCCAGGACGCCGGCTAGGCAACATTTACCGAGCATAGGGTAAAGGACCGCTTAAGATGCGGCTGAGCGCGCCGCTGGCCGAGGCGGGTTTCTGCGGTTTCAAACCCTTGTGGGTCCCACAGGAGGAGGGACGCGCCTGCAACGCTTTGGTTTCCCAACCGACTCCCATCAGGTAGGCTAACGGCAGACACCACCGCCGTCGCCGGATAGCCGTGGTTTCCCTACCGACTCCCATCAGGTAGGCTCTGCGCCCTTGGCGAACGGTGGATTGGCCTGCCGTGGTTTCCCTACCGACTCCCATCAGGTAGGCTCAGGATCCCCTCAACGCCCGAATGGTCGGCGCCGTGGTTTCCCTACCGACTCCCATCAGGTAGGCTAGGGACCGAAGGTGTTGTAGTTCGCATCCTGCCGTGGTTTCCCTACCGACTCCCATCAGGTAGGCTCGTTACGGGTTTTTAGCCAGCGCTCGTAATGCCGTGGTTTCCCTACCGACTCCCATCAGGTAGGCTTGAGGACATCACGGCCCGCGTTCTCTGCTAGCCGTGGTTTCCCTACCGACTCCCATCAGGTAGGCTGCCGATCGGCGGCGATCCATTGCGCGAGTGGCCGTGGTTTCCCTACCGACTCCCATCAGGTAGGCTGAGGGATTAGGGATCATGCCGCTTCTCCAGGCCGTGGTTTCCCTACCGACTCCCATCAGGTAGGCTCCCCAACAAGCCCAGGCGTGGTCATTTTGAGCCGTGGTTTCCCTACCGACTCCCATCAGGTAGGCTAAGCGGGCACTGCCCAATGCGGTTCTGACCGCCGTGGTTTCCCTACCGACTCCCATCAGGTAGGCTGCCGCTGGGGCGTGTTCGCGTCCGTCACGCGCCGTGGTTTCCCTACCGACTCCCATCAGGTAGGCTCTAGACGTTGGCAACGACGCGCCGATTTGGGCCGTGGTTTCCCTACCGACTCCCATCAGGTAGGCTTGAGCACCGTGGCGACGTTCGCCTCGCACTGCCGTGGTTTCCCTACCGACTCCCATCAGGTAGGCTGCTTTCGGTGTAATGTTCTGAAACTGCTCTGATTTCCGCCGTCGAGAGGCAGCCGAAATCAGAGCAGGACCATCTGTTGGGGCGCGAATCGCTCATTTTTTTCGGCCTCTCCAAGTAGCAACTTCATGCGGGCATACTGTTTATCGGTCACCTGAAGCGTGCGGACATTGCCCTGCTTGGGCAAGTTGCGCGTAACGCGGCCGATGTGCTTGTCCACGGCTTCTTCGCCGCGACAGACGCGAGCATAGACCGAAAACTGTAGCATCATATAGCCGTCATCCTTCAGGAATTTGCGGAACCGGGTGGCCAAGCGGCGCCCAGTCTTGGTCGTCACCGGCAGATCGAAGAAAACAAACAGCCACATGATCCGGACCTCCTCGGCTTTCACAGCAGTGGCGCAGGTAGGATCAGGGTTGGAAGGGTTAGAACCGCAGGCGTAGCCGCCTCAATGGCGCGCACCAGAGATTCGGCCGTGCGTTCACTCGCGGTCAGCAGGGTTACAGTCTCGTCGCCCAGCCGCGCCTCGCCCAACAGGCAGCCCGCCATGGCGCGGCGATCCCCTATCGAAAGGTCTTCGCGACAGGGCGCCCCGTCGCCGACGGTCCGCCAGGCCAGCACGTCAATAAAGGGGCGGAACGGTTCAACCACGTCATCTGCCAGGTTGAAGGCGTTGGAGACGCTGGCGTGCTTCAGGCCGAACGCCGGCACCAGGCCCGAACCGACTAGAGCGCGGGCGACGCCCGAACGGACGACGGCATAGCCATAGTTCAGCATCTTGTTCCGCCGGTCGCCGTCGTCCTGACGCCGGAAGTCTTTCCAGAGTTGGCCCCAGTAGTAGCGTGCGGCCTGCGCTTCGACATTGCCAGGGTCGCCCGATCCAACTCTTTTGGCCATTTCCCGCAGCGTGTGGCCACCACCCGCGCCGACAGCATCAAGGGCGCCCGCCTGGTTTTCGATCTTGGCGCGGACCAGCGCTTGCCAGAGACGTTTTTTCAGAGGTGCAGTGGCGGCGGTCTGTCTAGCGGCCACGTCTGCCTGACGATGGTGTCTGTGGAATGGCAGGGCGACGCCAGAGGGCGTGTGGGTCGCATCAGTGAAGATAACAGCGATGCCATAGGCCATGCAGGCCGACATTAGCGAAGCAGTGAGGCTGGTTCGCGGGCTGTCGATGACCACCCATGCTACGTCCTCCAGCGCCAGACGCACCTCGCCGTCATCCTGGCCGACAACGATTTGATCGTCGGCCAGGGACAGGCGTGAAGGTTGGGTCAGGTGCAGACCGCGCCACGCCACGTGCGCTTCTCGCGGAGTATTTCCGTGCGGTTGCCAAGCCGATCAACATTGATCTTATTCATCGAACGCAGCGTTTTGGCGCCAATGCTACGAGTAGTTTCGTCTCGTGAGTAGTGAGGCGACAAGCTGATGGCGCCAGTGGATCGATCAGCCCCCCGAAAATACCCATCAATAAATGTGCCATCGGGCTTCTCAACTTCAACGAAGGAAAAGGGGTATATGCTGTATGTGAATTCGTGCCCGTCATTCATGTGTGGCCAGTCGGCCTCGGGTTTGTAAGCTTGAATAGCGGCGTTCGGTGGGCTCGGCCAATCCTCTCGGTCGAATACCTGATGAGGATAGATGGGAACGAGATAGTATTCCCAGGCATCGCGCTTGTTTTTCTTCCGGAAGACGTCAACCCGAACCATCTCACCCCGTTCGGCGACGCCGTCACGAACGAGAACATCGACTTTTTTGGTTGTTCTGAGCCTAACTTTAGCGATGGGGTCGCCTTTGGGAGACAGAGGCCGTCGGTCCTTTGGCTTCTTGTCCCTGATCCATTGTCGCAGTGAGGCGATCAGGGCGGCGTTGCGATCTGGGTCCTTGATACGGTCGAGATCGGCCTCGGTAAGGGCATCGACCGCCTTGCGCTCATAAACGACGAGACCATCGTCCGCCTCCTCTACTCGACGGACAGTCTGGGCATGGCCCTCACCACGGGCGCGGCGGCGTTCGGCGCGGCTGACGAACACCTGCTCCCGCATCACCGTCTGGGCCTCGTCGCGGAAGCCGGGCCAGGGTGGATCGGCGAAGCCGAAATCGCGCGGCAGGCCGGCGTTCTCGCGCTCTTGAACCAGTCTCGTTAGATGGTTGAGGCGGCCTTCGCTG
>Ga0116229_10016155_pt1 | contig 10058 bp, 5 predicted proteins | sample S1TSphgellanicum_3_FD_87313 | JGI IMG/M metagenome (GOLD analysis project Ga0116229, IMG submission 87313) | Host-associated microbial communities from peat moss isolated from Minnesota, USA - S1T2_Fc - Sphagnum magellanicum MG | ecosystem: Host-associated > Plants > Peat moss > Unclassified... | reverse complement strand
TTTGACCAATTATCTTGATGATAATTGATTGTGCATCATAAATATTACTCCAAGACTTGATTGACCCATTTGTTTGCCCATCCATCTAGGGGTGGAAAGTTAATGAAAATTTCACCTTCATAGCTAAAAGCTCAAAAAGTCGTTTCTAAAATTTATATGCAAACTTAAGCTGATGATCAAAAATGATATTTTCAAGAAAACCATGATATCAAAAAACATGATTTACGAATAATTTGGATGTTCTTTCACCATTTATTGTTTTGGTACATGAAATGAAATGAACCATTTTCATTAAATGGTCCACCACCACCAAGATGGAATCATAAAAACTAAAAGGTGGAAGGTCTATGATGAAGTCTGTCACAACCTTAGTTTTGGGTTCGCAACCAAGGCAAAGGCTTGAAAAGGTGCAAGCCAAGAGTGAAGCGTGGGAGTCACATTTCATGCTACTGGGAGGGTAGGAGAGTGTGAGGGAATGAACCCACACACTCCCAAGTGGGCTCCCACTTTGGGAATTGGAGTCCCAAATTTTCAGAAGGTAATTATAGGGGTCAAAACTCATTGGATTGAAGAGTTCCTTCTATCATTGAATTTTTTTTGAAACATAAATGTCTAAAATGGGCTCGCATGACCCATTTGAGCACTTAAACCATAACTTATGGCCAAAAGAAGGGCCGAAAGTCAAATTGCCAAATTTGATTTCCGACCATTAAAAGTTGGGAATCGCTTTGATTTCTTGGCGTGCAAATGGCATGCCACAATGAAGGCTACAACTTTACTTCAGACTTCATTTCAATCGAAGGTTTGAACACTAAGTTATTGGCTTTCAAAGTCGCGAGAGTCTCAATATTGGGAATTTCGAAATTCTAACTTTGGAGTCCCGAGACAAAATGACATTTGGGTGCTAGCCCCATGGCCAAGCACAGAGAATACTATAAGGGGAAAGGTGGTGGTTTTCCCCAAGTTTAGGTTGTGGTGAGTTTGTGAGTTCGTGTTTGTCCATGGCTCATCCATGCACCAAAAGTGCTCCAATTATGCATTAACCAACTTGTTGTTTAGTTTGTGCAGGTCTGTGTGATAATTGACCCGCTTGTCTCTTGTCCTAGTCCTCATCCCAAAGCTCTAGCACACCCCTCTACCCCCAAAGTGTTATGAGCCAAATAGCGTACTCCAACTTTTCATCCCTTCGATGTTTTCATCTTGGACTTAGAGTTGAGTCTATCAAGGAGCTTGGGGGTGCATCAAAGTCCATGGAAATTGAAAACCATTGGGATGCAAGGATCAGCAATGGTTGAAAGAGACCATGAAGGTGATGATGAAGATTTTTTGCTCAAACATAAACATTGCAAAATTCGACAAATTCTTTCACACACTTCCAAACCTATTGTCATGGATGCCAATGCCATGGAGTTCATTCATTTGAATGTTCATCCATGACTTGTAATAAACTTGTAGCTAACATGTAGTGTAGTTTCAATTCACTCTTAGTTAATTTTTAGTTAAGTTTTAATTCACTTCCACTTGATTCATAATTCATTTCCAATTGATTCTTATTTCATTTTTAGTTAAATTTTAATTCATTTCTAATTAATTCTAATTAAGTTTTAATTAAGTCCAAGTTAACTCCTAATCAACTCTTAGTTAACTCCTAATCAACTTTTTGTTAACTCTTAGTTAAATTTTAATTAACTTTTAGTTGACTTCTAGTTAAATCCTAGTCAACTTTCATTTAAGTCATAGTTAACTCTTTAATTAGGAAGGTTTCAAGAAGTTTTTTTATTTGATGCACACATAGAAGCCTTTTTGGAAGCTTCCTTGAACTAAATCCCCAAAAGGGTATAAACAGAAATAGGATCCCTCATTTCCTTCAATCTATTCAACATTAGTCTTAGGCATGATCTTGCACTATAACCTCATCATGTTCTTTTCATGTTCATGTTTGCATATGTTAGCATAATAAAAAATTGTTTTCATGTTTGTTTTGCACATTTCGTGTTCTTACTTTTGGTTCTTATGTTTTTTTCAAAAATCACATAATCTTATTTTATTCTTCGTTTGAAAGTTAAACTTTATTTTTTTTTTTGCTTTTATTTTTGTGATTATTTGTGTCCAAGATAATTATGGCCACCAATAATCTCAAAACATTAATGCCATGGTCTTGTTGAATCCAAAATGGCTTGCACTTAAAGTATCATGCTTAGCCTTAAAAACTTGAAACAATGCATGGCCATCAGGAACATACAAAAAATCATCATGATATAACAAACCATTTTAAAAATTGAACTTAACATGATCATTGGAAAAATCTTGGATTTAATGATGACTTTTTAATTGGCCTTGGATGCCAATAACAAGAGGGTCCTTTTAAAAATCTTCACGAATTTGAAAAAAAAGGGTTATGTCATCAAGAATTACCAACAACACTTGAAGAAAATGTTTAAACTTGAAAATGACATCATATTGTTACTTGTAGGCTTCATCTCCTTCTTTAGGTGTGAGGTATGAACAACAAGACAACACATCAAATTTCCCTTATTGGTGCTTAGGGCAATATGTGATGACAAATTGAAATCATGACAAGGACATTGCCCACCAAGCTTGGCATTGATTTAATACATGAATTGTTATGAAATATTGCACAATTTCTTCTAGTTTGAATGCACAATGATTTCATGTTGAACTCCTTTAAGCAAATGATGCCATTTTTCAAAAGCATCCATGATGGCGAAAAATTCTATATCATGAATTTCCTAATTAATCTCCATAGGAGAAAACTTCAGAGAATAAAAGCTGACAAGATTAAAAAGATTGTATTCTCCAAGTTGTGAAAGTATGTTAGGGTTTTGTGTGAAACAAGTAGGGTTGTCCAATTCAAAAGTGTTGAAAAACTCTTGTAATATTTTCATTCATCATTCATGTGAGCTTTATTGTGTCAATGAGGGCTTTTTGGAAAAAGAATTGGAATGATGGAAACGGAATAAGGTTGTTGGTTATGTGAGAAGTTTGGTGTTGCTTCATTGTGCTCTTGATGGTGCCTTTGTTAAATCTTCATGGAATGTTGGAAGATTTTTATCTTTGAATGTGTGGTGTGGTAGTGCTAGTTATGTTATGGCATTGTGCAAGTGTGCAAATAAATTGAATAGGTTGCAAGTGTGGTAATAATATCTTAGAACAAGTGGCTTAATGGAGTTAAGAATTTTTATTTTTGGCTATGTTAGAATGTGATGTTTTTTTTCTTTGCTATTAATTAACAATGGAAATACCCTTTGTGTTTTGCTATGTTTGGGTATATTTCTTCACAAAAAGTTGATGGCAAAGATTAGTATGTGTTGTTGTTTCTTAATAAAAATGACAAAAGAAAATGATGACAAATTTTAGGTCCTTGCATTACCATGTTTTGATATATGTTAATAAGTTTGAATGAAAGGAAACTTATCAAGGGCATGGATATGGGAGGTTAGAGGATGTATTAATAACAAAAAGGATTGTGATTTTTTAAGGTTTCTAGAAGAAAAAGATCACTTTGATTTGCAACAGTCATGATAGGGTGCAGTTACATTAACAAGAACCACAACAAATGTAATTCATGTTTAACTTTTCATGTTTAGAAGTGATAATTTAATTTGGTGTTGAATGTATAATTTTTTTTTATATGGTAAAGTTCATAATATATCATTGAAAAATTTGAATTAATTTGAAAAATATTATGAATTAAAAAATTTCAAAAACATTCATTAAACACGGTAATGCATGCTTTTAACTCTAAAAGGATATATAAATAGACTTCAAAACTTTTGAAATTTATATATATTTTGAAATATTTTACATAAACCTTGACATAATAATGTTAAGATTTTTTTTCAAAATTTTGAAGTTTTTTGAAAAAAATTTAAAGAATATTTTAAGGAATAATATTCCCCAAAAGTAGTCCCAAAAACAAGCAAGAACAACTCATGTTATCCTATTTGCATTCAAATCATGAAAGGGCATAATAGGATTTGTTGACATGGATTAAAGGTTTCTTATGGGTTTAAAGAAAATAAGTACACCATTTAAGATTTCAAGCAAATTTGCATCTATGTTTAGTAAAACAGTGTCTAGAACGAAAATTTGAAAGTATGGTTGTTGAAAGGTGGCAATCATATAGAGCTAGCAAATAATTGAAAAGACATCTTGAAAAATTAACTTTGAGTTCAACAAACATAAAGAAAGTTTGATTATTTTTTATCATTGTTAATTGAAGAGCTAAATCCAAATGTTCAACTTTGCGTTATCATCTTCAAGACTTGATGTTATCAGTTGTTCTTAATGTCAATCATGAGTTAATATGTGCAAAATGATGCAATGTTGAATGGAAAAATTGAGGACTAGTATATGCAAATGCAAGCATTTTGAATTATTGAAATAATAAAAACTACAAGATTTTAATTTATCTTTTTAGGTTACACATTATCATACCAATTCCATTAGAAGAAATTTGAAAATTAACAACTAAATTTGTGATTCATTTGTAAATGTAATGAACATTTGTGACTAGAAACACTTGTAGTTGTTTTGGACAAGTGGCATAAAACAATTAGTTGCAAAAGACATGATATGGTGATAAAATTGACAATTTGTAGTTGCAAACCTTATGACTAGGCCGAAACATTTCATCCATTGCCATGGATGATGGTTAGTTTGACACAAAACCCCAATTTACAATGACATTTATGATTACATTTGAGATAGTCACATGTAACAAATGTCCCATTGATGGGTGGTTTAGATTTAGCCATGTGTTTGTTTAAGGAGATAATGGCCATAAAACATGTGGCAATTTGCCATTTGTTCAAGAAATATGTATACATTAATTAAATATTATAATTAATCAATTAAATATATCCTAGGCTAGGCTAAAATAGGCAATTTATCCTAAACTAAGTTAGAATATGCTAGGTAGGTAGGTAGGATTGTATTTATTTTGTTGGTGACAAGTTTTTTTGATTTGTTCATCCCAAATGGCATTTTGAATGTTTATAGTGCATACCATGAACCTAGTCCACCCTTTCACCTAACTATATATTTTACAAGTTTGAAATTGTAAACAAAGGATATGGGATAAATTTTAATGAAAAGGAAACACTACAACATTACAACATTATCATATCCATTATCCCATACAAAAACACGATCATATATCCATACAAATTTAAAATATTTAATCACCATTTTTCCTACCCACCTACTACCTATCATCCTTATCACTTGTTACCTACATCCTAATCTATCTAATTGATTAATCAATTAATATAAAAACATCATGACATATCCACACAATAAAATGCCTATAACTATGTATTGTCTATTTTACTTACTACCTACTACTTAACCTACCAACTACCTACCTAATTTACCTAGCTTAATTTATTTAATAAATTATAACAACATTTTTTAACAAACTATTAATTAGACAATAAATTAATTTGTACATTTTGAATTATAATTGCAAAAATGTCACTATCACATATGCTAATGTCATGGAGTTAATTCATTTGAAAGTTCATCCATAACTTGTAATAAACTTGTACCTAATTTTTGTTTTTGTTTTAGTTCACTCTTAATTAGCATCTAGTTAAATCTTAGTTCATTTCTAGTTAATTTTTAATTAAGTCTTGGTTCACTTTACTTAACTCTTAGTTCACTTTCATAGTTCACTTCTAGTTATCTTTTAGTTCATTTTTAATTGATTTCCAATTAATTTTTAGTTCACTTTTAATTAACTTTTAGTTAAATTTAAGTTTACTCTTAATTGAGTTTTAATTCACTCTCAATTGATTTTTAATTCACTCATAATTCACACATGAGTGCACATGGATGCACATGGGTGAACATGGGTCACATATAAATTGAAAATTTCTTTAAAAACTTTTTTGAGCTAAGTGCCCAAGGGGTATAAATAAAGGTAGAATACCCCATTACTTTTGGTTTGTTCAACACTAACTTTGGTATGTTTCTTGTCACATTGATTAATGATTTGCTATTTAAGCATAAAGGTGAGGGGTTCAAACCTTCACATTTGCACCTAAGTTGGTGGGCTAGTGGGCTAGGTGGCCTAGGTTTTTAGGCGATTAATTTAGCTTCAATAGTTATGTACCTAATTAATTATTAATGAATAATGAATTCACTTGTCTATAATAATTAATTTTCGTTCAGTAAGGGGTTGGTCACTTTTGCCATGATAAATTTGTCCAATTTTACTGAAAATGAGCTAGGACTTAGTGCATATTGGTGTAGTGGATCAACAATATGTATTTCATTATTACAAAATGTGAGTGCAATTCACTAGTCCTAGTTCATTAGGTCAGTGAATTCATTATTTTCCAACTAATCCCCATTTACTATGACCAATGAATTCATTCAAAATCTAGTGAAATCACTTGGCATATAGGGACATTTTTTGTTATAGTGTTTATGGATACACACTAAAACCAAAATTTTTATTGTTTTTTTCACTTATGAAAATTGAAACCATCAAAATCATTTCATCTTTTAATCTTTTGGGGCAAAATTTCACAATTAAAAAATGGTTGCTAAGAATTAAAGGTGGAGTTTGTTACTTGGTGAATGGCAAAGATTAAACAAAGTAAAATATAACTAGGAGAATGGTAAATATTAAGTAAAGTAAAATGTAGATGGCTAGTGAGTTGGAAATAATGAAGACATTTCATTAGTTTGAAGATTCAAATTACTTTTGGGGGGAAAGAATTTAAAAAGTAGTTCTAGAAGTTAAGAAAGTTGTTGGAGATTAAAATAAAAATCATGAGTAATTTAGAGTTTTGTTGGGTTTCAAACCATAAGTTTTCTTGTTCTCCAATTTAGATTTATACACTTGATACTATAAATATTTGATATATTCAATTCTAAGTAAAGAAAGTAATATAATATTAATGATAAATAATGAAACTATTCTAAAATATTGTGCTTTTAAAATTGAATTGTGAAACCTAATTACAAACTTTGATATTAATGATAATAAAGAATCTGAGAAAAAAAATGGTAATGAAAAAATTGTGTGAAAACAATTTGTGGAAATGATTATATTGTTTTGTTAACACATAGAAAACAATTTTAGATAGAATTTGTGTTTACAAAAACCCAAGGTTCAAAGCATAATGACTTGATGACATGGTCTACACCAACAACAAAAATAGGCATTAAAAGGAGTTGAACATGTTATGTCATCTAAAGACCTCGTCTAAGAAAATACACTAAAATGGGAGTTGGGGGGGGGGTTTTTGGGTTTGCACATTAAACCATAACTTCCCTCCTAGGTTACAAGAGGGCAATTTTGTCATTTGACCAAAAAGTTTTTGTTTGAGGGGGCATTACTAATATCATAATTCCCTTCATTAACCATTTACATTCAAGTCATTGAAATAACAATGGTGTACAAATGTTAGGTTTGGGGGATGATGAAAAAACTTTTTAAGATCTAATTTTCATGAAATGCAATTTACATAATTAATCAATCCCACATCTTAACTGGTGTGTTCATGTTTTCACCCAAAACTTCTACAGCATCTCTAGTTTTTCCTTACAATGAAGCCATTTTAGCATGGAAGGAGGTTTGAATGTGATATATAAGCAAATTGTTGCAAATCTTAAGAGTCAAGAATTAGTATATGAAGGCAATTATTTTTTTGAAACTTCTATTTACTCTCTTGTGATGGCATATCACTCTTTTCATGCATATATGTACTTATTTAAAAATCCAACACTTTATACTAAAACACTTACTTGATATATTTTGGGTTTGATTTTCAATTAGCAAATCTCAAAACTTGATGTATCCATTACTTTGTATGCATTGTTCGAATGTAGGTCAAGATTGCAACAAGGAATTTTGAATGGTATTGCATGTTGGGTGGGTGTTGCTAGAGATGAATGTTTCAAAATTAGGATTTGTTTATGGGGATATTTGTGTGGGTGTGTAGATTCATTTGTTACATGGACCAAAGGACCTTCATAGGAGAGGTTCAATCCCGTCAAGGAGGAGATTTTGATTCAATCTTCAAGTATGTTTTATTTGATATAAAGTGTACCACTAAGGGAAACCACTTTATTTGATCCCAAATAGCATGCAAGAAAATATAAGGTGCAACTAATGTTTAAAATAAAATAAAATAAAATAACTTATATATAAATAAGGTGCTTAAAATTAGTTCCTCACATGTGTTCTTCAATTTCATCTGATATGCTTTGCCATTTGTTCCCGATAATGTTCCTAATGGTGCCACATGTTGCTTATGTTGTTCCTACAGTGCCAATGTGTCCTCCAACCATGTTCTTTAAATTTCTCTCAGATTCCTTGCTCAAATTCCTACTATCCTTTTAACCTACAAATGTAAGTCAAATGGAAAGGGTCTGTATTTTCTATCATGGGAGAGTCCAAAGATTTTAGCATTTCTTTTTGGGGTCAAAACCACTTTTGCAAACTTTTTGGAAGACCATTTTTCATGTCCATCCACAAATTTATTTGTTTATTCCCCTTTAATTTTTCAAAAAATTGCAAAGCATCCATCATGCATGAATCCAAGGCCACTAGTGAAGATATCATGGCTTCAAATTTTCAAAACTTTTTCTACAAGAGAAGGGGGAATTTTTTTTCAATACACAATTTTAAGAATTATTAAAAATTCCTCGATCGATGAAAGTTGTTGATGTACAAGAAGGGTCAAATGGAGAGGCATTTGGGTCCCTTTTCTTATATAAAAAAATTGTCAGGTCATATATATCTTGGTTAAAATTTCAAAAATATTTTTATTATTTGGTACAAAAGTATTGGTAGTAGCTTTGTACCTTTCAAGGTGGGCGACAAGTGGGCATTGAGTTCCTTTTGTGGTAGCGTAGGGTCCCTTCCAAACAGGAACAAAGTAACCCTGGTAGGACCAGACCACCAGACTCTGGTCCAATTAGATGGTAACAGGATCCACCAACGCCTGTTCCAGAGAGTAATCGAAAATCCCCCAACACCTATCCCACCGTTGATTCACATATGATTAAACTGTTCTTCACCGTTGATTCACAATACAACTGGAACTGGCAGAACCAAAAGTGGATCCATTAGAGGACCACCTGTCTCACCTTAAGAGGAACTTCCCCAGCCCCCAATAAAAGGGTACTGGAATAGGACAAGAAATCCGGTTACAATTCTAATATTTAAACTTTCGTTGCTGAACCAAAGTGGAACCAGTCCCATCCATGGACGCCAGCTGGGGCTCCAACTCCCAGTGCCCACTTTAGGGAAAAGTTAGGATTTTATTATTATATAAATACACCCATTATTGACCTCTGGACAAAAAGGAGGTTCAAAGTGGCCAACCAGGTGTCAATTCCATCCTTAGTGCATGCTGCACCTCAGATCTGTCCATATCCAATGGTCCTTACTTAGTTCTAGGCTTCTTCTAGCATGTATTGATTCTAAGATATTTATTAAAATTGGAAACAACCCACACCCATGTGGTCAGGAAGATTATTGTGCATAATGTACAGGGTCATGTCAATTCCAGCATGTAGGTTAGTACTCCATGGGGATACTGCAAATACGACAAAACCCAAACCATTATGGTGTAAGCTGATTATGAAATCAGGCCTTTTCTGTGATTTAATTAACCTCAGAAAATTGGTATAGTAAACCCTTAGAAAACAGTTGCATCCCCCAGAGCCCAGTAGAACTCGGAAGTGTGATTCTTTTTCTTTTTTCTTTTTTGATGTGGGCTCATAATTACTACGCTTTTACCACAAAGAAGATGTATTTACTTTCTAAAGGAATGTAAGTGGCAGCATTTTATTTTATTTTTTTGGTGTGAAAATTTGCACTGTTGCCAAATTCTGGAAAATTTATGTCATAAATTTCCATGATTTTTTTTTTGGGAAAACAATGGATTATTTTTTTTTGAAAAACTCAAAATTCAAAATTGCTAGAATTCTATACAAGCTTCAAGTAGGGTAGCAAAACATATATATGCATGTTTAAATATTTTCCTTTCTTGATTAGTTGATAGCAAAATTTGGCT
>Ga0116229_10016154_pt1 | contig 10058 bp, 15 predicted proteins | sample S1TSphgellanicum_3_FD_87313 | JGI IMG/M metagenome (GOLD analysis project Ga0116229, IMG submission 87313) | Host-associated microbial communities from peat moss isolated from Minnesota, USA - S1T2_Fc - Sphagnum magellanicum MG | ecosystem: Host-associated > Plants > Peat moss > Unclassified... | reverse complement strand
GTCCTCGCGCATGAACACCCGAGTCTGTTCTGCCCGCCCCGTTCACGACGGTGTCTTGGCCAGACAATCGTTTTAATGTTCCTTGCAGAACACCTTGAACGGTCCGTTCGCCCTTACCCTGAAGCTGAAACCCAGCGAAGTCAGTACCGTCATACTCGACGGTTAGCTTTATTCGCCGCACTTCCACAACATCACCGACTATTCGGCGCCGAGCGGCTTCGCTGTCCCAATCTTGTCCGGCAGCACAGGCAGACCGAACTCAATATCCGTAATGAGCTCCAAAATTACAATCGGAGCGGCATCGCCTCGGCGCAAACCGATCTTGCTGATCCGTGTGTAACCACCCTGTCGGTTCTTGAACTCAGGCGCAATCTTCGTAAACAGGTGTCGCACCAATGTCTCATCCGTCAGATAGCGGTTTACAATCCGCCGAGAATGAACGGTGTCTTCGTTTCGCGCACGAGTAATGAGACGCTCGGCGATGATCTTAACATCCTTCGCCCTTGTCTCGGTCGTTTCGATTTTCTGATAGGTAAGCAGAGCGCGAACAAGCCCCTTGAGCAGCGCACGTCGCTGATCGCTGGGTAATCCGAATTTTCTGCCGCCGACTTTATGTCGCATCCTCAATTTTCCTTTACATCGTCATCGCCGATTGACAATGACCGAGTTTACACTTCGAGAGCTTCAGCCTCGTCCTCGAAAACTTCGTCAGTATCATCATCGGAGTCGTCCGAATATGAGATACCATCGACACCTTCAGGTGAGCCCTTCAGAGCTAAGTTCAGAGTTCCAAGTTTTTCCTTGACTTCGGTGAGGGACTTCTTACCAAAGTTGCGGATCTGCATCAGGTCAAGCTCCGACAACTGGGCGAGTTCACCAATCGTCAGCACGTTAGCCTTCTTCAAGCAGTTGTAGGTACGAACCGAGAAATCAAGTTCCTCGATCCGAGCATCGGGTGCCCCAGACGCAAATCCGCGGGAAGCGTCCCCATCTGCCAGCGCAGCCGCCATCTTCGAAAGCGGCGCTTCGACAAATCTGTGGAAGAACTGTTCGAGCGTGTAGGCCGCCGAAGCGAGCGCATCCGCCGGAGCAATCGTGCCGTTTGTCCAAATCTCTAATGTCAGTCGATCATAGTCGGTCTTAAAGCCAACGCGTGTCGCCTCGACAGTGTAGGAAACCTTTCGAACTGGAGTAAAGGCGGCACCAATCGGAATAATTCCGATCTGCTGTGCAACCGACTTGTCCGGAAGAACATAGCCCTTGCCAAGATCGACGGTCAACTCAATTTCGAGAGTCGCATCGGGATCTGAGATAGAGGCAAGATAGAGCTCTGGGTTGACCAGTTCCATGTCCGGTGGGCACTTAACATCAGCGCCGGTGACCTGCCCTTCGCCGTGCACCTCAATGTGCGCCGTGCGAACAGATGGCGAATCTTCGCTGGGCGAAAAGCCGGGATGAACCTTAAATGCAAGGTTCTTGACATTCAGCAACAGTTCGGTAGTGTCTTCCTTGACTCCAGGAATAGTCGAAAACTCGTGCTGAACGCCAAGGATCTTCACCGATGTCACTGCAGCGCCAACAATTGACGATAGTAAGACACGACGAAGTGAGTTACCAAGGGTTATGCCGTAACCGCGATCGAGCGGTTCGACAACAAACTTAGAATAGTTGTCGCTCTGCTCCAGTGCTTTAATTTCAGGTATTGTAAAGATATCAGCCATGGTTATTTTGTTCAGATCCCTTTAGACGAACCAAGCACTAATGCCCTGGTTCCGACGATTGTGTACGCAGCCGAAACTGCGGCGACAAAGCGGGCGCGACTTGGTCGCGCCCGAACAAACATGATGAGCGGCGCTCCGCTTATCTTGAGTAGAACTCGACGATGAGCTGCTCTTCAACAGGAGCGTCGATTTGATCGCGCGTTGGAACAGCGAGAACCTTGCCGGTCAGTGTGGACGCATCGAACGTCAACCACTCGGGAGTACGTCGGCCAACACCTCTCAGCGTATCGAGCACCTGTGGGTGCTTGCGGCTCGATTCGTGCACTTCAATAACATCTCCGACCTTCAGGATATAGGAAGGGATATTAACTCTCTTGCCATTAATTAAGAAGTGTCTATGACTGACTAGCTGCCTAGACTGTGCGCGGGAAGCCGCAACATTCAGCCTGTACAGAACATTGTCGAAACGGAGTTCGAGCAACTGGAGCAGGTTTTCGCCAGTGACACCTTTGCGACGAATCGCTTCAGTCAATGAGTTCCGGAACGGCTTTTCGAGCACTCGATAGTAGCGCTTCGCCTTCTGCTTCTCGCGAAGCTGGGTCGCGTACTCGGTCACCTTGCGGCGGGCATCAGACTGGCCGTGCATACCAGGAGCATACGGACGTCGTTCGATTGCACATTTCTTTGTGTAGCACCGAGCACCCTTAAGGAATAATTTCACTCCTTCACGGCGGCACTGTCGGCATTTTGGATCGTGATTAACAGCCATTCTCTCTTTTATTCTCCAGCCACAATCGAAATGACCAAACTGTCATCCGAGCGGCATTTTGCTTTCTGCGCAAAGTATCCTAAAATCGTTAGACTCGTCGACGCTTAGGGGGTCGGCAGCCATTGTGTGGCAAAGGCGTGACATCCCTGATTAAACTGACCTCAACGCCGACCGCCTGCAAAGCGCGGATAGCGGTTTCTCGTCCGGCACCAGGGCCCTTGACCATTACTTCCACACGGCGTAGACCATGCTCCATAGCTTTCCGTGCGGCGTTCTCAGCGGCGAGCTGCGCGGCGAACGGTGTGCTTTTGCGCGAGCCTTTGAAGCCGACCATGCCAGCGCTGGCCCACGAGATGACGTCACCGCGGGTATCACTGATACTGATCACCGTATTGTTAAACGTTGACTTGATATGGACGACACCTTGAGCGATGTTCTTGAGAACTCGGGGCTTCTGACCGCGAGTGCTCTTATTTTCCTGCTGTTGTTTTCTTGCCATGTTTACTTCTTACCAGTCTTCTTCTTACCGGCGATTGGACGACGCTTGCCACGAAGGGTGCGCGCGTTGCTCTTCGTCTTCTGTCCACGGACCGGAAGGTGCCGCGAATGGCGGATACCTCGATAGCAGCGAATCTCCTGCAAGCGGCGGACACTCATCTGTGTCTGTCGGCGCAGGTCACCTTCGACCCGGTACTCGCGCTCAATAATGTCGCGCAGCCGACCCGTTTCGGACTCGGTCAGATCGTTGGTACGGGTGTCAGGGTTAACCCCAGCCTTTTCCAAAATCTGACGACTGCTTGTCAAACCAATGCCGAAAATAGCGAGCAGCGCATACTCTATGCGCTTGTCTCGCGGCAGGTCAATGCCCGCAATTCGTGCCACGTTACTGTTTCCTCCCCAGAATATTCATCAAATAGTTTCTGGCCGCTTCAAGCGACGTTGTCAGCATACTAACCCTGTCGCTGCTTGTGCTTTGGGTTCTTGCAAATGACACGCACGACACCTTCGCGCTTGATCACCTTGCACTTCTCACAAATTTTCTTAACTGATGCTCTTACCTTCACAATAAACTCCTCACCATCCGCGTCTTCACGGCGAGTGGTTACTTATAGCGATATTGAATCCGTCCTCGGGTCAAGTCGTACGGCGAAAGCTCTAGCCGCACACGATCCCCGGGCAAGATCTTAATAAAGTGCAGTCGCATCTTTCCGGACACTTGTGCCAGAATGATGGGTCCGCTTTCGATCTGTACACGGAACATGGCGTTAGGCAGTGTTTCCACTACCGTCCCTTCCGCTTCAATCGTTTCTTCCTTCTCGTAGCCCTGCTTTTCTTTCGGTTCCGGTCGGGGACGAGGGGTGGCGCTGCCACGACCGCGTGCTCCGCCGCCACCGCGGCGTGCTCCGCCGCCTCCCCTATTAGGCGCTGGCATAAAGTTGTTTCTTATCTCCCACCAAGTGACCGGCCGTCAAGATTTCCGGGCCGTGCTCGGTTACCGCTATCGTATGTTCAAAATGCGCAGAAAGGGACCCGTCTACCGTGACGATTGTCCAGTCGTCACCAGGGACGTGATCTACTTCATCCGTTTTTAAATTAATCATCGGTTCGATGCAGAAGGTCATCCCGGGCTTGAGCAAAAGACCTTTCCCAGCCCTACCGTAGTTCGGAACCTGCGGCTCCTCGTGCGGCGTACGACCAATTCCATGACCAACTAGGCTCCGGACAACACCATAGCGAGCGCGTTCAGCGTGCTTTTGTACAGCCGCTGAGACATCGCCCATATAGTTGCCTGGCCGAGCCTGGGCAATCCCCTTCATCAAAGCTTCCTGTGTCACGGTCAACAGGTTCTTTGCGGCAGCGCTAATCTGACCAACCGGGACGGTGATTGCGGCGTCCGCATACCAACCATCTACCGAAGCTCCCATGTCGAGACCAATAATATCACCCTCGCGAAGTACGCGCTTCGACGAAGGAACACCGTGAACGACCTCTTCGTTCACCGATAAACACGTATTATATTTATAGGCGACATGACTAAAGGGCGGCTTGTAACCAAGAAACGCCGACTTGGCTCCATGCCGATCCAGTATCTCTGCCGCAACTTCATCAAGATCCAGTGTTGTCGTGACTCCCGGCACAATGCTGTCTCGCATCGCTGCCAGTGCTTCCGCGACAACTGCTCCAGCACGTCGCATCATTGCGATCTCTTCTGAACTCTTGAGTCGTAACATCGAAACAGTATACCTCGCCACTCACAAAATGAGTATCGTCAGCCCTCTTTTTCTGATAACGATGCTACTGTATTTTCAAATATATTTTCGGGAGCAGTTGAAGCATCTACCTTTACCAGCAGCCCGAGATCATCAAAGTAAGTCAGCAGCGGCTGAGTCTGCTGATGGAACAGACGCAGGCGAGTCACTATCGCTTCGGGTGTGTCTTCCGGACGGCGGAACAGCTTCGTCCCATCGTCGTCACAAACACCGTCCACGTTCGGCTTCTCCGACACAATATGATAACTACGTTCACAGAGCGGACAAGTTAATCGTCCAGACAAACGAGTCACCGCTTCATCGTCGTTCAGGTCGTAGTACACAGCGGCAGTTACTGGCCCAAGCTTTTCGATTCCCAGCAGAAGCTGCGCTTGATGGACGGTTCTAGGGAAGCCATCCAGTATGTACCCTTTGTTCAAAACGTCTACACGTTCCGTTAATAGGTGCAACGCAGTCTCATCATCGAGCAGGTTGCCCTTCGCTATTGTCGCCTCTATCTCTAAACCGAACTTGGTATGGTGCGCTATCTCGTCACGAATTAGCTCCCCCGTTGCAATATGGGGAAGCGCAAAATGTTTTGCCAGCAGACGTCCTTGCGTTCCCTTACCGGAACCGGGCGGCCCGATTAATATTAGTCTCATGATGTCACTCGCTCACTTACCGCTGTTAGCGTATAAAACCTTCATAGTGGCGCATCATGAGCTGAGACTCGATGGCTTGCATGGTATCGAGAGCGACGCCGACGACAATGAGGAGGGATGTTCCTCCGACGAGAGTAAACGAACCTCTTGTATTGGTAATAGCTGGGATCCAGACATTTACCAGAGCTACTAGCGCGAGGAACAAGGCACCTGCCAACGTAATTCTCGTCATCACCCGGTCAAGGTACTCTTCAGTCGGCTTGCCAGGACGGATACCAGGAACATAGGAACCATGCTTGCGAAGATCGTCCGTGATGTGCGGAATATCCATCGTCACCGCCGTATAGAAATACGTAAAGAAGATGATGATAAAACCGTAAATCAAGGTTGAGACAATGGCAAAGAACGGGCTTGAAACCTGACCTGGTGTTAACCAATCGGTGAGTGTTCCCAAAAATTTTCCGATGCTTGATGTCCTAGGAACGTAGTTCAGGAAGGTCAACGGCAGAAGCTGAATTGAGACAGCAAAGATAATCGGAATAACACCTGCGGTATTAACACGGAACGGCATATAAGACATTCCGCCCTGTGTCTGCTTGTTGCCAACAATTCTGCGGACATGCTGGATTGGAATCCGGCGCTGACCGAGAGTCACATAGACTACGCCAACAACGGTGGCAAAGAAGGAAACAATCAGCAGAAGTATCTGCCATGGCTCAATCGATCCACTCGCGGCAAGCGTAATGACTTTACCGATTTGGGAAGGGAGTCGCACCATGATACCGGCGAAGATAATCAGCGATACACCGTTCCCAATGCCTTTTTCGGTGATCATTTCGCCAACCCACATTAGGAAGGACGTTCCTGCCATCAGCAGAATTACTACGTCGAGATTGACAAAGAAACCGCCCTCGATAACATGCTTCGAGTGAAGCATGAGCGTAATACCGGTAGCCTGCAGCAGGGCAAGACCGACGGTTAGGTAGCGAGTGTATTGAGAAATTTGCTTGCGGCCAGACTCACCCTCACGTGAAAGTTCTTGCAACTGTGGCACGGCAAAGGTAACGAGCTGCATAATGATGCTCGCATTGATATACGGCAAAATCCCAAGAGCCATGACCGTAAACTGCTTAAGAGCACCACCCGAAAAGCTGTTGATCATTCCAAGGAGGCCAGCATCACCGCCGTTCTCTCTGTAGTACTGATCCATCGCGTTGTGGTCGATGCTTGGGATTGGAAGATGCAAGCCGACGACGTAGACGCCGAACATGGCAAAGACAAACGTGATCCGCGCCCTAAGATCCGGAATTTGCCAAGCGGCGCGAAGCGAATCGATAAAGCTAGTTGCGCTTGAATTTCCGGCACCGGCTCCCGACCCTCCTGGGCGGCTGCCGCTGACTCGCGCTCCAGTGGAAGGTGGTGATGGCAATCCTGCGGTTCGACGTGTAGTTGACATGGTTCTTAGATCTCGACCAAATAATAAGTTAACTCGTGTTTCCCTTATGTATACGGCTTAAATAGTCTCGAACGTACCACCTAGCGAAGTTATCTTTTCTTCGGCAGTCTTCGAGAAGTGATGCGCCTTGACCGACAATTTTTTAGTCAATTCGCCATTGCCGAGAATCTTGATGCCATCCTTCAGCTCACCGACAACCTTTGTCGAAAGAAGAAGCTCAGGAGTGACTTCCGTACCCTCGTCAAAACGCTCCAATGCGCTGATGTTGACGATGGCGTAAGTCTTCTTGAAAAGCGGAGTAAATCCACGCTTCTGCGGCAGTCGTCGATGCAGAGGTGTCTGTCCGCCTTCGAACGTGGCAGGAACAGTATCTCGGGACTTCATACCCTTAGTACCGCGGCCGGCAGTCTTGCCCCACCCCGAACCAACACCACGGCCGATTCGCTTACGGCGATGTGTGGATCCTTCGTTAGGTTTTAAATCCGATAAGTTCATTAATCTATCCTTTACAACGCAACACTCTTTGGAGCGTATTACTTAGTGGAAGCGGCTGGCACTTCAACATCAACAGCTTCGACATTCAGTACATGGACAAGCTTCTTGATCATTCCACGGATAGCCGGGTTGTCTGGCTGGACAATCGACGAGCCAACTTTGCCAAGTCCAAGCGCGTTCGCCGTGAGACGTTGGTCTTTTTCGTAGCCAATCAGGCTCTTTCTGAGTGTAATCTTAAGCATTCGCGTCATCCTCGGCTATCGCTTCGTTTGCTACAGTTTCGTTCGCAAGTACTTCGGCAACAGCGGTTTCACCAACGGTCATAAGCACTTCTGGGGCTGCAGTGACGAGTTCTGCTTCAGCAGCCGGCTCCGGCTGATAAACTCCCTCGACAACCTCATGCTCCGTAACAAGCTCTTCGCTAAAGCCTGCGGCGCGATCATGCTCTTCGGCGGCGGCAGTAGCCAGCACGACCGAGCGAGGCACGAGGTCGGAAACATTCTTGCCGCGCAACCGTGCAACATCGGTCGCTCGCTTCAACTGGCGCAGGGCATGCATTGTCGCCCACGCGGTGTTGATCGGGTTGTTAGACCCAAGGCTCTTGGTCAGGATGTCCTTAACACCGGCTGCTTCCAATAGGGCTCTGACCGAACCACCGGCAACAATTCCTGTACCAGGGCCAGCCGGTCGCAATAAGACTGCGGCGGCGGACTGCCTGGAGTAGACATCGTGCGGAATGGTAGATCCAACCATCGGAACGTGGACGAGGTTCTTCCGTGCTGCTTCCACACCCTTGCGGATCGCATCTGGAATGGCTCGGGCCTTGCCGATGCCAGCGCCGACATGTCCTTCGCCGTCACCGACGACGATGAGGACGTTCCACGACATGGTGCGTCCGCCCTTGTGCGTCTTCTGCACCTTATTGGTGCGGACAACGCGCTCTTCTAAATTTAATGTGTCTGGGTTAATCAATGCCATCGTTATATATTTCTCTTTAGCTTTGGATGCGAGTGCTCACTAGAAGTCTAATCCGCCCTCACGAGCGGCGGCGGCTAGCTTGGCTACCCGTCCATGATAGAGATATCCGCCACGGTCAAAAACGACCTGCGTGACACCAGCAGTCTTTGCGCGCTCGGCAATTGCTTTGCCAACAACTTCCGCCGCAGTGAGGTTGCCGCCAGACGTCAGTGCTAGCGACTTGTCTTGCGATGACGCCGCAACCAGCGTGTGACCAGCTACATCATCAATGACCTGTGCATAGATATGGTTCGTGCTTCGGTAGATATTCAACCTCGGCCGATCAGCAGTTCCATTAACCTTCTTACGAACTCTAATGTGCCGCTTCTGTCGTGTATCGTTTTTATTTCCAATTTTCATCTTCGAGTTTCCTCTTCACTTGCTTAGGGACTGCGCAACGACGCCGACCGAACAAGCTTCGCTAACTATTATTTCTTCTTGCCGCCCTTGCCGCCTGCCTTGCCAGTCTTACCGGCCTTGCGTCGGACAATCTCGCCCTTATAGCGGATGCCCTTGCCCTTGTAGGGCTCCGGCGGCCTTAATGCACGGATAACGGCGGACTGTTGACCAACCGTCTCCTTATCGATACCATTCACACCGACAAACGGTGCGCGGCTTGCGGCATCCTGGCCCACCTCAAACGAAATGCCCGTGAGAGGTTCAATAATGACTTGATGTGAAAAACCAAGCGAGAGGACAAGCTTTTCGCCTTCCTTCTGAGCACGGTAGCCAACACCAATGATGTCGAGCTGCTTGCGGTAGCCAGCAGACACACCCGTAATCATGTTGTTAACCAAACTGCGCGTCAGTCCGTGCAGTGCTCGGTGACGGTCGCTGTCGGTCGGTCGCAAAACCTTGACGACACCGTCCTCTTGCTCAACGCGAATGTCCGCAGGAAGCACACGAGTCAGGGTGCCTTTCGGCCCTTTGACGGTTAATGTGACGACTTCGTCACCAGTTGCTGTAATGTTTACCCCGCTCGGCACGGCGATCGGGAGTTTACCAATTCTTGACATGATCGGTCCCCCTTAAGAAATATGAGCCAGGACTTCGCCGCCGATGCCCAAACGACGAGCTTGTCGATCGGTCATAACACCTTGTGAAGTGGTTAAGATCGCGATGCCAAGTCCACGTAAAACTCGGGGCAATTTGTCTCTCCCCGCATAAATTCGAAGGCCAGGCTTGCTCACACGCTTGATCGTTGTGATTACCTTTTCACGATTTCTCGCGCCATATTTCAGGTAAACCTTGATTTTGTCCTGGGGCTCTCCCTTCAGGACTTCGTAAGACTTCAAGTATCCTTCTTCGTGAAGGATCTTGATAATGTCGAGCTTAATCTTCGAAGCATCGACTTCAAGCGAATCATGGGCCGCGCTATTCGCATTGCGAATACGGGTTAACAGATCGCCGATAGGATCGGAAACAGGCATTTTAAAACTTCCTTCCATCAGACGGGCGTTTCTTGCGCCCCGATATGGTCTAAATCAGTGACTCTCTACCAGCTTGACTTGGTCACACCAGGCACTTGGCCAACGTGTGCAAGCTCCCGGAAACAAATCCGGCATAGACCAAACTTGCGGATATAACCGCGAGGTCGGCCACATTTTTTGCAGCGATTATATGCACGAACCTTAAATCGGGGTGCACGCTGCTGCTTTTCAATCAGCGCTTTCTTTGCCAAAATACTCC
>Ga0116229_10016152_pt1 | contig 10059 bp, 8 predicted proteins | sample S1TSphgellanicum_3_FD_87313 | JGI IMG/M metagenome (GOLD analysis project Ga0116229, IMG submission 87313) | Host-associated microbial communities from peat moss isolated from Minnesota, USA - S1T2_Fc - Sphagnum magellanicum MG | ecosystem: Host-associated > Plants > Peat moss > Unclassified... | reverse complement strand
GCCTGACTGGAATCGCCGGATGTGGGCAGATAGCTCCGGGCTGATACAAATGCTCTGCAAACAACTAGCTAGAGCGGCCCGACGAACGCCGACGATTTTCCAGTCAGGCTGAAGCCGCTCTAGGAAGCGGTTGTTTTCCGACGACAGAACCAAAAGACTTTTTCCCCAAACCACGGTGCGGGATCTCTCTCGCACAAATAAAACACTTGACAATCTAGGAAAAATTTACTAACACTCATGCCATGCAAACACCCCATCGCCTCCTCCGCGCCGACGCCGCGTGTTTCGATCGCAACCCGCCCCTGTTCTCCGCCAAGGAGCGCGAACGGCACGATCGCATTCTCGAAGTCGGCCGGTCCATCCTCGCACGTCGCGGCCGCCACGCCGTCAGCCTGGCAGGGCTCGCGGTGGCGTTACGCATGACGTCGCCGACCCTGCGCCGCCATTTTCCCGACCTCGATGCGCTCCTCGGCGAAATCCTGCGCCAGCACCTGCACGAAATCGCCGTCGAACTCGGAAAAATCCCCCACGACGCGCCCGACCGTAACCGCCAACGCCGCGCCGCCTACCTCGGCTTCACCCGCACCGCCCTCGGCGGCTTCACCGAAGCCCACCTCCTCCTGGTCCGCGACCGCCACACCCTGCCGGGCGACCTTCTCAGCACAATCGAGGAAACCCGCTTCTTACTCGGCGGCAACCTCGCCGGCGACATGGCCTGCGAAGCCCTCTCCCATCTGGACAATCCATTTCTCTCCCAGGCCCGCATCGAGGCCATCCTCGCCCTGCCCGAAAAATCCGAAATCCTCCCAACCGCCACCGCGGCGCCTATCCAAGCTGCCACCGCGGCGCCTATCAAAGCCACCGCAGACCCCGCGCCGCCCGCACCCGCGCCACCACCGCCGCTCGCGCCCGACCACTGGCAATCCACCGCAACACTCGATGGCGAAAAACCCGGCGACTGGATCTACGCCGCCGGCATCCCCAGCGTCTCCCGCGGACCTCCCATCGAAAACGCCGCGCGGTGATAGAGGTAAAAGGCAGGGCCTATTTCTTTTTTGAAAAAAAGAAACGAAAAACTTTTGCTTACAAAACAAGTTCTTTTTTTTAAAAAAACTGCTTCCTTGACCTGCCGCAAATGCGCGTTATCAGGCCCCATGCTCGACATTCAAACCTTTGACGCCCTCCGCGGCGGCAATGTGCTCTACAAGGCCCTGACCCACCCCCTGGCCGCCGAAGCCATCGCCGCCCTCGCCGCCGACATCACAAAAAGCGGCCCGCTCGCCGTCTTCGACCCGGAAGGCGTCGCCGCCGCCCTGTTCGCCCTGCATCCCGAAATGCCGCCGCCCGCCGAATTCTACGTCCAGGATGTCGCCCGCCTCGACACCAGCCTGTGCGGCGTCCCCGCCCGCCCGATCACCGACCTCGCGCACACCAAAGCCGCCACACTCCTCGTCGCCGCCTTCGACACTGCCCGCGTCAAAGCCCGCCTCGCCCCGCTCGCCCGCCAAAATCTGCGTATCGAATCGCTCGACACCGCCCGCCTGCCCGAAACCCTGCTCACCAACAAACGCACCTATCTCGACCGCCTGAATTTCGCCACCAACCACGCCTTCTTCCGCGACCGCGACGGCCTCTCCACCCGCCTCGTCAGCGCCAATTACTGGGCCGGCTACGGCGCCCGCAACGTCACGCTCTGGCTCCGCCTGTTCGACGGCGACGGCGCGGTCCTCGCCACCTGGACAGAATCGCTCCCCGCGGGCGCCGGTGGCTTTTCCATCGACAGCGCCGCGATCCGCGCCCGTTTTTCACTCCCCGGCTTCGCCGGCCAGATCTTCATCCACGCCATCGGCGTCGCCGGCCACGACGTCGTAAAATACGCCCTCGACACCTACGGCACCAACGGCGAACCCAGCCTGTCCGTCACCCACGACGCCAACGCCTGGCCGTCCGACCGCTACGCCGGCCTCCCGGCCCCCCGCGACGACGAGAACGTAACATTATGGCTACAAAACAGCCACGCCGCCCCCATCCCCGCCGGCGCCATCGTGCTCGACCGCATGGGCAACGAACAGCCCGCGCCCCTGATGCGCGAAGTGGCCCCTTACGCCAGCGTAGCAATCGACGTCGCCGAAATCCTCCCCGGCCTGCGCTGGCCCGCCCAGATCGAACTCCGCACCGGCCGCCACGTGGTACGCCCCCGTTACGAAGTCCGCCGCGCCGGCCGCACCCGCATCGCCCACGTCAACGTCGAACGCGCCGATCTGCGGCCCGACCCCGGCATAAAAGGCCTGCATAATCTCCTGGGCCGCGGCTATCTCTTGCCTTTCCCCGTGCTGCCGCCTCAAATCTTCCGCACCATCCTGCAGCCGAACCCGATGGCCGTATCGCAAGCCGACCTGCCCGTGCGGCTCGACATATTCGCCGCCGACGGCACGCTTACCACGCAACGCTTCCTCGGCTGCCTGCCGCGCAACCACAATTTCGCGATGGACCTCGACGGCATCGCAACAACCGCCGGACACGCCGAACTGGTCTACGATTTTCGCGACGGCGGCGACGCCGACGGCTGGCTGCACGGCCTGTTCCGCTACGAACACCGGCAAAGCGGTCACGCCGCCGAAACAAGTTTCGGCGCCCACATCTTCAACACCGCCATGACCTACCGCGACGAGCCGCAATCCTACAACGGACCACCCCCCGGCCTCTCCACCCGCCTGTTCCTCAAGCTCGGCCAGGCCCCACGCCGCAGTTTCGCCGTGCTGATCTACGCCGCCTCCGCCCCCTGGCACGCGCAATCCGCCACCACCCTGCAACTGATTGCCGGCGATGGCGCCGCGATCGCCGAGCATGCCCTCGCCATCGCCTGTTGCGGCTCGGCCATGGTCTTCCCCGACGAGGTGTTTGGTCCCGCGCTGCTGGATCGGGCCGGCGCCGGCGGCTACGTTCTGGTGCGCGACACCACCTGCCGCCTGTTCGGCTATCATGGCCTGATGGATGACGCCGGCGGATTTTCACTGGATCATATGTTTGGCTTTTAGGAAGCAGTTCTTTTTTGAAAAAAAGAACCAAAAAACTTTTTTGCGCTGTTCAAGGTATGCCCTTGATTCAAAAGTTTTTTGTTTCTTTTTTTCAAAAAAGAAATACTTCCTTCCTCGGCCTTTTTCTGTTGGCCGCCACCGCCCTGCGCCTGCTGGTCGCCGCGGTCATGCCGCTCTCCGCCGACGAGGCCTATTACCGCGTCTGGGCGCACGCCCTCGCCCCCGGCTATCTCGACCACCCGCCCATGATCGCCCTCTGGATCCGCGCCGGCATGGCGATCGGCGGCGACACCCCCCTCGGCATCCGCCTGCTCAGCCCGCTCTCCGTCGTGCTCGGCAGCTTTTTGTTGGCCCGGGCCGGTAACGATCTGGTGCCCGGCGGCCGCGCGGGTACCCGCGCGGCGTGGCTGTTCAACGCGACCTTGCTGCTCAATGCCGGCGCCGTCACCGCAACACCCGATACGCCGCTGCTGCTGTTCTGGACCGCTTCACTTGCCGCGCTGGCAAGGCTGGTCCATAACGGGAACGCCCTGTGGTGGCTCGGCGCCGGAGCCGCAGGCGGATTGGCCTTCGACTCGAAATACACGGCCAGCCTGCTGGCGCCGTCCGTGGTCGCCTGGGTGCTTATCGTGCCATCGATGCGCCACTGGTGTAGGCGCTGGCAGCCATACGCGGGCCTTGGCATCGCCATTCTGCTGGCGTCGCCGGTCCTGGCATGGAACGCCGCCCGCCACTGGGTCAGTTTCGCGCGCCAAGGCGGCCGGACCGGCGACTGGCACCCGGCCGACGCGCTCCGCCACCTCGCCGAGCTGCTGGGTGGCCAGATCGGCCTGGCGACGCCGCTCCTGTTCATCGCCTTCGCCGCCGGCCTGGTTTTCGTGACCCGCCACCAAAGGTGGCGCCAGCCAGCGGCGGGCTTGCTCGCCGCGACAGGCTTGGTGCCCGCCTGCGTGTTCATCGAGCATGCGCTGGGGGACCGGGTGCAGGCCAACTGGCCGGCCATCGTGTATCCCAGCCTCGCTTTGGCGGCGGCGCTCGCGCCCCTGCCGTCCCTCGCGCGCTCCGCTTCGATCGCCGTGGGACTGCTGCTCTCGGGCCTGGTGATGCTGCAGGCCACCGCCGCGCCCTTCGCGCTACCCCGGCGCCTCGATTTTTCGCTCATCCGCCTGGCCGGCTGGGATGGTCTGGCCCGCGCCACCGAGGCTGCGCGCACCGAAGCCGGCGCCGACTGCGTCGCCGCGGACGACTACGGCCTGGCCGCGGAACTGGCCTACCGGCTCCCCGTGCCGGTGCTCGGCGCCGAACCGCGCTGGGCCTATTTTACCTTGCCACCGGCGCCGGCATCATGCCGCAGCGTGCTCCTGGTCCGCAGCGCCCGCCGCGACGACCCGGTGTCCGGCGCCCTGTGGCTACATGCGACCCCGGCCGGCGCTGCGGTGCGCGCCCGCGCCGGCATCGTCGCCGAGCGCTACCTGTTCTATCGCGCGGCCACACCGCCCGGCGCCGTTCTGCTGCCCGCCCGCACACACGGCCCAATTCGAATTGCGGAACGGCCCTGAACAGACAAGAGTTTTTTGGTTCTTTTTTTCAAAAAGGGAACGCTTCTTTTCACTTTGCCATTCTTCATTCTGCTGCACTTATTTTTGGGCCTTGCCTTAGTCCCCTCTTAAGCCACCCACCCTATTCTGCCTCCAGCGGGCATGCGGCGGGGACCATGGCAAAGAAGGGCGACAAAAAAGGCATTACCATCATCAAGCGGGAGGAGGTGGTGGAGGGTGGCCACCACGGCGGCGCCTGGAAGGTGGCCTACGCGGATTTCGTGACGGCCATGATGGCGTTCTTCCTGCTCATGTGGCTGCTGAACGCCACAACCGAGAAGCAGCGGCGCGGCCTGGCCGACTATTTCAGCCCGACGCTGGTGACGTCCACCAGCAAGTCCGGTAGCGGCATGCCGTTGGCCGGCAAGTCGCCGTTCGAGGATGGCGAGGCGATTTCCGACAAGGGCGCCATCGCGGCCATCACCGGCCACCTCCCCCCGGCGGATGTGGACGATGATGAAAGCGATACGGTCGTCAGCCGGACCGTGCACAGCCAGGCCACGGAAGATGAGGGCGCGGATGGCGGCCGCCCGGATGGCGGCCGTGCGGATGGCAAGGCGGGCCACGGCGGCAAGTCTCCGGCCGATGTTGCCGCGGCGCAAAAGGTGGCCACGCTCGCTCACCAGCAGGAGCAGCATGCCTTCGTGCAGGCGGCCGCCGCCATGCAGCAACTGGTTGCCGCCGATCCCAAATTGGCGCCGCTGGCCAAGCAACTATCCATCGACCTCACGCCGCAAGGCTTGCGCGTCCAGATCCGCGATGAGGATAAGCAGCCGATGTTCGCGAGCGGCTCGGCCGAGCCGAATGACGCGGCCCGCGCATTGCTGGCGCGCCTGATGCCGGTCCTGGCCAAATTGCAGGAGCCGATTTCCATCTCCGGCTTCACCGACGGCGCCGTCTACAATGGCAAGGGCCGCACCAACTGGGACCTGTCCACCGAACGTGCCAACGCGACGCGGCGCGTCCTGCTGGAAGCCGGCCTGCCGGACAACCGCATCAAGGACGTCACCGGCCATGCGGATCGCGACTTGCTGCTGCCGGCCGATCCCTTGGCGTCGGCCAACCGCCGCATCGCCATTACGCTGCTGCGCACGGCGCCGGGCCGTTGAAAGCGTCGCGCCGGCTCATGCCACCTGAACCAATCGCGCGCTGACGCACCATGTTACCACTTGGCGGCCTGGGGTTTCTCTTCGCCTGCGTGTTCGGCAGCTTCATGGCTACCGGCGGCGCGATCGGGCCGCTTGTGGAGGCGATGCCGTTCGAATTGCTGACCATCCTGGGGGCCGCCATCGGCACCTTCATCATGGCCAATTCCATGCACGACATCAAGCACACGCTCGGCGCTTTCGGGTTGATGTTGAAAGGCGAACGATACCACAAAAAAGAATATGTCGATCTGCTATCGTTACTCTACTTCTTTACCCGCCTGGCCAGCCAAAAGGGTGCCATGGCGCTCGAGCCGCACATCGAAAAGCCGGAGGAAAGCAAAGCCTTCCAACATTTCGAAGGGATCATGAAAAACCATCACACAACCGCCTTCATTTGCGACTATCTCCGCATGATCGGCATGAATGCGGACGATCCGCATCAGATCGAGGACGTGATGGCCCGCGAACTGAAAAAGACGTTGCACGAGGAATTACATCCAAGCCACGCCATCCAGACACTCGCCGACGCATTGCCGGCACTCGGCATCGTGGCCGCCGTGCTTGGCGTCATCAAAACGATGGGCCATATCAATGAACCCCCGGCCGTGCTGGGCGAAATGATCGGTGGCGCTCTGGTCGGCACGTTCCTCGGCGTGCTCCTGGCCTACGGCATGGCGGCGCCGTTCGCCGGACGTATCAAAGCCATCGTCGAGGCCGACGCCAAATATAACGAAGTCATCCGCGCCGTCCTGGTCGCGCACCTGCACGGCAACGCCCCTCAAGTCAGCGTAGAAACCGGCCGCAAAATGGTCCCCAACGCCCACATGCCCGGCTTCTCCGAACTCGAGCAGGCCCTCCAGGCCTTGCAGGTGCCAGGGTAGAAAGAAGGCCAGGGCTCTGCCCCCTGGACCCCCGCGTCACGCGCAGCGTGCATTCACACGACGGACAAGTCCTTAGAACCTGTTACTTAAGAATGGTCAGGGGTAGGGAGGGGCAACGCGGCTGTTGCCACATCCGTGTGCCCCCCTCCCTACCCCTGACCTCCCTTAAACAAATGGGGTCTGGGGACTTGTCCCCATCACGCGAATGCGTGTTTCACACGACGGGGTCCAGGGGCAGAGCCCCGGCCTTCTTTCTGCTATACTCCCCCCGATGGACCTGGCCACTGCCCTCGCTTTGCACCAAGCCGGCCGCCGGATGGAGGCGGTTAGCGCTTATCAGGCGGTGTTGGCGCGTGAGCCGTTGAATGCGCAGGCTTTGCATGCGTTCGGCGTGTTGCGTCATCAGCTTGGCGCCAGCGCTGAGGCGGTTGCGCTGATTGAGCGGGCCATCGGGCGGCAACCTGGCGATCCGGCGTTTCATTTCAATCTGGGTCTGGCGCATTTCCGGCTTGGGCAATTCGAGCGGGCCGCCGCTTCGTTTCGCGAGGCCGCGCGCCTGAAGCCGGACTGGCCGCAGCCGCACTATGATCTTGGCAATGCGCTGCACGCCGCCGGCCGGCGGGAGGACGCGGCGCGGGCCTATCGCGCGGCATTGAAACTGAAGCCCGACTACACGCAGGCCGAGGTTAATCTTGCCAATACGCTGAAGGCGGACGGCAAGTTGGCGCAGGCGTTGTCGGCGTATCGCCGGGTGCTCCGGCGCGCGCCGAACCTGCCCGAGGTGCATAACAATCTGGGCGCTGCGTTGCTGGACGATGGCGATCGGGCGGGGGCTGAGGCGTCGTTCCGGGCCGCCATTGCGTTGCGGCCGGACTTTGCCGAGGCGCTCGGCAATCTCGCGGCGCTGCTGATCGGCGACGAGAAATTCGCCCAGGCGGTGCCGTTGGCCGAGACCGCGCGCGCCGCCGCCCCGGACCGGGCCGGATTTTGCGAAATGCATGGCGACGCGTTGCGCGGCGCGGCGCGCTATGACGCGGCGATCGCCGCCTATGAGGCCGCGCTGCGGCTGGAGCCGGCCCGCATATCAGCCAAATTCGGCATGGCGGAAGCGTTACGGTTGAAACGCGATCTGCACGCGGCCGAGGCCATGCTGCTGCCGCTGGTGGCGCAATTCCCGAACGCCTGGCAGGCGCATCACGACCTGGCCAACGTGGTGCGCCACCAGGGCCGTTTTGCCGAGGCGGAGGCGGGTTTCCGCCGCGCCGTGGCGCTGCGCGAGAGTGCGGCAACGCTAGGCCCGCTCGGCATGGTGTTGCGCGACCTCCAGCGCCTCGATGAATCCACCGAGGTGCTCGCCCGGGCCCTGGCACTGGCGCCGCACGATCAGGACATTCTCTACAATCTGTCCACCACCCATCTGACCGCGGGCCGTCTGCGCGAGGGGTTCGCGCTCTATGATGCGCGATTTGCAAAATTCCGCCCGCGCCCGGTGGCGGGGCGTGCCTGGACCACCGAGCGCGTCCGCGGCCGGACCGTGCTGGTGGCGGCCGAACAGGGCTTTGGCGATACGTTGCACTTCATGCGCTACGTGCCGGCGCTGGCGGATGCCGGCGCCCGCGTGGTGCTGCGCGTGCAAACGCCGCTGCACCGGCTGCTGAAGGGGTTTCCCGGCGTCGCCGCGCTGGCAGAGGATGAGGCGGCGCTGGCGCCTTACGATTTGCACGTTTCGATCATGAGCCTGCCGCAACGCCTCAACCTCGATGACCCCATGCCCCTGCCGGTGCCGTATTTGACCCCCGACCCGGCGGCGACCGACGCATGGCGCGCCCGGATCGCGGATTTGGCCGGCCGCCGGGTCGGCCTCGTATGGCGCGGCAATCCGGGCTTTGGCGGTGACCATTTGCGCAGCATTCCGGCCGACGCCCTCGCGGTTTTCGCGGCCTGCCGCGGGGTCAGCTTCGTCTCCCTGCAGAAGGACGCACCTGCCCCGCCGCCGCTCCCGATGGCGGACCATTCCGCCGAGCTCACCGATTTTGCCGACACCGCCGCGCTGATCGCGGCGCTCGATCTGGTCATCAGCGTGGACACGTCGGTGGCGCATCTGGCCGGCGCGCTCGGCCGGCCGGTATGGTTGCTTAACCGCTTTGATACATGCTGGCGCTGGATGACCGTCGGAACCGACAGTATCTGGTATCCCGCCATGCGACTTTTCCGCCAAACTGCGCCGGGCGACTGGGCCACGCCGCTCGCCGAGGCGGCCGAAAGCCTCACCGCCTGGGCCGCCGCGTGAGCTTGCCCGACGCGCATGCAGTCGGTGCTGCCGCGGCCGCCTTTCTGGCCAGCTTCGTGGAATTTCTCGAGGCCCTGACGGTCGTTTTGGCGGTGGGCGCGACGCGGGGGTGGCGAAATGCGGGGACAGGGGCCGCCGCCGCCATCTGTGTGCTCGCCGTCGTGCTCGCCGCCATCGGTCCGCGCGCGGCGCTGCCGGCGGCGCCGTTGCGGCTGATCGTCGGCGTGCTGACCTTGATGTTCGGGTTGCGCTGGCTCCGCAAGTCCGTCCTGCGCGCCGCCGGTTTGATCCCGCTGCACGATGCGGCGTCCAGCTACGAGCGCGCCCGTGCGAAGCTCGGCGCTGGAACCGTTGGCGGCTGGGATGGCGTGGCGCTGACCGCCGCCTTCCAGGTGGTCATGATGGAGGGGATCGAAGTGGTGCTGATCGTTGCCGCGGTGGGCGCCGGCGGCGGCGCCTTGCTGCCGGCAAGCTGGGGCGCCGGCGCGGCGCTGCTGACGGTGCTGCTGCTGGGTGTGGCGCTGCACCGCCCAATCACCCGTGTGCCGGACAATGCGTTGAAGTGCGGGGTCGGCGTGATGCTGTGCGCGTTCGGCATGTTCTGGGCCGGCGAGGCGATCGGCACGCAATGGCCCGGCGGCGCCTGGGCGCTCCCGTTGCTGAGCGTGATGTGGGCGGCATCCGCCCTGGCGATGATCCAGGCGGTGCGCGCTTGAGGAACTTCGGCGCGCTGGCGCGGAAACTCGCATCACTGTTTGTCGCCGACACGGCGCTGGCGATGTTCGTGCCGGCCTGGATTGCCGCGGCCTGGTTGTGCGCACGCCTGCTGCCTGATGTGCCCCCCGGTGTCGTGACTTTCATGCTCGCCTGCGGCCCGGTGGCGGCGTTGTGGTTCAGCGTGCGCCACGCGGCCCATGCAATGCGGTCAACCCGGCACGATTGAAAGTGACTTACGGTCTTTCGCGTGTACAATGGACCAGGGGCGGGATCAGGGGGGTTCCGGGGAACACGATGTCCAGTGTGCGGGAGGTTGAGCGTACCATCGTGCTGGATGGCGTAGCGCCGGATAGTGTCGGGCTGGATCGCGCGTTGCTCACCCGCGGC
>Ga0116229_10016151_pt1 | contig 10059 bp, 12 predicted proteins | sample S1TSphgellanicum_3_FD_87313 | JGI IMG/M metagenome (GOLD analysis project Ga0116229, IMG submission 87313) | Host-associated microbial communities from peat moss isolated from Minnesota, USA - S1T2_Fc - Sphagnum magellanicum MG | ecosystem: Host-associated > Plants > Peat moss > Unclassified... | reverse complement strand
TCATTTCGGCTTCTGAAATTATACGAAATCTACCATCAATAAATTCCTCATACGGGCGATGCCATAATGCATTTTCAAATGGATATACGTGTTCATATACTACCCAACTTGACTTGTCGACTGTGCTCGTAGAGATCCCAAGGATAACATATAATCCACCGTAACGGTGTTGATAATATTCTCCTATCCTTAGTTTCATAATTTATGGAGCGGGATGCGGGAATCGAACCCGCGACTGATGCTTGGAAGGCACAAATTTTACCATTAAACTAATCCCGCGAATTAATCTTCTTATCTAAAAGAGTTGCCATATGACGTAGCTTCTATCTTCCCATAAGATAGGACATCAGCGATGGCTTCGATACTGAATAATAACCCTTTTCTATCAACGCGAATTATTACAGATCGTATTCTTAACTATGAATTTGTTCTACATTCATCTGCGAAACACGTGGCAGATGTCCGTTCCAAATTCCAAATACTTGTAATAACCAGATACAGACTGCTACAAGTACAATAATTCTAATCACCTGCCGAATTGTTGCGTCCATCGGAATCAACAAATCAACCAAATACATTAATAATCCAATAACAAGTAAAGTAATAATAACCGAAATAAGCATAAATAACCTCCGACTAGAAAATACCAGTCTACAATTACTTATCCATTACTTGCGGGATGCCTGTTCCTCTTTGATCAAATCTGCCTGTTCAACAAGGAACTCGCCAAAGCTACGCAATTCTTCAGTGGTGATGAACATTTCGTTCACGCCACGAATTTCTTCAACAAGATTATCTCGTGAAAATTTCAGATATGCAAGATTTGTATATTTGTCACTTTCGCCAACAATGATTTCTGTCACATAAGAATCTTTGTTATCAATACGATAGGTTGTCATAATCTTTTCTGGAGTTGGGTGGTGCCCCTTGACTGAATCGGACAGTCGATCTCCTCATTACAAGTGAGGCGCATTTCCACTCTGCTAAAAGGGCTTAAAATCTGTAACGCTTTATTTATGTTCTAATTATATAACTAAAGCGTTTTAAGGTCAAGTCAATTCAGACTGCAAACTGAATCCTTAGATGCACGCACACTCTTGGTCTTAGAAGGCCACATTGCGGTGGAGAATTGTGCATCTTTCGGCAAAGGGAATACGATGCCAGTGTCCTTCTGTACTTGGGCACGGCTTGTAATAAAAGTGCTCAAATCCGCCTTGGACGGTTCGTGTTTAAATTCAGTCACAATAACTTCGTGAGTGATAAGATCGGTGATAATCTTGTAGAAGGCATCTGGGACAACTACGCCATTGCCGATAATCTTATCTTGCTTGATATTATAGACAGGGCCAACATAAACGAGTAACGGATGATTGCGATTCTTTGCCCAGGCGCGGGTTTGGTCTTCAAGTCGCTTCCAGATACCTCTATTAAATCCCGGAAGCTGAGGAGCCATATTACTTAGGATAAAACTATTTAACTCAACTTCGACGTCCCAGCTCATATCGCCATCATTTGCCTGGTGGCCAATATCGTATCCGGATTTGGCATAATCCTTTGGTGTCGAACGGTATTCCGGTGGTAGACTTTCGTCGGCAGCAAACCCATTTGATCTAACAACGCAGCCGGTTGAATGATCTGGAGTCAATACATAGGAAACCCAGGCAGGAATCTTTGCCTTGTTATCGTATTCGAGAATATATGCTCTCCGACAAATAACAGTTGTATTCTGTTTTGGACTGCTCAACATACCAAATGGAACTTGTGTTGTACAATCAGCTACCGGAAGAGGCGTGCTTTGTGCTGGTGCGGCCTGCACAGAAAAAGTACAAGCAAGCACTAGAAATGCGAATAATTTTTTCATTAAATTTCCCTAAAAATAAATTGTCTACTTGCGTGTTATTACTAATGCTTCTGTATAAATAGTATTACTTAATCAGCGGAAAATCACAACAAAATGACGAAGCCTGTAATACTATTCATCTTAAAACGCCGAGAAGATTTCAATCTTGAACAGCATAATGCAAAAGGTATGAGTACCGGCCTTTATAATTCTGCATCATTTATGTCCGATATGTGTGTCGCAAACGGAATTGATGCGCGTCTTGAAGTTGCAATTGATAATAATTGTATCGATAGACTTGTTACATTACATAAACCGACTCACGTTATTATTGAAGCTCTATGGGTTGTACCTAGTAAGTTCACAATATTAACAAAATTACACCCAAATGTCAAGTGGATTATAAGATTACATTCAGAGATGCCATTTCTAGCAGGAGAAGGTATGGCACTTGATTGGATTGGTGATTATGCACTTTATCCAAATATCGTAATTGCTGCAAACGGTCCAAGAATGCTGAATGAAGTTAGATCATATCTCAAAATCAAACAAGACTGGTCCGACGAAGAAGCAAAGAAAAGAATAATATATCTGCCTAACTACTACCCTCAGCTATACAAGAAGAAAAAATATCTGGTAAATAAAGAGTATATAGATATTGGATGTTTTGGTGCAGTACGTCCATTAAAGAATCACCTGTTACAGGCAATCGCGTCACTACAGTTTGCAGAGAAAATAGGAAAAAAGCTAAATTTCCATATCAATGTAGGTCGTGTTGAATCTAAGGGGGAGCCGGTTATGAGCAATCTCATAGGATTATTTACACAACTTCACGAGAAAGGACATAGGCTTATTTCAAATGTATGGACACCACGAGAAGAATTCTTACAGCTTTGCGAAAAAATGGATATCGGACTTCAGGTATCGTTTAGTGAAACTTTTAATATCGTTGGTGCAGATATTATAAGTCAGGGTGTACCACTTGTAGGATCAACAGAAATTCCTTGGTTTGAAAAAATGTATTCTGCAAGAGCACCGCACTGCGAGGAAATTTATAGGGCACTTCTTTTAACTCATCAAGAGCCGGAAAGAAATGTAGAAATAAATCAAAGAAAGTTAACCGAATACACAAGTAAAACAGATCAGATTTGGTCTTCTTACTTTAAGGGAGAATAATATGACAATTGATCGCGTAGATAAGTTCCTAGTAAGAATATTCCATCTTATTAGCGGAGAATTACATTTAGTGGAAAAAACATTTGATCGAGTTGAAGAAGCTATTAAATGCGGCATCGATGCTGCCTGTCATAGTTTCAAAGTTTACGATCCCGATGGTTGCGTATGTCACGATAGCCATCATCATCCGGAAGGTCCATACTGTTAAAAGTATAGCCAATGAAAAAGCACTCCTAGGAGTGCTTTTTCATTGTATGGAGCGGGATATCGGGTTCAAACCGACGACCTAGTGCTTGGCAAGCACTCGCTCTATCAACTGAGCTAATCCCGCATTAAAACTATTTATCAAAACAAATGACCGATAGTGTGTTATTACACCAAAGCCTCTAAGGCAGATTTCGCGCATCGTAGCCTCTATCATGCGGGATTTTGGCTAGTTAATTCGAGTGACTCCTCATCACCAAAACAAACGCTAATCTCATCCTGTAGTTTTACTACCGGTCCCTCGCATGGTACTAGGTTATGGATCCTACTCGGCACTCTTTAAATGATGGCTACCCCTAAGCCCACATCCTAACAGTCTTTGGTCAGCAGGAAAGGGGTAATTCCTACCCCTTTCCCTCAATACAACCTCTTAGAAGTCGTATCTTTGAACCATTACAGTCTTGAGCATAATGCTGATTGGTGTCATTTCTTCACCGCCGAGTACCGACTTAACGATACTTGGAGAGAATCCAGACACAAGAGCTGCACCAGCCTTGTTGTATGTTACCGGACTGTTACCAGCGCGGCCATTCAAGTTCCAGAATACAATCTGTGGTACCTTGTATCCAGCAGCCGCATATTCCTTCTCGATGAATTCCATTGCGCTTACGCTAACCGGAGAACCACCTGTGGAATAACGTCCCGGCGAAGAGGTACCACCAATAGTAATACACTGATCAAATTCCATATCGGACAAGATCAAGATCTTGGTCGGCATTTCCTTCTGTTCTACCTTATGCTTTACAGCAGAAGATAGGATCAATTTGAATACTGCACCAATGTCGGTGTTCATACCCCAGTTGGAACGAGACATCTGATCGCAACGCTGTGAAAGGTTACCCTTCAACTTGATCATTTCCGGGGAACCAGAGAATGTCATAAATGTATCCTTAAATACACCACCCATTCTTTCCGATACGTACAAGCCCAGAGAAATTGCAACATCGAGTGCAGTTACACTACCAGATGCAACAGATCCCATCGAACCAGAAACGTCAACTACCGGCATAATGTTTTCTTCAGAACCTTCTAGGTAGTTCGGCAATGCATCCCATTGAGCCATCGCAACAGCCTTATCGCCGTGCTTCAACGAACGAATTACGTCGTACGGATATGCAACCGAGGCGTTGATCTTGGCTTCACCGGTAACCAACTTTGCCTTGTATTCCGCGTATCCAGCCGGATCGTGCTTTAAGAAAGCCTTCTGATAACGACCAGCAGCTACCGATGGAACGTGTTGATAGGTGATGTCTGTCCATTCCTGGGCACACATCTTCTGTTCAACAGTGTTGGACAGACCAACCAACAGCTTACGGTAAGCCTTTGGTGCCAACTTCATATAGGAACGAATCTTGTTTGCTTGTTCGCCCTGACGCGGCATCCACTTTGCGCATAGGCCATCACCGGCGTTCAATGCTGTGGCAATCATACGCAGACCTTCACGTTCGATGGAAGTACCGAAGGAGATCAGGACGTCGTCCCAACGACCAAGTTCAGGTGCCTTCACTAAAACGCGCGAGGCCAGTGCAGGCTCGGAACGAAGCAAATATCCGAACAACTTACGGAAGGTTTCACGTTCACCTGCTCCGCCACGTGCGTCACGTGCCCATTCGAGCACGCGAACTGCAACTTCGGAGTCTTCTACCAACGCACCGGCAAAGGTGGAGGTAATATCCTTACCACGGCTTGCGCCTGCAAGGAAGAAGAGGTCCACATTTTTGTTAAGGCTTGATGCGTTTGTCACTGCACCATTGGCTGTCACTGCGGATGCGTTTACTGCGTTGAATAGTGTTGTCATTTTATTTTCCTTTTATCAGAATGATTTTTACGGTGCCGGCTGTCCTACCATTAGACGATTAAGCCTTACGACTTAATTGAGAATCGAACTCAAATTCGCTGGTTGATTTTGTAAATTTTAGTTGCGGAAGTCATTCTTTATAATTCAGTAGTGGGAGCCGCAAGCCGGATTTCGGAGATTTCTTGTCTCCTTTTTACTCATACCCAATTATTCAAATAGACAGATTAGCTTTTGGCGAGTTTTTACATTCCCCTCCGGAATGGTTCTTCGGGTTGCCCCGAATAGTGCAGTATTTTTGTATTGCTGTAACTAATCTTTACAAGTTCTCTAGTTTACGTGTATTTCGCAGTTGCGTCAACCGCCCCACAGTAAACCAATAATAAAAACAGAGTGGTGTAAGGGACAAAACTTTTATCGAAATTACTCATTTTGCTACAGGACCTTACTCCTGGATTGAAGGTTTTACATCTTCCGAGGATGTTTGTCTCCTATCAGTTTCCTGATACTTGACCGATGATGCCTTTCGGCAGAGCTTTTTTAAGTTTGTTTTGCAGGACTCACTCTTTAATGTATACATAGATTGTATTGCATTTTACTTATGATGTCAAGATAAAACAGTGGTTAATATAGGTCAAAAAGAGGCAGATTTGATATGAGCAGTTTCCTTCTCAATAAAATCCATTGCTCTTTTGAGTATACGTTTATAATCCTTAGATTCAGTCTTCTCAGGAAACACATCTGAAAAATGATATCTTTGTAGAAATTCTTTTAATTTCTGCATAACAAACTTTTTTGTCTGCTCAGCATCCATACCTTTGTTATGAGCAGTTTTAATTGCAATAGATACACCTTTCATTACCTGAACAAATCTTGCATTAATTTCTGCTGGTTGTGCAAGATATGAGAGATGAGCAGTATAAGGATCGTCCGGATGTCCTATATCTTTATTCTTAGGCGTAAAGTATCTATCGGATTGCGACGCTCTACCCTCTGATTTAATATCATCTAATGCGTGTCTCAATTCGTGAGATATAGTCGAAGATAAATTCTTTGCATTTACCTTATCCTTGTTTATCTTAATTACATTTTCAATATTATCCCAAAATCCGACAGGACTTCCTGAATAATTGGTGTAATTAGACCCACCACTATTTAATTCATCATACATCATTTCTTCGGGCAAAAGCTCGAGGGTGACATCAGATAAACATTTTAAGGGAGATGTGGTTAAATCTACAATATTACCCAATTTTCCAACCTTTACGGGTTCATTATCGGGTTCGTATTTCTGTAGATATTGATATATTGAAACACCCAGAGAAACAATTGCTCTATCTTCATCTGTCGTTTCTATCAAATATAATTCTCGCAATCTCATAGCATATCCTTAGATATGCTATTTATCTCAGTTTAGAGATTTCTCCAGATGCCCCACGCCAACATCATCACAAGCCAGGTAAAACCAACAATTACAAGGATGGGCATCCCGTACTGAAGGCCGAATGTAATTGGAAGATTCCACGCCATAACCATCGCTAGGCACGTCAAACAACGATATGGTTCTGGTAGAATGTTATACCAGTTTTCAATTTTTCTAAGTGTGTTCATAGTTCTAATCCCATAATACTTACCAAATAACGGCCAACGATAATCAATAAAATAATAGGCCAGATAAGAGCAACTGCGAATGCTGCCCCAAATTCGCCACCGTGCCATTTAGGTCCCTCGGGCAAATGCCACTGGAGGAAAAATGCTATTGCAAACCCAATGAAATATAATGAAAGAAATATCATTAATCTTCCTCTTTAAGTAGGAACTTGTTAGAGATTGCCTTGAAGCTAAATTTTCCATCCATACGTTTATAGACATCACCTTCGCGAATCTTATGGTTAAGACTGGCACCTTCTGCAGACAGCAATAAGGAACCAATATCAGTAATCCCGAGTTCTTCGAGACTAACATCCATTCCTAAGATAGGCACACTTTGAACCATATCCTTATTTAATCCAAGTTCATACAATTTTTCGAGTACAGTATGACGCTGTGTCGGAGTTAAGTACAACCCGGAATCAATATCAAACATATCAAATACAAACAATTTGTGCGAAGTAAGACCCTCACGATTCTTTAGTATACCTGGGCCCATAAGCTCGCCCTGTACTGCTAGATCTCGCCTAAAACCGTGCAATGCTGCTTGTAATCCGCTGTCTATAAACATACGGACAAGGCTATTGTGCGAGTTAGAATCACTCATATCCAGGTCCCAATTGCGACTACATACACCACTAATTTCTTCTGTTGCTAGATCAGGTTCGATATGGTAACCAGTAAAGGAGGTACCATCTAGTTTCATAGAGCGTTCGTATCTTGCTCCAGCGTTCTTAACAAAGATATTGCTAGAAATATTCTGGCAGCGTTCCTGATCAGTTTTAGGAATAAAGGTAGGAAAATTACCCCGAGCGCGCCCCGACAGTTCTGTAGGAACAGGAAGTTCAAATTTTTCCACACCAATCATCTCTGATACATCATTGCCCACAAAGAAAAACTCACTGAGTTCCTGGCCCTCGTCAAAGTCAGATCCTTCAAATAGATTAACAAAATGACTAACGGGTAATGCAAGTCCCTGGCTGAGTTGGCCACGAAGTTTAATTGTCCTGATACGGACACCTTCGCGATCATTAAATTTCTTGCCGGCGCGAGAATATAGGTGCTCCACTTGCGGCATACGCGGAATCCAGGAATCAATTTCAAAATAGACACACAGATCGCCTGGCTGAAATTCAGTCTTAAGTGCAACACATTGCCAACCATCAATTCTTACCAGAACGATGGCATCTGCACCTTCAATGGGCAGAATCTCATCAATGCGTCTAATTGTTGCTAATTTTCTCATTCTTGATACCTTTTATCGTGTGGCAGTGCCAAATATTCTTCATCTTCTGGACGCTTAGGATGCCAGTCAGTGGGCACTCTAATCCAATCATTAAACTTTAGTGAAAATGCAAGTGCACTTTCACTATCCTCAAAGTGAAAACGATACCACACATTATTCACGTCGTAATGTTTGTCCCATTCGTAACTCTTACCGTAATATTTTTTATAAGATTTATCAATCGTATCCATAATTACTGGGCCTGTGATATTGTTTTCAATCCAGCGCCTAATCTCTATTTTTCTTGAATTCTTACGATAAATTTCATCCTGCTGCATACAGACTTGCACAGGATAATCCGGACTAGGCCAGTCAAATCTGTATCTACGAGAAGAACTGTCTAACCACGCATCACTAAAATACCAGGTTGCGTCTAAGTCAATTTCATTAAGAATTATTAGTCTGCCCATATGCTATTATAAATGGAAACACCGCCTGTGTCAAGGCGGTGTTGTTTACTGAGTAAGAAGTATTACTTCTTCTTGGTAGCCACAGCAGCTGCCGGGAGATCGTACCAGGCCCACTTACCGTGATTATTTACATCCACTTGTGCCCAGGCAGGGTGAGCACCATCGGCATCTTGCCATTCTGCAACGTTTTCTTGGACACACTTACGGAAGGTGGCCAACATAGCAATCTTATCCGGAGTATTATAAGTACGTGTTACCAAGAGTGCTTCAGTTGCAATAGAAGAGACTGCGCCCGGGGACAACTTAGGATAGGACAGTTTAGAAGGAACATAGACCGTCTTCAGTAAATCTACCGTCTGGTTACGGAAACCAAGAAGCTTATAATCCGAACCGAGTGACTTTACATTCCCGAGTGGTTGTCCACCGACTAACACTGCAGCCTGCACGCTACCTGCTTTCACTGCAGCAAGTGCAGCATCGGCCGAATCCACCGGAACAATCGTCCAATTCAACTGGCCCTGGAGTTTGATCAGTTGAGCGGTAATCATTGAACCACCAGCAGCAGCAACCCTGTATCCGGTAAGGTCTTCGGCAGAATTAAACACCACATCCTTAGCTCCAAAACCCATCGTGCCTCCAGTCTTGATTCCCGAATTTGCCAATGCAATTACGTGAACGGATTCAGGATTAAAAGCAATCAGAGTTTTGATATTACCCAAGTCTCGACCTTGTGCAGAAGCAAACAATGCATCGGTCTGCATAAATGCTGCACCGACTTCCTTGCCGGTCAGTTTGTCTAGGTTTTCCAGGGAGCCGGAAGTAGGAACCTCAATCATCGCCATCTTCTCGCCGCACTTGTCAGCAATGTTTGTAAAGAGTGCGTGATAGGTGCCTTTTACAGAACCGGTAGCTACCTTTACTTGCTGTGCCTGGGACGAAATTGCAAGAACCGAAATCATTGCAGCAAACAGAATCTTCGACTTCATATAAAAATTTCCTTTGTGTGTTAGTTAATCTTCAAACCTTTGAGCACATTTGCGTCAGGGTCGGCTGACTGAGTGTCTACAATTGGTGCAGGTTGTTGTTTATTTTCGTCTTGTGCAACATAAATTGCACAAAGTATTGCAAGAACTACTAGTGTTCCAAAAATCCTGAACTTCATTTTAACGACTCACTTTCTGCGTATCTCGCACCTGAACTGTGCTAATATCCAGTATAACAGGCTCGCTATGACCTAATTGTGCAACAGATTGTGTGGAGTGGTCGGCCGAGTTCACGTCGAGTGCAGCAGCAACCTCGAGTTGAGCGAATGCCGCGTTCATTTGCGTGAATACGGCGTCACAGGCAGTATCAGACTTAAGTTTCTCGAATGCATCGCCGGTGTCCATACCAGCAGCTCGATTCATTTCAATTGCATCCTTTGACATTTCGTAATATGCCTTCATTTCTTCGAGCTTTTGATCACCAATATCCAGAGATGCCTGCGCCTCTCTTAGAGCTACTTTCTTCTGTTCTACCAATTCCGTCATACGTGCAAGCTGCTTTTCGAATTCGGGTGCACGTTGAGGATATTTTTGTTTAAACTTCTCCACCTTTGTGGCAAAGTTAGATCGAACGGTTACACCTGTTTCAACAGAAG
>Ga0116229_10016150_pt1 | contig 10060 bp, 6 predicted proteins | sample S1TSphgellanicum_3_FD_87313 | JGI IMG/M metagenome (GOLD analysis project Ga0116229, IMG submission 87313) | Host-associated microbial communities from peat moss isolated from Minnesota, USA - S1T2_Fc - Sphagnum magellanicum MG | ecosystem: Host-associated > Plants > Peat moss > Unclassified... | reverse complement strand
GGTAGCATCTCAGACAGGAGATCTACTAGCGGTTTTATGTTTTCTTTTGGGAGTGCTGCTGTTACTTGGAGTAGCAAGAAGCAACCAAAAGTTGCCTTGTCGAGCACAGAGGCAGAGTACAGGGGTGCTGCCATGGCAGCATGTGAAGTAGCTTAGGTCTGCAAGCTACTTGGAGATTTGGGGCTGCATGTGGACAGACAGGTTGTCATATATTGTGATAACCTTAGCAATATTCAGCTCGCTAAGAACCCAATGTTTCATGCACGGACGAAACACATTGAGGTTCATTATCACTTCATCAGGGAGAAGGTCTTGGCAAGTGAGATTGATCTTACTTATGTCAACATAGAGGATCAAGTTGCTGACATCTTCACAAGGTCTTGGGAGCTGAGAAGCATCGCCGATTCCGCAGCATGCTTGGAGTGATCGAGTTGGAGTTGAGCTTGAGGGGGAGTGTTGAAATGTTAAGCTCAACTAAAGCTGACATTCATGATGCGCCTCAATGACCGTTCTACATCGACTAGCACGCTTAGTGACCGTTCTATGTTCACATCGACTAACGTGCACGCAACGGATCTTCACCACTGTTTTTTTTTTAGGACTTGTTGTCGTTTGTGGGCGTGGGTGTTTGCTAGAGCTCAAGTTCTCTCCCCCCCTATCTTTTCAAATCTATTAGACACATTTTAAATGCTATGAATATACTTTCTGGAAAGCCAATTGTCCAGGAAGGAATTATCCTATTCTTAGCTTCTCCGCGTGTGTCTAGTTGCCTCTCTAGCTAGGAGGTGTGTTTCCCACCTAGGACATGGTTTTTATGTAGCAGAATGGTCGAAGCGGTACCAGAGTAAAGCTTTGCAAGGAGATATAGCTGAGTGTGGACCAAACTCTAGAACAAGGTCAAACAACATAGATGTAGAATCAGTGGCTAACATAAGTTAAACTTGTACCTTTTTTTTTCATTTTTTTTCATTTTGACCCTTTTCTTCATCAATGCATAACTTTCTCATTTTCATTCAAATTGAGGGACTTAAATTGCTCTGAAATCGCCATCTTAAGTTTTACAAATCATCTTGTTCCTCTAAAGGCAACAGAGTAATATTTAAGGATTTTTTGAGTGGTCCAAAAATAGGCTATGAGTTGTTTGATTGAGAATTTTTTGTAAAAACGATCCTCCTTATTTTAAAGGTGATAATTTTTTTGCCTCTAATATGTTTTTATCAATTTTTAGCACATTAGATGCGCCATGAGGAGGCCTTCATCTACTCTTTGAACACCATAAACAATGGGGCCCTCTTGTAGAAATGGCAATCAAACCCTACCCTAAATGTTCAGACACCAGCCTGCCTACCTTAGTCAATTTTAGTTGTCTCACAATTTTACTTGTTAGGAATGGACTTATTGTTTATTTGACTTGGTCACATGGTGAAAAATAATGTAATATTCCTAATGTTTTGGTCAGTTCAACATGGTGTGATAAAAAAAAAAGTTTAGTACTAGAAAATGAACAATTTAGGGCTAGGGTTTTTTATCTCTTGCAATTTGGGATGTAACTTGTTGAAATTTTTGGTTTTTGTGCATGTTGAGCAACTACATAAAGAACCAATGGGTTAGGAGTGATGTGTGTCTATAACTATAAGGTTTTTTTGATTAGTTATTTACTTTGGTGGCTTGTGATGCTTTTCTAGGACAATGCTAGGATCCAATAAAATGAATGTGATTTTGAGAGAATTTTGGTTAATGAAGAAGGATTACATAGAAGACCCATGGTGTGTGTGGAGCATGTTTCAACAACCATACCTAAAGGAGGCAAAATTCACAAGGCTTCCAATTCTAGTTTTTTTTTCTTGACTAAAATAGAAAGCCTTGTGAATTTCATTGCTAGGAATGTTTTTATGGAGATTGATGAATATGAGAAAGAAGTGAAATGCATATATATATATGATGAAGGCATGGTGAAGCAAGATGATTAAATAACTAAATATTTTTTCATGTGTTTTTCTATTTCTACCTTGATAGTGTGATGTGTGTCATTTCTTTGTTGAACAAATGATAACAAAACTTTTGTTATGCAATGATCAGTAGTTTAGTAAAATAAGGCAAAAGTGGAAATAGGTTTTTATGTTTCTATGTGTCCTTTTTTGAATAAAAGGGGGATTGGACATGATGATAGAATCTAGGTTCCAAGGTTTGATAGGTCATGCATTATGCTAGTAGAAACTTAGAGAAAATGTTGAAGTTGAAAAAATATAAGGTGTAACTATAATTTAAGGATTTGAGTGTCTTGGGGTTGGGATCTATTAACTATGATTGTTTTCAAAAAGTGAAATAGTTTATGAGAGGAAATGAAGTTTAAAGTATTTGCATGAGAGTTCCCTATGAAAAAAAGGAGTGTTTTGTAATTAGGTCAAAACATGTAAGTAGGAATAAAAAGAGCATTGGATGTTAGACATAATTAGTTAAAATCAAACATTTATTTATTTATTATTATTTAAACCCATAGTAATCATGGCAAGTTAGTTTTTTTCCCCTCATATGAATGTTAAGGAACTTAGAGTAAAAATTCATTTGATTCAATTTTAAGTTTTGGTTTTAATTTAGGACATTTGAAAATGTACACATGTTACATTAGATGGATTCAATTTTGCAAAGGACTATCAAAAGGACTCATATAATAAAAGAATTTTCATTGAAATAAATATAGATGATAAGAACATATTATTCACATTCAAAAAACACTCATACTTTTTAAAATGTGAAATTTTAAAACTTTAAAAATTCAAAAAATGTTTCAAAATTGCTTTAGAATTTCAAAGCTTGAAGAGTTACAATTTTGATCATTTTTCAAAATAAAATATTAAATCTATAAGGAATCTGCACACTTTTCAAATTTCATATTTATTCAATAATGATTAACAAAAAAATGTGATGCATTGGGGAACATTTAAATATTTTTTAGGACAAATTACAAAAAATTTCATTCAAAAATTCATTTGCATGTAAAAGTTTTTTTGGAGGAAAAAGACATGAAGTCCTTTTCCAAAATAATCACTTTGGCTCCTAGTTATAAGTTTTGACACAATGGGCCTTACAACTCAATTTTTTTCTTACACCAGAAACTTGCAACTCATTGTATATATAATGCAATTCATACAACTCAATTCATTTTCAACTATTATGCAACTCCATTATAGTTGCATCCATGATGTCATATTAATGTCATTAATTGTCATCCATTTATTAAAATTTGACATGTGGCATTATGAAAAAATTTGGATGTATATATATATTTCCAAATATTGATTATCACTATCTATTATGATCATTAATGATGGTCCAAAATTATGACATGTGACATAATTTTTTAAATGCCACATGGCATATTAATTATATTTTGGAATAAAATATATAAATAATTATTTTAGTAGTTAAGTAAATTGTATATAATAAATAGGTTGGCAGGTTTTACAACTTATATACCTACGTATTATTTAAGACCTACCTACCTACTTACCTACCTACCTATTTACATAAGTAGGTAAAAAAGTAAGACCCACTTACTTATTTAAATAAGTAAATAAGTAAGAAAACACAAGACTAAATGAACTAAAAAATAACCATCAAATTTTTATTTTTCATTTTATATTTTGCCTTAGGTTAAATGTTTTTGAGCTCATCCCAAAATGACACATGTATTTTAGTATGAGAAACATAAGAGAACAAACCTTCTTTATATAATTTGTAACATAGGATTCAAAAAGAAAACATATGGGTTAAATCTTTTAATTGTCCCTTAGTTGCAAATTGAATTGCAATTGAGTTGTAAGTATAGGTAAATTAGTAAGTGACCGAACACTCAAGTGCTCAAAGCATGCTGCATCCAAAGGGAAGGCTCCATTATTTTTGGTGTTTAAACAAAACTTGAACCTTTTTTATTAGTGTATTTGTTGTACTAAAAAACATCAAATAAATAAATAAATAATGGCCCCCCAAAGTAAATGGGGTTAAGAATTTTAAAAATCAAACCACCAAACATTACAAAGGCTTGTTCCTAAAAACCAAAAAAAATCCTTGTGTGTTGCTCTATTGTTATCAAAGTTCAAAAATGATTTGTAAAACTTCAAGTGGCGCTCCTATAACATTTTAAATAGTTTAAAATGGATAATAAAAAAAAAAGTTATGAAGTTTGAAAGTACAAGGGGTCCAAAGAAAAAAAAAATGCATTTGGTAAATTAAAAAGTTTATTTTTCTTCAAGTGATATTTTTTCAATATTTCTTTTCCTTTGCACTTCAAATATGATTTCTAAAGTTTGAAATAGAGCTCCCATAACATTTTAAATCATTCAAAATGAAGTACATATGACAAGGATATAAACAATTGATGAATATGTATCCTTATTAAGTTATAAATAGTTGTATTATAATCATAACATAGTTGGAAAATAGTACTTTAGTAGTGGCGCACTAGTGGGCTTATTAATTGTATTAATGAAAATCATAGTTGAAAATTAATTGCAAATGTATCCCATAATGGGTGGTGGAAATGTGGACATTTGGCACGATTGCATGTATGTACATTGTACATTAGTTGCAACATATTTGTTGCTCTAATGGCTCATTTATAATAGTTTTAAAATAGTTACTACATGCAATTACAATGTAACTCTTGAAAAAATTAAACATGATTAACTACATATGTATGTACAATGAGTATAAACTATCGTATAGAAAACCCATTTTCAATTCACTTACAACTATAATACAATTAACTAATTTTCTGAAGTGGTAATTTGTTTATTAATACACCATATTTTTAAGGACAATAGCACAATACTGTAATAACTAAGGGATACTTATACAATAATTATATGTGAGGTGTTTTTTGAGTTTTATTTACAAGGTACTATCGTTTGACAATGACTTGATTTTTCATAATGTTGATTTTCATGAAAAAGTGTGAAGCAACATCCAATTGAACCATAAAAATTTATTGAAACAAAGAAGGGGATAAAAGGTTGCATGTGCTTGCTTTTGTGTCATGTTTAAAAATATATAAATCCAAAGAGAAAAAAATGTAAAATGGGATTGGCAATTTTTAAAATGTTAAAAGGAGGTATTACAAGGTGATATCCTAGATGAAAAGACCAAAGAGAAAAAAGTTGAATGTCTAATGCAATCTATTTTTAAAACTTTTATTTATCAATATATGTTCCTTTTGTTTTATATCATCATCTTTACTAAAGAAAATTAAAAAGCAAACATATGAACCTCTTTAAGTTCAATTTTGAAAGTGGTTATGAAAGTGTTGGAGATAAATGTTAGAAATGTTATGAATTGGATCAAATTCCTAACCTTCTTATTTCATTGGTTTGAGTATTCTATACAATGTACAAAGATTTGGCAAATATTGATCACGTTGTTTGTGCATCAAATTGTGAAAATACTGGTTTCAAATTTAATGAGTCTTATGGACAAATGGTTGGTCTACCACCTAGTCATTGTGCAACATATTTTAGGTAAACAACCTTTTCATGTTGAAAAATTGGTTGAATTGTGAGCTTGTTAACATGTTTTAATTCTAATACTTTTGTTAGTGGTGGCTCATCGTGCATGACCGCTTAATTGGTAAATTGTTCCATTAAGTTGCTTGTTGTCACATGTCACAAATCATCCTATATGAATGGACAAGTCTGTAAAAATTGTCCTTCCTTTTTGCAAAAGGTACATCATTCTGAATTATGTGTTTTAACAAATTTTGGAGTAAACCTTAATTGGAACATTCTCAAACATGGTTGTAAACACTACTTTAAAGTCCAATATAAAAGTCCAAGGTCACTAAAACCAACATGAGAAATAACTTGCATTCTTACCATTGGGTTTAGCTCTCCTTGTGGTAATTGTCTTGGTCAAACAATCATTTGCACTAACTTGACTAATGGTTATTGGATAGTTTGCATTAGTGGATCCATTAGATATGTTTTAATGTTAAGAACATGCATCTTTGGCATTCCTACTACCTTGTCCACATCATCTAGTTTGTTTTTGTTCATTCAATATCATTAAACATGCGGTTCACCTTGAAAATATTCCAAACTACCAACTAGTGTAAAGTTGATGAGTGTAAAGTTGATAGTGATACAATTGGAGTTGAATGGCATTGGTTACAAATTGGTATGGCATAGTTACTCAAAAACCGCATCAAATATGTGATACACATTAATACTCAAGTTTCAAAAATGTAAACCAAACCCAAAAAAATTTACATGGGTACGAACATATATCATTTACTAGATTTTAGAAAAAAAAAAGAAAAATAGGAAAAAAAATTAAATAGGAAATAAAGGAAATAGAAAAACAAACTTCATCTTTTGGAATTTGAAAGACTAGAAAAAATGGGGAAATAGAAGAGGGGGGAATTTAGGGGAAAAAAATTATTAAAAAAATCTTCTCGCATTTGAAAAAACAAGAAAATTAGAAAAAAAAATTCATCTTTTGGAATTTTGAAAACCAAAAAAAATTGAAAAATAAGCGGGGGGGGAAAAATATTTAGGGCAAAAATAAGAAAAGAAAAGAATTTTTTCTATCATTTAAAAAATATAAAATTGGATAAATAAGGAAAAAGAACCCAAAGAAATCTTTTTATTCTTAAAAAAAATAAAGAAAGGAAAAAAAAAAGAAATTAAAACGAAAAAAAACTAGAATTTTTTTTTGAATTAAAAAAATATTTAAATAAAAGAAAGGAAAAGAAGAAAAATTCTTTTTCTAGAATTTTAAAAATAGAAAAAACTAAGGGACAATCTTTGTCTCTTTTTTTTTCTTTTTTTTTCATCTTTTTTCTTTTTTAAATTTAATTTCCTTCTCTTTTATCTTCTATTTTTTTCTTACTTTCTATATTTGCTTTTACTTATGTTTTATAAACCAAAACAAGAAAAAGACAAAGAAAAAAGTAGAGGCATACATGGTGTGATGTGCATAATTAAGTGATGATGCAACAAGCAATCACATCAAGCACAACAATGTGATGAAAAAAACAATGTTTGAAAAAATAAAAGGAAAAATAAAATAAAATGACATGATGAAGAAAGTGTAACAATAGAAATGAAGAAATAAAGAGATGAAAAATATAATAAAATTAGTAACATAAATGAAAAAATAATAATAAGAAAAATAATTTATAGCACCAAGAAAGAAAAAAAAACAATGAAAAAAAGGAAGGGAGAAAATGATGAAAACAATCCTATAACAACAATGGAAGAGAAGAAGATGATGATAAAAAAAAAGGAGAGAAAAAAAAACAAAAGAGAAGGAGTAGAAGGAAAAGGAGGGAAAAATGGGATTTTTTTGAAATATAAAGGAAAGGTGAGCCAATGAAAAGAAAAACACCCACTTCAATGTTTGGTTTAGTTTAATGGTTTGACTTCATCCCAAAATGGCCAAAATAGCTTCATCCACGATTGGAGCATTGGTGGGTGTTAAGTCATAGCAAACATACATATTGGTTTCATACTAGCCAAAAATTCATCGACCCAATACCAAAACTAGATTAGTAAAAAAATTCAAAACAATAAGCAACACTAGGACGAGCATTGTAGGGGGAAACAAAGTTGTATAGTGTAAGGTAGGTTGTGGGTATGTTAAAAAATACATGCCAAACAAGGCATCACAAACACATTGGTTTACGTAGCCCCAAACTTTTTGAAAGATTCACATGTGAGTCTCAAAGTGAAAACAATGAAAGAAGAAAAAATTGGGGTACATTCCTTAGCTCGTAACATTTTAGGGGTAAAAGGGGTGTGTTGGAGTTTCGGGATGGGGACTAGGATGTGTGACAAGTGGGTTAATTATTCATGTCAATTTGCACAAACCAAACAACAAGTTGGTTACTACATAGTTGAAGCATTTTTAATGCATGGACGAACCACAAGCATACATGGATTCAAAGGACTCACCATGGCCTGGATTTGGGGGAAACCATCACCTTCCCCCTTATAGTATTTTTTGTGATTCACCATGGGGGTTACACCCAAATGTCATTTTTTTGGGATTCCCAAGTCAAGAGTCTTAAAATTGATATTCTCACCACCTTCGACACCCATAACATTTTGTGTAAACCTTCAATTTTCCAACAATATATGGCACACCTCCTGCACACACATAACTCAAGGCGATTCTTGACTTTTAATGGTCGGGTGTCAAATTGACATTTTGATTCCCGACCCTTCTTTTGGCCATAACTTGTGTTATAAATATTCAAATGGATAATGTGACTCCATTTCAACATTTAAGCCTTAATAACTTTCCAATGGTATAAGGAAGTTTTCAATTTAATGAATTTTGACCCCTTAAAACGTTTTTTGAAAGTTTGGAAATCCATTAGGATTCCAACTCCCCAAAATGGGAGTCCACTTGGGAGTATGTGGGTTCATTCCCTCACATTCTCCTACACTTCCAAGAGTGTGAATATGAATCTTGGGTTGCATTCTTAACCTTCACCTTTCCATGTTTTTGTTTTGGTCGGGAACCCAAGGTTAGGGTTGTCACATTAGCCTTGCCAATAGATAAGATGTTATACATCTATTTATTGTGTCCACACTCTGAACATTTAAACAATTTGTTCCAATTTAAATAATATAAACATTTTCATCAAAGAAATTGGTTATAATAAGGCTGATGAAATCAATTTTAATAAAGTAAAACTTTTAAAAGTTGGATCCAATGCCATAATCCCTATCCTTGTGGAGGTAAGGCCCAACAAACATTTGTGAGAACTGAGAATGAGGCTATTCTAACAATGAAACTTAATGTGAAGTGTGAATCAAACACACAACACAAATTCCATGAAAGATCCCATTCAAGATCCTTGGTAAAATTTTAAAGAGAAGAGGTGCTTTACATGTAAGGTTCCCCCTCCATTGAGGCATCGATTTTAATAATGGCATCAATCCACATGCACTACCAATTGTCTGCAACTAGAAAAGGTTCATTACCCTCAGTGGTTAAGTGGTGTTGTATTTAAGGGACACATTAAATATAGTTGTAAAATTAAAAAATTCACATCCATACTCAAAGTTTGGTAATAAAGAGGGTGAAAATTTTAATAAATAATAACCAGTTTAATGCTATTAAATATGGAGTGAAATTAAGATTATCACGAAATTAAGTCATAATTTGAGTTTCATTTTTTAAAAAATTTTATGGGCACATTCGTTACTATTATTTGTACTACTATTATAATTACTTTGGAATTTTGTGCATTAAACATAATTTCAACATTTTATATACATATTCAATATAATTTCCTCAATTCATAAATACCAACATTTGAAGTTGAGACATGAATTTGGGTATGAAAAGAGGGCTGGAAGGTAAAGTTACTTTGTGAATATGTTTATTAGCTTTGCATTTTGCACTCCCACTTCATCATCACAAATTTCATGGGTCATGATTTGACAATAATGAAATTTGTTTTTATAAGTTCGTATGGAATATACACATATGTCATTCATTTACTTGTACTATTTGAACATCAATGTTGTGTGCATTGTTTACACATGGATGTCATATGCTTGTTCATATTTTTAAACATTAATGTTGTGTGTTTATTCATATTGTTTATACACAAAAGTCCTGCACATGACTTTCATGTTTAAATAATGCATGACATTCATGTGTAAATGATATGAACCCATGAAATAACATATTTTGCACAAATTTGAAACAAACCTATGAAACCTATAAATCTGTGATGATGGGATCCAATGTTGACTATTCATCTTCCAAGCCTACACACAAATAACTAAGATTAAAAAATAAAATATCAATTCCAAGGGATATCAAGTGTCAAAATGTTCCTAAGTAACCTCCTTGCTTCAACTTTGGATTATGCACCACATATCTATAGGTTTCAAGTTGGTTTGGGGACCACATACCCATTGAGAGTCCCAATAGCCACCAGGGCACCATGCATTGGAGCTTACTATTGACTCAGTTGTGGATGAACCTTAACTAAGTTGAAATTGGGTTTCACCCTGGTAACATTTATTGTATAGGCGAGGTCCTCTAT
>Ga0116229_10016148_pt1 | contig 10061 bp, 6 predicted proteins | sample S1TSphgellanicum_3_FD_87313 | JGI IMG/M metagenome (GOLD analysis project Ga0116229, IMG submission 87313) | Host-associated microbial communities from peat moss isolated from Minnesota, USA - S1T2_Fc - Sphagnum magellanicum MG | ecosystem: Host-associated > Plants > Peat moss > Unclassified... | reverse complement strand
TCCTCCCCCCCCCCCCCCCCCCCCAAGATAAAGACATGCAAGTATTGCAATTGCAACATATGATTCCACCTCCACTTTTGGCAATTAATGCCAAAGTATCAAATGTACATAATGTAATAAAATAATTCAAGAACTTTATTTGAGAGGAGAGGGAGGTTTTAATTTCTATTGACAAGATTGAATAATTAGGAGGAAAATAATATTTTCACCTAACTTTTGATGCTAATTATATTCCACCGTAACTTGAATTTCCAAAGGAAATCCAATTAGTGATATATGGATTTAGAAGGAAAATTTAATTAGGCACATATGGAGAAGAAGAACTCATTTCTCCTCTTTCCCAAGGAAGTGTGACACATCTCAAGTTGAAAAAAAAACTTATTCAAGATAACTTAATTCTTCCTCTTTCACTCATTTAAAAAAAATTGTGTCTCATTTAAATTTTGTTTCATAATTAGATTTTAGAGATTTTTTTGAATTTGTGTTATTAAATTTTTATGTAATTATTAATCTTTAGTGTGCATCTCCCACTTTATTTGCACTAGTGTGTTTATTTATTTGGAGTTTTATGTTAATGTAGTGTGCCATTTCAATTGAAGAAAGGCATCACCTTTTCATATCAAAGTTATTATTTCTTATTTCAAAATTTTTAAACCTCTTCATAGATTATGTAATTTTCACTTTCCTTGGACAGGTATTGCATGGTTGACCATTACAATTGCACAATGTAGTTTTCAATGTGCCTGAAAACATTGCAATGTTGAATCCCATAGAAGAGGGTTCCAACATGTTTTTAACTAAAAGGTATTGCATTATTAGATCACATGCACAGTTATAGTTTAAGGTCTAGATGTAGGTATTGCATGGTCAATTCCATTCTACATAGGGGACGAATGCAAGTATTACATGGTTCACACCTAGTATGCACAATGTAGTTTTTGGTTTGCAGGGGGTATTACATGTTTGGTACCCATGCATAGTGTGATTTTTGGTTTGCATGGGGGCATTGCATGATCGATACCCAAGCGTAATGTGGTTTTTGGTTTGCATGGGATATTGCAAGATATTTACCTAGGCATAATGTGGTTTTTGGTTTGCATGAGTGTATTGCATGGTCACTATCCATGCAAAGTGCAATTTTCAATTTGCATGGGGGTATTACATAGTTGGGTTGGTACCCATGCATAATGTGATTTTGGGTTTGCATGGGGCTATAGTGTGGTTGGTACCCTTTGACAATGTGGTTTGTGGGTTACATGGGGGTGTTGCATGGATGGCCCCATGCCCAATGTAGTTTTTGAAATTGGCATGGAGGTATTACAATGTCAAGTTACATGCATAGTGTAATTTTTAAGATAACATGTGGATATTGCATATTTTTCTTTCACATGGGTAATTTTTATTTTGAATATAACATGTAGATATTGCAAGGTTGGTTTGCAGAATATTATAAGTATTAAAAACTTTCTACAATCAAACATTAGGGTTTATGCTAGTATTATGAATGTATTATGATTTTAAGCTGTGACCAGAAAACATACTCAAAATTGGTGTTGAACAAACTATGACAAGCTAAATTACTTGTCATAACTTACCTTAGTTTGTTCAACACACCAATTTTGACAGGTAATTAAAGGTCTTACTTTATATATATCCCCTGGAAATCTAATTCAAAGAAGCTTCCATAGAAGTTTTGTCCCCATGTCTACCAATGTGACCCATGTTTGAACTAAAAGTGAACTAGGAATGAACTAAGAATGAACTAATAGTTAATTAAAAATGAACTAAAAGTGAATTGATAATTAACCAAAGGTGAATTAACAATTAACTAAGAGTGAATTGAACTAATAGTTAACTAAGAGTGAACTAAGAATGTGATGCTAACAATGATGTTGATAATGATGTTGGTGATGATGTTAGCAATGTCATTTGTGATAGAAAAAAAATGTTAACTGAATATGTTTATATTCCACATGCTCTTGTTGAATTTCTTAAAATGTGAATGAAGGGATTTAAGCACTTCGGTAAAATGGAACATACATAAAAATTCGGCACCACAATTAAATGAGATCAAGGTTCCAACTATCAAAAACCACTTTAGGCATACAAGGTAAATGTCTCATTGCATGTTTTTTTTTTGGCATAATAGATGCATAAGTGTATTAAAACCAATCTACACATGCATAAGTTTTTGGAATCTTGAAGCAACAATGTGCGCATGTATTTGTATCAATTTGTTGACACTACACAAATTATAATGTTGGGCTCTAATTAGCCTAACTTAGTTTTGGTTAAGCCTAAGTAGGGCGGCTACGGAAGTTTTGGGGTTAACTTTAAGTTTAAGGGGATGGGATAGAGCATATGACCTTATCCCAATAGGACCTAAGGGGTGGGTGGCCTAGTTAGGATAAAGTGGGGAGTAGGTTGCCTAGATTAAGATAAGAGGGGAAGTAGGTTGGTCATATTAAAATAAGGTTGGGTCACCTTATCCCTATCTGAGACTAATTAAATTAAACCCACTGGATAAGGAGGTATGGGTAGGCGGGGATGCTTCCCAACAACTTGTAGCAATTAAGGTTAAGGTAGGATAGTCATAAGAGGCATTTTTGTGAAGCTAAAAGGAAGGAAAACAATTACTAGTCCTTTTTTCTTCTTCTTGAGTGATGATGATGTTGTGAATGGTAAAGATGAGGAGAGATCTTGGCACATCATGAGGAGGCAAGATTGGTGAAAAGGAGGGCTACAACATCATGGGTGATCAAGCTTTTCAAGAGATAATCAAGTCAACACATGCTTTGAAGGATGGAAACAAGATCATCCAGTGATGGTAAGGGCGACTATTCAAGTGGGGAACTTAATGAGCATGGTGACTAATGGTGAGTGATGGAGAATCAAGAAGAGGTACTTAAACTTGTTGTTGGATAGGGGAGATAAGAATAGAAAAGGGAAAAGAACCTTAAAAGGTGTTTTTGGTGTAAGGGTTTGCCTTCTTGTGAAAGCAAGAGCCCCCAATAGTTGGGATAGTTAGTGTTGTTAACAAGGTTATGAGTGGAAGTAGGGTAGAAGGAACAATTGCTAATAAGCGGGAAAATATTATATTAGGCAAAAGTAGGAGCTTTGTGGAGAAGAGATCCACAATTAAGGACTAAGGACTCCCATGTAAATTTCCTTTCTTTTTTTATATGTGAAGTTTTGATTGAAGTAATCATGTTCCCAATCACTACATGTTGTGTGTGTGTGTTCTTGGGCATGATTCCCTAGTTTAGGGTTGTGGTTAATATACCAAGAACAAAAGGATAAGGTTGTGAATGAAAAGGATAGTTGGTGTTTGGATCAAACAAGGCAAGAGGAAGTAAATTATATTCGAAGAAAGAAAGTTCAATTCCTAACTGGTTATGATTACTAATTTAGGGTTGTGGTTAGTATAGCAAGAGGATAAGGTTGTGAATAGGAAGGGTAGTTACTATCTAAATCAGACAAGGTAGGAAGAAATAAATTATATCCACAAAGAGAGAAAGAAAAAAAGTTCAATTCCTAACTGGTTGTGATTCATTGGTTTAGGGTTGTGGTTAATATAACACGAGCAAAAGGATAGGGTTGTGAATAGGAAGGGTAGTTACTGTCCAGATCAAACAATACAAGAGGACATAACTTATATCCAAAGAAAGAAAGAAAACTAATTTCTTAATGGGTTGCGATTCACTTGTTACGGTTGTGGTTAATTATAGCAACGGCAAGGGGATAGGGTTGTGAATAGGAAGGATAACTAATATTTGGATCAGATAAGGTTAAAAAGAGAAAAATATATCCATAGAGAGAAAAGGAATTCATTTCCTAACTATGACACCTCTTGGATGTCCTCCAAGGGGCAAGGGGGAGTGGCCTAGAGTGAGTTGTTAGGTCAACCTAATTTTGCACTTAACATATAACAAGGGTGTTTGCAAGGTAAGGTGGCTCATTTTCATCAAATACACCATTCCTTAAAAATTCATATGGTAGTGTTAAAATGTTAATCTATTGAAATATCATTTGTTAAATGGGGAATTACATGGTGATTGATGAATTTTAAAAGTCCATATAAATAAAAGCCATTTTAGACAAAATTTCAACAAACATGTTAAGAATTTTATTTTTGAAATCCATCAAAAACTGATTATGATATGGGTTTTTGAAAATATGGCCCGTTTTAGGGCATTCAAAAGTCCATAACTTTCTTTTTATTAAGGTTTTTTTAGCAAAAGTTTTGCATCTATGTTTTTATTGCTTTAATATATCACAAATTGAGTCATTGTAAGATGTCCCAAATAAAAACCATACAAAAAAATGCATGTATAGAGAGGCACAAATAGAAAACCAATCCATTATTTTCAACTTAAAAAATCCATTATCATATATTTGGTGCATATAAGTTATGTATATATGTATCAAATTGAAAAACTAAATTTAATCATAAATTTGGCATATTGTTGACTTTATGGCATGTGAATAGCATGTAAATGCATGACATTTTGTAAAAAATTGCATTATGATACAAAAAGTGAATCACCCTACCATTGGAAACTTCCATGGAATTTAACATCGAGAGAAATAAAAAAAGAATTGGCATAAAATCATTGCCATTCTTCATGCACAATGAGTTTGACATTGGAAAAAAGGTTTTTATTACGTTACTTTTAGGTACCTAAGATAACTTTGAAAATAGATATTAAGCATTATTCCTTACACTCACCTTAATGACAAGTACATTGCAAAGTGTCAAGTAGACATTCAAAAGTAGTAAAAACACTCCAATTTGTACTTGTAAAACACAACTAAACTTACTATACTACAATTACTCATGAAATCAATCATATTATTCATGGGCATTATATAATGTTTTTATCCATGAAAGTAATACCTAAACATAGGTATTGGTTGAGAACAAAGAATTGTGCTTTTGTAATGCTCACATATTAGGGTAGTAGCAAAATTGCATTTTTTAGTTCAAGTGGAACCTTGACCCCAAAATGTAATATTTGCATCAAGCCAAAAGTGATATTAATAATGCAAGAAAATAAATGAATGCAAATATTTCATAGATTATACATAATTTTAACTATGTAATATTCACATGGGGGGTCATGTTAAAATTGGCATTTGTTAGCCTTAGATGGAAATGTCCACATCTAAAACAATTTTAAATTGGAAAACCACACAAGTGTTGCGAGTTGTACAAATTACTCAATATGCAATGCCCACATTAAGGGCCATGCTAAAATTGACATTTGCTAGTCCAAATTTTACCTTAAGTGGGTCACAATGGAAGCACAACCCCAAAATCGCAATACCCACATCTAAAACAATTTTAAATTGGAAAAGTTAATATGATGTAGGTATTGTGAGTTGTACCAATTACCCAATATGCAATACTCACATTGAAGGTCATGTTGAAACTAACATTTGTTGGTCCAAGTTGGGTTTAAAGTTTGAGGTTACAAATGTTATGTTTATTGTTAATGTTTCGTATTTGGGTGTGTTTATGGTTAATGTTTCATATTCTTTGCACTAACACAACAAAATTTGAAATTAGTTTTGAAATTTAAAAATGCATTAGGATCTTTTGGAAACCATTCACATGTAACGGGTTGTTAAAGTACCAAATGGCATAAATTAGCCTCTAGCTTTTATGTACACATGGCACATGTAAATGCACCAAACCATAAGAATTGTGTCCCAAAAAAGGTGTAAATCAACAAGTTCATGCTAATACAAAAAGAGTTTTGTAATCGACATACTATTCCTTCTCCATGGGAGATCCATTTTTATCAATAGCCTCTTCATCTACAATGCCATGAGTTTGGTGGTAAGTTGTAATTGCTTTAATTGCCTTTGTAATGTGATGATGCATATACAATTATTGGTAATGGATGTGGAGTTCAGGGGGGACACTTAGTGTAAAGTTTGGGATTTACATGTGTCAAATAACCATTTTTAAGGGGAGTATTAGATAATTGTCTAACTTGTTTTTTATCACCCTATTATTATCTAATTATCTAATATATACATATTAAAGCCACCCTATATTAATTATAATCTATTATTTATATAATTACATATCCTATATTATAATTAAATTGATTATTTGAATATATTGTACCCTATATTTTTATTCATGTATTTTTTATTTTATTTTACTAGTGTCCCCCTTGGGATGTTGAGATGATTTATGTTGACCACAAACTCATCCTTGGTGGTTTCACACAATTTAATTCACAAATACACATATGAATTAGTAAATAAAGTATTCAACCTTTAAACATTCAAGCAAAAAATAATTAAGGTGTAAAAATAGATACTATGCATGAATCATTTCCAATGAATGGTAATTGAAGATTATTTGCATCTCCCAAATACAAGTGGCCTTGTTGGATTCACCTTCCAACCATGTGGCATCCCATGTAGCCAAGTGGCCTTCTTGACCTAGGAAATTTACATTTGGTGATCTTATCACCAAATGTTTTTGTCCTTCTCAATCCGTGATAAGGAATCTTGCTCGAAATGCTTCTTATGCTTCAATAAAAAATCTTAAATTTTTTGAAGAAATGTTCAAAAGTAAGTTTTATCAAACGAGGGTTTTGCACCTTGGGTTTTCCTTTTGCAATCAAGTGGAAAAAAATTCATTTTGCTACAATTTGCATCCATGCATTAATAGTTACCTTTCATTCATTCGATCATAACATTGAATAAACATCAACTAAGATTCAAATTTTCATGGCTTGATGATCTTAATGTTGGGTGCCCCCTTCATGAATGGAAAAGGTGTCTAGGTGGCTTTAACTTTGTGATGAGATTGTGCACCTTTTTGAGGTGCCTAGTGAATAACCATTTTGTAGTGGAATCCTTTGAGCTTGCCCCAACCTTATGCACATATCTCCTTCACACCTTAACCCACTGTTTTTTTTATAAAAAAAATCCCAAGTGGTTCATTTGGGACATCACCTTGAGGGCCTCATTCATTGCATAGACCTTGAACAACCCTCAATCAAGGCCTTAATGGGAGCACTTCATTTATTTTTTAAATGAAGAAATTGCATGGTTAGAATAAACTTGGAACCCCACATGAGGGTATTACAAGCAAAACATGACTTTAAACATGTTTTTTACACATGTATTGCACGGGATTTAATCATAATGCAAAATTGTTTTCAAGTATTAAAAAGAAAATAAATGCAAAAAAAAACCCCACCTTCACTTCACACATGCATGTGTGAGGCAAAGGTGGGGTTGAATTTTACCAAAAAATTGTTAATTTATTAATTTTTGACAATCCTAAATTTTTTGTTAGAGTATTACCAAATCTCCTATGCACACCCCCATTGCTCATCATCTTCATTGAAAACAAGCTCAATGAAAAGGACAATAATTAAAAGAGTGTTTTTATATATCAAAGCAAGATCAACTCCATGGGTAGCTACATCTACTAGAGCAAATGATTTTGCTCCTTGAACGCATCACCCCCTAAATCACCATGTTGATCAACAATAATTGGTTCTTCAACTATAACATCTTGTTCATTTTCAATTGTAGGAATTGTAATCATTCCATTTGGTGTAGTTTCTAGCATATTTGCATCAATACCCTTGCGGATGGTGATTCAAGTGCATTGAAAACTTGAAAAGTTTTTATGCAATGTCATAATTTCTTAAAAGGTGGCATCGTCTTTTAATAATCTTGCACAAATGAGCATAAAGAAAATCAATGCAAATAATAAAAAATGAAAAGATAAATAAGAATTTAATAATTCATGTAATAACTTTTACTTAAAGCTAGAAAAATGATCTAATAAGAGAGTAGTAGCTCAAGCTATTGCAATAGATAGAGAGAAAGAGAACAAAGGCAAACCCATCCTTGGGTGGTACCATTAGGATTGTCACACCTTGATTTTCCTAAACCCATCAAACTTTTAAAAGTCATAGGAAACACTTAAATAAATATTTTCATAATTTTTTTTTGATGAGTACACATTTATTAAGTTCCATAGATTTTTAAATTTCAACAATATCAAGAATATTGTGTATTTCTATGTTCTTAATCATTGCATTTTTAAAAAGGTTTAGGAACATAACATTGGTTCCTATCCTTGAACTTTTTGATCAAGAACACAAATTTTGAAACATGATTTGAGAATTTTTTTGGGAATTTTTTTCCTAAAGTAATTTGGAGATCATTATATTTTAAATTTTTTATTAAGCAATTAATTGAGTAAGTATAATTTAATTATGAATTTCCAAAATTAAAACTATTAATTCCTGAAAGGGGCATCTTTATAATATGAATGCAAAATTTTAACAATTTCCATTTTTTAATTCCAAAATAAACTTTGAACCATACATTAAAGCATGCAATGGATAAATGTGAGAAAAAAAATTATAATTGTGAAAAGATTGAAAGGAAAGGGCCCATGAAAATGATTTGGTCACTTTTCATTCCTTAACCATTCTTTGAAGTGGTTCCTAATGTAAGAACCACCCAAGGATGGGTTTGCTTACAATGCAAGTTGCAAGTTGTTACAATAGATAGAGAGAGAAAGAACAAAGGTGTTACAATAGAGAGAAAAAAAAAAGATGAGGACAAAGAGAAATAAAAAGTTGTAATAGCTCAAAGTACTATTGTAAAACAAAGAGAGATAAATATTTTAAAAAAATGTTGTAACAACTTAAGTTACTAGTACAACAAATAAATAAATAAAAATGTAGACACATAGAGAAATAGTTGTAAAAACTTAAATTGTTATAACAAGAAAAATAGAATGAGAATTATAATAGCTTAAGTTGTCGCTATGACAACAAAGAAAGAGAGAAAAAAAAGTCATAGACAAAGAAAAAACTATAATAGCTTAAGTTATTATTATTGCAAGAGAAAAATAGAAATAATAGTTCAAGCTACTATAGTAAAGAGAAAAAAAGTTGCAACAACTTTAGTTGCTACAATAAAGAGAGAGAACTATAGCAACTTAAGTTATTACAATAGAAAGAAAGAGCTACAATAACTCAAGCATAGAGAGAAAGAAAGAATTACACAAAATGTTATAATAGAGAGAAAAAAAAAGAGTTATAATAACTTTGTGAAAGACAAAGAAAGAGCTACAGTAAGTGTAGCAAAGAAAAAAAATTGTAAAACAACCAAAAAAAAAGTTATTTTTTTCAATGATTTTTTTTTTTCTACCTTATTTTTTGGGTTGTAATTCGTTTTTTTTTTCTTCTATTTGGTTCTTCTCTTTTACTTGTCCATTTCTTCTTCTTCTTCACATAAACAACCCAAAAAAACAAAAAGAAAAAAAGGAGTAGGGATGACATACCTTAGCAGGTGTCGATGTGGGTGTTGACGGTCAAGCTTGATTTTGGTGCTCTTGCATGCTCTCCAACCTATAAAGATGAAGAGAGGGGAAGCTTCAAGAGTTCTTGAAACTTCCATGAAAAACAAGGTATCAAGGATGAAATAGATTGACACAAGGACAAGGTGAAAGCAAGGAGTAAATAGACAAAAACATAAGCCAAAAGTGTGAAGAAGTAAATTGGTAGAAGTACAAGTCAAAAGTGTGAAGGAATAGATTAACATGAGCATAAACCAAAAGGGGTGAAAAAGCTGATTGGTATAAACACAAGTCAAAAGTGCCAAACAATAGGTTAATCAGAGTAGTGAAACACACATAAACCTTACTTGAGGGAGGGAAGAGATGATGGAATTCAATCCCAGTGCTTTTTCAAATTTCTCTCATGTTCTAAAACCTACAAAAGGGAGAAAAGAAAAGAAGTTTCAAGAGATTTTGAAACTTCCTTGAAAGAAAGGCCAACAAGGATGAATCAAATCAACACAAGCACAAGTCAAAAGCTTGAAGAAGTAAATCAACACAAGCATAAGCTAAAAGCACAAAGGAACAAGTTGATCAAAATAGGGAAAAAAAAAAAAAAAAAAAAACAAGGAAAAAAATTTAACACTTAGGAAAAAAAAAAAAAAAAATTACAAAAAATTTAATTAAGGGAAAGAAGAAACAATGAACTTTAATTCCAACTTCTTACAAC
>Ga0116229_10016147_pt1 | contig 10062 bp, 10 predicted proteins | sample S1TSphgellanicum_3_FD_87313 | JGI IMG/M metagenome (GOLD analysis project Ga0116229, IMG submission 87313) | Host-associated microbial communities from peat moss isolated from Minnesota, USA - S1T2_Fc - Sphagnum magellanicum MG | ecosystem: Host-associated > Plants > Peat moss > Unclassified... | reverse complement strand
TTGGTTTTGGGATTTGGTTTTGGTAATGAGTAACAACAACAACTCTTTGCAAATATCACAAAATACACAATTGTGTGTTTTCTTGCTTGCTTAGATTTGGATTTGGTTTTCGTTATGAGCAACAACAATAACAACAATTTGCAATTGTCACAAAAACAAATTGTGTGCGTTTCATGCTTGTTTGCTTGCATGGATTTGGATTTCGTTTTTGTAATCAACAACAACAACAACAACAACAACACTACTTTGCGAATGTCATAAAACAACATTGTCTGTTTTCACGCTTGCTTTGCTTCTTGGATTTGGATTTGGTTTTTGCAATGAGCAACAACAAATAACAAAACTTTGCCAATTTCACAAGGCACAATTGTGTGTTTTCTTGCTTGCTTCGATGTGGATTTGGTTTTTGCAATGAGCAACAACAAATAACAAAACTTTGCCAATTTCACAAAGCACAATTGTGTGTTTTCTTGCTTGCTTGGATTTGGATTTGGATTTGTTTTTCGCAATCAACAACAACAACAACAACAACACTTTGTAAATATCACAAAGCACATTTTCCTTGATTTCTTGCTTGCTTGCTTGGATTTGGATTTGGTTTTTGCAATGAACAACAACAACAACAACGCCACTTCCTTTGCAAATGTTACAAATACAATTGGTATATTTTCTTTCTTGCTTCATGGGTTTTGGATTCTTTTTTTTTTTTTTTTTTGCATTTGGAACGACAACAACAGTTTGCCAATGTCAAAAACACAATAATATAACAATTGTGTCTTTTTTTGCTGGTTCTGGATCCAAAATCTTCTTTTTTCCTTGTCTGAGTAGGATCTGTCTTTGAAATCTCTTCTTCATTTTGGATTTTGCAGCATCAATAATGGAACAAGATACCAGTATCCTTGCAAATAGGAAAATAGGCTTTTCTTAAGGAAGGGCCATTAGTCTAGGCCCAAGATAGTGTGGCAGCCAATTGTAGGGAAATACTGTGATACCTGAACAATTTTGGCAACAAACTGTTGAATAATTAATTTAAATTTAAATCTTAACTTTGACATTTGGTTTTTTTTTAATTTCGCAAATTTTCGGCAGATAATGGTTATAAACAAGGCTTCAAGGTTTTATGGAACAATCTAGTGTGTCTAGATTGTCTCGGCCTTAATTTATGCATATACTTGAAGGTCTGCGATTCAAATCTGACAGTTGAACTTTTGATTTTATTAAAATTTTGGCACAAACATGTCGTCACTAAATAAGTTTTCAAGAATTTGGCAAAACAGAAAATAATTTAATTTATGCCAAAATCTTTCAAGTACTACGATATTGCCTATATTACACTCTATATAGGTAGCCATAGCCACTACTATATAGAAAACAAGGGGTGTGTCACACACTGTGCCCTTGCCATTTACATTCAAAAGTATCTTAAGGCAAAAGAAGAATTAAGAAAACTCAAATATTTCACCATGCAAAAATATAATCTTCAAAAAATCCTCTCAAATTAGCCAAAGTCCTTCAAGATATGATAACTCTATAACTAATCTCAAGTTTCAACACAAGCCCAAAATATCATCTTTCCAAAAACCTCATATAAAAATAGACCTATTATTATTATTATTACCTATGGGCCAAAATCCCTAAAACTACTATACTCTAGATTGAGTCTAAACACAATATCCTTGCATTGGTAGGCAAGGCCAACACAATAAAAAAAGATTATTTATTTACCTATAATGATCTTTTTCCTTGCCAAAGGTTTATAATCAATGTTTTTTCTGGGACCAATTTTCGACAAAACAATTGGGAGAATTTTGGAGTATTTTGTTTTTATAGTGTAAATTCGTCTTAAATTTTGCTATTTTTTTTTGGAAAATTTCGCAATTTTTTTTTCATTTTCAAAAAATTTGGTGGCCAAAATTAAAAAACCCCCCTGATTGTAATCAATTCTGAGGAAAGAAAATTAAATCAATTGGTATTTAAATGGGGTGATCCAAATGAAAAAAAAAGTGGTAGCCATTTTATTATTTTCCTCGGGAGCCAACGGATTCCGTTGCCGGGACTCGAACCCGGGTCGCTCGGGTGAGAGCCGAGTATCCTAACCATCTAGACTACAACGGAGGATGCAAAAACGATCTTCATAAGTGTATTTAAACGTCTTCTCTCCGGTCTTTTCTGTGTGCCAAATAGAGACAATCTTTTGCTGAGGAAAAAGCATTTATTTACCCCTTTGTGCAATTTACACATCTTGTGTTGTTTGCAAGCTGCATTAATTTTCTCCATGCTTTTTCTTAAGTTAAAATTTGTTAGTAAGATCAGCTAGTTTCCCATTTGATGGGGTGAGAGAGGTTCATGAGAGGACTGGAAGACTCCAGATAATAAATTGCAAAAGAAATCTGAAGGACCCTCTTTTGACATCATAGCATTGAGGTCTGGCATCCAGGAAATGGTTTGCATTCTGATCCTGAAGTAGGTAATTAGCTGGTGTCCAAATTAGGTTTTCTGATGCGGTGTCCAGAACCCACCAAGAGAGAGTGAGTGTGTGCATGTGTGCGGGTGTGTGTGTCCTCTATGAAAATTCGGCAACAGATTTGTATCATCGTCACGTGCTTTAATGGGTTTTGCATACAGATCCTGAACTAGGTGATTATTGAGTCTGCAAATTGGTAATGCGATGCTGTCGGTGTTCATTGAGAATTTGGGCCACAGAATTGCATCATCATCTTGGAGTAGAACATGTGCTTTGATGGGTTTTTGTTGCACGGCAAAGTAGTCTGGATCCTTTTAGAGTTTCACACTTCTATGGTACTGATTTTGTTTGAAGAGTCCAAAGAGAGATATATACACAAAAGAGTTGGCAAAAGAGGCTTATAATTCACTCATAAAATGTACATGAAACTCATGTTGAATTAAAATGCTGCAAATTGTGAAGGAGATTTGGTACAAGAGACACTGAAAACTCAGAAATGTATGAACCCAGAGATGCATGTTGTTGATGAAAAGTAAATAAATTATTGCAATTGTACAGGCAGGGTGATTTAAAGCATATGGGGATATATGTTGGTTGCAAGGGTAGTACTATGAGCTAGTGGCAGTCAAATGAGCAAGGTTTTTGAAGGAATGAAGGTCATCTGGAATGAAGGCTGTCTGTATGATGATTGCTCATCTGGAAGGGAGCCCATCTTCAGGAAGTATCGCTAAGCACTGTGTTGTCGAGCTGAACTTGTTTGCTGTTGTTCTTCATCTAACTCAAAAGAAACAGTCCTCCGATGTTGTCTGAAAGTCTCTGAAATGCTTGGTGATGCCTGCACAGTGACTACAGATGATGGCTGCTGCTCCATTTCTTCATATGTTTTTGTGTCCCGATCTCTCACGATTGAAGATTTCCCCCTAGGGATTGAGAATTGTGGATTGTTCAACCCACTACTTGATGCAGAACTTGATTGAATTTGCTGCACAACTTGGAATGAATGCTTTTTACTTAAGAGTGCTTCCCTCTGCACAGCAGAAAAAATTCAAACCTTGTATTATTAATTAATCCCCAAGACAAAAATGTAAGTCTAAATTTAGTGACAAACATTGACTCCCTTGAATTCTTCCAAAAGTAAAATACACGCAATCTACTAGTGAACAATTTACTTTCAAACAAAGCCATATCAAATTCTGAGTCATGCAGGTGCAAGATTGTAAGCTTTTTTACAAGCCAGTGAGCAGTTACATTATGGTGATTGCAGAAAGTGCACCTGCAGTTTGGCTTTCACACTGTTGAAGGGAATGTCATAGACAAGAGAGAGGATGTTGTGTACAGTGTTCATGTTTGGTCTTCTGTCTGGGTCAAGCTGCAAGCATGAAGAAATGAGAGAGCCCACCATTTCAGCACCTTTAGCTGGATGTGCCCCTTCCAACACTGGATCCACCACCTCCATAACTCTCTTCTTATCATTCAACAATGGCTTTGCCTGCACACACACACAAGTAAAAATTGTGATAATTTCCACAATTAGAAGATTAAGGATCTCTTCAACATAATATGTTGCCTTGTATTGACCACCCTTGCATCTTCCTGACAGATCATGTATGTAGTGTAGAGCTGACAAATTAGAGTGTTTGCAAATTCCACATGGCTATGGATGAAGAGTACTGCGAATCCAGTTATGAGTAATCAATCAATCATTCATGAATTTTATCCTTTCGAGTTCTTGATCCTTACTTACCCAAGGCACCAAAAATGGTTCCTTATTCTCTTCATCTGAGACGGTTGAGCTTCGTCCAGAGAAAATCTCCAAAAGAACAACACCAAAGCTGTAGACATCACTCTTCACTGTAAGCCTGCCTGTGATGCTGTAATCTGGAGCTAAGTAGCCAAATGTGCCCACCACCCTTGTTGTCACATGACTGCTTCTTGAATCTGGATATAGCTTTGATAAACCAAAATCTGCGACCTGCAAGTTGGCAACACATGAAGAAGAGATAATTCATAAATTTGTTTGCTCTTTGTTGTTTTTTTGGGTGTGCAAAATACAGAATTTTGCGGGTGATCAACAGTTTGTATACATATGCTGTAGTCTTCTGTATTGAGTTTTGGGTGGTAAAGAAACGTGATTGAGAAACAAGTAAGACATGCACACACACCTTAGCATTGTAACACTCGTCCAATAGTATGTTGTTTGGCTTCACATCCCTGTGCACAACAGGTGGATCTGATTCATGCAAAAACTGGCATCACACAAACACATCAACAAAAGTGAACATTAGAAAGCATGGTTTTCCTCCCCAATGTCAGATGCTCTTCTCAACAAAGAAAAAATGTTTCTTTTGAAGGGGACTCACAAATTTAACACCTTCCACTCCTAAACAAGCTGCAAGAAAAATAGACACAAAAAAAGAACAGGGATTCCAAACATGTTTATAGTGAGCACACACACACACACACACACACACACACACACACACACCTACCCTGAGGCCTGCTGCAGCATCACGTGCTATTTGAATTCTTGTCCTCCAGTCCAATACAGCAAGTGGAATTGTATAAGTACCATCTGCAGCACACAACACTTATATATTTCAGAACTTGGGTAAACATGGGATCTGCTAACAGTGCAGCCTTAGGTAATCTTCAAAAGACAGTAATAGGCTAACATAGCAGATTGAGATTGGTTACTCAGTCCTTCAATTCACTAAGTTACACTGTGCCAATGACTAGTCACATTACATAAATAGTGCTTTAGGTTTCTTTCTGCATCCATTCCAATTCATTTCAAATTTATTCAGGCACTACAATGACATATATAGAAACATTTGTTGTATAAATATTATTAAACATTTTCAACAATAACTTGATTTACCACTTCAAGACAGGTAAAATTAAGAAGTGGTTCAACTTTGTAATGGCTCCTTATATTGTGACTACACACCCACCCACATATTACACTCTTCAAATACTCTCAAATTCATATCTGAAAGGATTTATAAAACCTGAAACCTGAAGAGAGAGAGAGAGAGAGAGAGAGAGAGAGTTTTGGCTCCAACTCAAAACCACAATAACTTTTACAAATGAGGATGAAATTGATGATGATGATGATGATGATAATGAAGGAGGGTGACAGTTTGGGGTGCACAGTCAGAAAGGGGTGCATGTGGGTATAAGACTTCATGCACTCAATGCACCCCTTTTTGACTGTGCACCCATAATAGCAACCCCCATGAAGCTTTGATGAGAAACAACTCTCATGAGAATCAAGAAATCTCCATACTCAGCTATCACAAGGTTAAAAACTTTCCTTGAAGTCAAAGAAAAACTTTCAGATATGGACCTTGCAGATAAGGTGTGAATGATGAAGATGAAGAGCAAAATCAAGACAGATGTTCTGACTGACCTTTGAGGTAGTCCAAAAGGCTGCCTCGGGTCATAAGTTCATAGCAAAGAATCCTCTCATCTCCTTGAGAGGAATAACCCAAGAGTCGCACAAGGTGTGGGCTGTAGAGTTGATGCGCAATCATTCCAACTTCAGTGCGAAATTCAGCCTCTCCCTGCATCGAAAGCCCTGACAATCTCTTCACTGCAATTGGAGTTCCATCACTGAGCTTCCCTATATACACTGCTCCAAATCCTCCTCTCCCTATCAATGCGTCTGCACTGAAATTCGCCGCTGCAGTAGACAATTCTTCCAGTGTGAAGATCTTCACTGGCGGTCCGTGGTGTGGCAATTTTGCATTCAGCACTGGTGATCTACTCTTTGAAGATGCATATCCACCTGACTTGCAAAAACCAGATCAAAAGAACATCAGGCAAGTATCAGAAAGCTTGTGAGCGTGAGAATTGGTATCAAAAGGCTTGCAAGCTTGAGAATAAGTATCAGAAAGCTTGTGAGCTTGAGAGTTGGTATCAGCAACCTTGCAAGCTTGAGAATTGGTATAAGAAAGCTTGCAAGCTTGGAATTGGTATCAGAGGCTTGGAAGCTTTGAAATTGGTGTATCAGAAGCTTGGGAGATTGCAATTTGTGTATCAGAAGCTTGGAAGCTCAATGGAATTGGTCCCAGAAGCTCAGAAGCTCAGAAGCTTGAAAATTTATTTCAGAAGCTTGGAATTGGTTTCAGAAGCTGAGAAGCTTGGAATTTGTATCAGAAAGCTCGGAATCTTGGAACCCAGGAACTGGTGTCAGAAGCTTGGAAGCTTGAAACTGGTGTATCAGAAGCTCAGAATCTTGGAATTGGTTTTCAAAACTCGGAACACAACATAGTGCAAGGAGAGAGTAGCTGATGAGGAGGGGTTGCAACAACTTCAGAACCAGCCAGTATACACAAGATCATCATCCTAATCATCTCTTCTTCATCGTCTTGCTTGAAGGAAGATGAAGACAAAAGTATTTCAGAGATGGAATCTGAGGGTGCTACTACCTTGTCCATTTGCTACAAGTCCTTGTCCAAAAGTGCTACTGTCGTCTCCTCCATACCAGAAGCTCAAAGAGCTGTTGTGCAGACACCACTTTTGAATAAGATAAAAGGCTAGTCCAGCCATTGCGAGCAACACAAGAATTGCAGCACTCATTACAGGTGCCCACACCTGTGGCTTCAAACCTCCTCCAGACTTTCTTCCTTTTCCTTCAGAGATTGTTGGAGTAGTATTTGGACCATCTGCAACTTCACAGCAGTAGTTGCAAGAAAAAATAAAAATCAGAACTTTTTTGTCAGCAATGAACTCTTTCACTATGTACAGTTAATCTTGCTGAGCTTCTCTTGTTCCAAAGTTGCAGGAGATCAGCCCTGCAGAAGGTACAAATACTGCTGCTGCACTCAATGGATTTGAGAGGCATTGCTGCCATTGCCATGAGAGCCATGAAAGCTTTGACAACAATCTGGAATGACAATGAGCTCCACGGAATCCACAAACAGTGATTCTTGAGCTTTTCTTTATGGTTGCAGCTCAGGCCTTCTCCATGACCCTTCTCCATCTCTCCTTCACCACTTGAGGATTCAGTTTTCCAAGGTTCAAGAAGATTGTCTGAGATCTTTGTGGGGTTTGACTCTTGGAAATGCAATCGGTGGTCTGAAGCTCATTCCCACATGCTGATACATGTATGAAAATTTCCTTCACCATGAATCTGGCATGCTGCCATGGATAGAGAGTTCCAAGCTCAACAATGAATTCCTTGAAGAAGATGATTGTGAAACAAATTCACGGAGGAGAGAGAGATAGGGATTATGGAGACTTACTGTCTCGTTGTTGAAGAGTTGAAGCTTGGACAAGGGCGGTGATAAAGAGTGGACTGGCACAAAGCAACCAAAACGCAATGTAGTTTCTTCTTCTTGATCTTCGCATGATGCTGCTGCTGCTCCCTGGCACCATTTTCTTGAGCCCCGCCTCTCGCATTCTCTGAATCACCATTCTTCTCGCCGTTCAGGTCGATGAATCCCTCTGCAACATCTTCTTCTCTCTTGAAAACAGAATGCCGCCGAAACCCTTGGAAAAAATGGAAGAAGAATGTAAATAGCAGCAGCAGCAGAGCAGCAGCCGGCAGTTTCTCTAGGTACGAAGTTCGTGATGGAGAGAAGATCGTGAAGAAGGCGTTTCTGAAGTTTCAAAGACTGTGATCTTTTTGTTACAATCCAGTTTGCAGCAGCACCGGGTTTCACTTGCAAGCTGCTGCTGCTTGCTTCTCTCTAAGCAACCTTACAAGCTGCTGCTGCTTCTCTCTATGCTCAAGATGTTGTTGTGGCTGCTGGTTGCAAAAGAATTGGCTGATCCCGAGACAAAGGAATCCATCATGGTGTCGAGACGTTAAAGGAATGCAGGGACGAGTACCTGATCATGTGCAAGAGTTTCTTCACACACAAGTCTAGATGGAGACGGCATTCAGGCAAAAATGTACTGCATCATCAGACAACAACGATCACGACGACTTCAGTTGGTTGACAGACGCAGTAAGTCTACAGAAGAAATCGATTTGAAGATGGCATTCAGAAAACAATGTAACAATGTCGACAAGAAACAAGTTTGTAGACTGACGAGTGTTTGCGAGACATAGTTATCAACTGTGGCAGCAGCAGATTTACTAAGCTATTACCTGCTTGCATGAGGAAAACAAGGCAACTCATCATCAATCTCCGCTGAATTCATAAAAAGAAGAAGATGGTAAATTCCTTGACCGTCTGTTTGTCTGCCTGTCTGTCTGGCGTTGAGAGAGGCGACGAGAGAGAGAGAGAGAGAGAGAGAGAGAGCGAGAGAGAGAGAGAAGAGAGCAGGGCAGCTTGATTGAGGATATAATGAGAAACGACAAACTGGAAAAGAAACAAAGATGAATGGTGTGAAGAAGCTCCTCCTCGTCGTCCTCACAGAAGCAGAGCTTCTTTTGTTGACGACTAGGTACCTAAATCGAGTTTGCGCACCAGATTTAAGAGAAAAGCTGGAAAGTCAAATTGCAACAGCAAAAAATTTCCAATCAATGCATCACAGGTTGCATGAGATTTTCATGCAGTTTTCTTCATCAAGACTGATTTCTTCATCAATCAGAGAGAAGTCGAAAATGGGACGAAACCGCAATCAATCCAAATCCCTTCAGTCTTTGGCTTCTTTTGTGCTGCTTTTTAGAAGAAGAAGAAAGAAGAAGAAGAAGCAAAAGAATGAATCAGTAAAGAGCCTGGGGAGAGTAAGTAAGAGTCGAGAGCGAAACAAGACAAGAAATTCTAAACAAAGACAAAAAAGCAACAGCGAGTATGCATGACCCCACCACCCCACCTGCAGCAGCGAAATCCTGCCTTCCATGCCATGTGTTCGTTCCAGACACTTGCTTGCAGATTCCTGTAACTGCAATTTTTGGCGTCAACAGTAGTAAATAAATTCGTTTCCAATCTTCCAAGAGTTGTTTCCTTCTTCGTGCTACGGAATTTTTCCTTCCTTCCTTCCCTCCGTCCTCTACAACCCATATCCGAGGGTGAGCGAGTGAGTACTTGTGAAGGCAAAGATCCTCTTCCAAAGCTCCTCCTCTAAAAACCTGAGGATCTTTGGAACTGATTTGCATCAATTGGGGCGGGGGGGGGGTATAATCCAGTCTTGGGCGGTTCTTAGAATGCGGGATAGATACCTGTCGGTTATCATCCTGGGGTGTATCCAGTCCTGGTTCGATCTGTACTAAATGGAACCGGAACCTGCGGTTCTAACCCTCCAAACCAGCGGCTACCCACCCAACACTGGTAGGCTGAACATATCCGGCTGCCGTGAAACGACGGGTGTGTGAGAAAAACACACTTCCAAGTTCCATCCATCGCTGTCTCCCCATCCGCCCCCCACCCGCCCCAGCAACGGAAAAAAACATCCAAAATCCCAGTTTCATCCGTCACCTTTCGTCTTTCACAGTCAACCTAGATCCCCAATAAAGCTCCCCAACGTCATCGCTCCATCACCGTCGTCGTCCTCGAGCTCATTCGCCCCCTATAGCTCTGTTGTTATGAGCATCATCGTTATCGTGATTATGATCAGCCTGTAATCACGCGCATTCATTTCATCGAGGACGTATATTCCTGGTTACCGTTGGGGTGTGCGTTGTTTGTCTGCAATTCTCGCAGGTA
>Ga0116229_10016145_pt1 | contig 10063 bp, 12 predicted proteins | sample S1TSphgellanicum_3_FD_87313 | JGI IMG/M metagenome (GOLD analysis project Ga0116229, IMG submission 87313) | Host-associated microbial communities from peat moss isolated from Minnesota, USA - S1T2_Fc - Sphagnum magellanicum MG | ecosystem: Host-associated > Plants > Peat moss > Unclassified... | reverse complement strand
CATATTGAGTAGGAACATGATGAATTTCAGTTAATATTTTACCAACATTTGTATAGAAAAAGAAAAGACCAAATAGATTACAACATTCAGTAATAAATAAAGCAATAATAGGTTTTGATCGAATAAATTTCATCCATGGTAAAGAAGCTAATGAGATATTTTGCTTCTTTTTCTCATCAGGACCAAGACCAACAGCTTTACATATATAATCTTTTTCTTTGTCAGTAATTGTTCGATGAGAATGTGGTGAATCAGCTACTAACCATAACCATAATGGAAGCCATATGAAACCGAAAATAGCAGTCAAAATAAATATATAAACCCATCCTGAAACAATATAACGACAGAGGACACCACCAATTAACATTGTTAAAGCTTCAGAGAAAAAGACCATTATTAATGATAGAAAGAAAAAAAAAATAGAATGTTAACTTTACCTGTGCCTAAATTGTTACTACAGAATCCAATTGATGTCAAAGTACTTCTTTCTGATGGAACAGCCCATTTTTCCCAAAAAGCATATGTAGCCGGAAATAATGGACCATGAGTAAAACCTATGACCACTCGAAAGATAAGAGCAAGAGGATAACTGAAGGTATTCAGAAGGTAAATGACGCATATTCCTAATGTAGCGATAGAACTCAACAGAAGACTACCAGCAAACATTCGTTTAGCACCTAATGTGATTGATAAATAACCACCTATTTCAAATAAAAATAAACAGTAGTATAGAACATATTTAGAATGATATTATGTTAGAATTACTTAGTACTAGAGTAAAAATATAACCAAACCAATAAGCTCCCAGTAAAATTTGTTGTTGAAATTCAGACCATAAAAATTGTTTTTCGTTCAAAATTTGAGCTCCATATTTTGTTGATATTTTTAGTGTTTTGTTATCAAATTGACCAGTCCTATTGACCATACACACAATAGCCATAGATAAACCAACTCGTTGTGCATATTGAACAAATAATGCAAAAGAAACGAGTAAAGCCAAAGTAAAACGAGTTGATGGAATGAGTCGTGGGGTCGATGCTGCCTTTTCAACTTGCATAATTTTACCTAAAACTAAAAAATGCATTACTAAAATTTCATTGATAAAATAAAATTAATAATTGAATGAGGCCATGATAAGTACTTGTCGCTTGAAGTTTGCTCCATCTTTTTACATGTGTGATGGGTAAGTTATTTTATTTGAAGTTTATGATCCATAATACGTTTATTCAGAATGGTGCAATGAAATGTTTTATTTTATTCGGTTGTAAAAATGATAACAGAGGCCAAAAATGGATTCAGATATAATAAAAGTGAAAATAACGGGAAGAATCTGTTTTATTCCGAACATATTTCTATAGAAAAAAAAACTCCATATTGAACACTTCGACTGAGAAAAACTATCCATATGCCTCAAAAAACTTCGAAAACATGGAATGGTGTCTCCTATTCAATCGACTTGGGATGTTTATCTACCTAATCTACGGATTGAATCGTACATATCTCACAGAAAATATTAGCTTGTTCGATCGGACAAGAAAAAAAATACGGTTTCTATCGGGCAACAAATAAACACGTAAGCGTACGACAGCATAAAAGCACGAAAAATACTTTTTCTCATATTTGTTATTCAGTTTTAAGTGATCTTTCATCCAATGAGAAAAAACGAATAATGAAATATACCGGAGAGAAATAGAGAAAAAAATTATTTACACAATCTTCACATTGCTTACAGCCGCACTTGCTATACTTCAGTCCTTCAACATATGAATGATTCGATATGATGGAAAAAAACGCAGTGGAGTACTCCTTTCACCATTAAATTCTTTTTGATGAAGTTTCATAAGAAAAAAAAAGGAGATTGGCGAAGCAATTTCATTCATATGCGAATGCATGTGTATTAGTAAACGTAAATTGTACAATAGACTTGAATCTGAACATTTATCTGAAGTCGTCAATACTTCATGTTAATTCATTAGTTTTGTTTTTCGATAAAAAAAATGTTGTCTTGTTCTGAAAAAGTATATATTACATATGAGATAAACATTGATCATATTACATTCCTATATTTAAAAATAAAACATGTTTTTTCAGTGGCAACTTAACAAAACTGAGTTTGATTGTGTTTGAATAGATGGAGAAAATAATGATTTACTTAGTAACAATACATTCTAAAGATATATATATGTCGTCCCCTAAAATTTTCTTCAGATAAATGTCATAACATTATTATTACTAAATTCAACAAAACATCCATGAAAAATCAAATTTCTGCTCGGAACTTGAAATACCAACACTGACGAAACATTCGATGTATTCTAATATTAAAAATACGAAATATGCATAAAGTGGAATTAAATTAGATTTATATTAACATAAGAATCTAATTGGGAGCATGTATCGATTGATTAGTTTGAACGTTGTTTGTTACTGATGGCATATCGATTTGTCCTTGTGACATTGTTAAGGCTTCATCTGCTTTATTTTGTTTCGTTTTTTTCAGAATTGAATGTAGACCATTTTCGAGGTACTGCTGATCCATATGACAGAAAAAATAGCACCACCGAGGACATAGATTATTGAAAAATAATATTAAAACTTTTCACCAATCTTCAATAACTGTCTGTTTTATGACAAGAGCTGCTATAATATTACCGGCAAGAGCACCAATTGTCGATATTGTACTTCCTACAGCACAGATAATCGATGAATAAACTGGTGCTATATTAGCAAAATTGACGACATAACCAGAGTCGTAAGTCATAGCTACAAATATTTATAAAAAATTTATTTATGTTTTATTTGTAAACGAATATAATTAATATCTTTTCAATAACTTACCTGAACCAGCAAGCAATATAAGGATAGTTATAATACCAAGTATTTGTTGCGTATGATCACAAAAACAAAGAATGATCATACATATAGTAGGAATCATAGATGAAATAATTGTGGTTGATTAAAATGTACTCAAGCATGATAATAAATAACTCACCTATTAAAAAATAAACAGAAAAGCAAAAAAAATTGTATAAAACTTATAGAACATAGTATATTAGGAATTAGTGAAATTTTATATTCCTGTTATTATTCGTACTGTTAGATTCTACATAAGTAACGAAAGACTCAAAAGTTTTATACAGCCGAAAAATATTTTTAGAGTAACAACTTTATTATGCTCTTATATGAAACATAGAATATTGAATTTTTAATTGCTTCTAAAGAAAATCGAATGACAACATAGTGCTATTTTGTATGAATTGTGTGAAGACACCATAAATCATCATCTTCTATTGGTAGACAGTACAGAAAAAAAAATACCTTGGCGATCTCTTCATAAGTCCTAGCATATTATATATATTGAAATTATTCAATTTACATAGAATGAATAATTGCAATGTCTTGTAGTATATTCAATATAAGATCTTTGACATTTCAAGAGCAATTCTGATATTGATCATAGCTGTCATAGTCCAAACATAATTAAAGGTAGATTATATAAATAAATCGATCGATACATTTACAGCAAGAGATTGCAATAAATTTTAATAAATCAAATACATAAAAAAATTTTTTTGTTAATATACAGCCAAACAGATTTAGGCTTCAAATTTGTGAACATTCTAGTTTAACGGCAATCTACCTCACTCCCACACCCCCTCATCCTCGATGTGACCCATATATTATAAAGAGTTGTTAGTTTAGATTCTATCGAAACGCTTTTCTCCATGATAAAGCAAATAATCAATCTCATATATCAAAAGGTAATAGTTGTAATCGAAATTCTACATAGAGGAAATCATCCTATTTGTCAGAAAACTAGATATATGTATATCAGAAGATGCATCTTTCTATTACTTTGTAATTACATATTTTTTTGCACTGTGTTTCTTATCATGTCGTTGGCATTTTTATCTATTCACATTGTTGCTATTCTTTGTTTCTTTAATAATGTCGAATAACGAAAATATCTATGATTATTGACGTATTATATATCATTTAACACCTCACTTATTTATTATTAAAAACATGTCATAAAATTCCTGCGATTATTCAGACCGTCACATAGATTGAATATCGATGCGATCATAAGAAATTCACGCTTGAAATATGCCCGTATAAATAACAAAGCATAGACAACAATTTGGAATCACATATAATATGAAATGAATTGAGACAGCTGATGACAAATCTAATATTTATTTAATGATATACTGTTCACATTTACTCTTATTTTTTTTTTCTATTCATATGTAAAATAGATAGTAAATAATGAAAGGATGTTTATGACATTGATTCAATTAGTTTTAGATGAGTATATTACACTCACCAAAAGAAAACATATCAAATGACAAAACAAATTTATTATCTTTAAAAATTGTTAAATTAAAACTACAGTTATATCACTGTTGAAGTAACAATACCAATAATTAAAAAACAAATAAATAACAATAAAATAAAAACTTTTATTTGAATTAATTTCATCCAATTATTTTCATCAGTATCATTTATTGACTCTGTTTTTATTTTTGGAGATTTATCATCAGTAATTGAAATAGTAGCAATATTAGCTGTAGCATTTTTTGGATTAAAATTAATCCGTATAAGTGCTGCTTTAGCATGACGTTCCCAATTGAAACGTTGTACAAGAATAAATAGAAAAATATTAGTAACAGTTTCAGCAGCTATAATACCAATCCAAAAACCATATATATCAATACGAACAAAAAACATTAAAAAAGCTGCAATAGGAATACCAAATAGATAAAAACCACAAAATGCAATAATCGCACCACGTTTTTGTTTTCCACTAAAATCAAACAAATACGAAAAACTTCTTTTTTTAAAATAATTTTACCAAGCTTTAACAATGCCTGTATTAATAACATTATATCCATCCCATATTTGCAAAATAGCCATAAGTAAAAGAACACGTCGTGCAAGCGTTAATGCTTCTCTAGCTGTGTTATAAGCCAATGGAAACCAATAATGAGTAATTACAATCAAACATATATTAATAAAAATAACAACAGCACCAACTGTATATGTAACATTTTTTGTATTAGCTGCTTCAATCGGTTTTCCACCACCTAAAAATTGACCAATACGAATATTGGCTGCTGTTGCAAATGAAGATGTTATTAAATAAAATAACCATGCTGTTTGATAAGCACATACTTGTGCTGATAATGAACGAGCACCTAAACGAGCAGAAAAAAATATACTTAATTCAATTGACCAAAATTCAGTCCTTAAAAGAAAAACATCAAATTTCTATCAATTAAAATCTTTTTTCTTACATAACCATTAATACACCTGGTACTGATAATCTTAAATAAATATTCCATTCATTTAAACATTCTCGATTTATTGGATGCCATGTTTCCTTATAAATTGATGAAAAACGAATATATAAAAAAGTACATAATACAATAATTCCATATGAAATAGTTATTGATATAGGTACAAAACGTATACCCAAATGAAGTTTATATAAAAAAAGATATAGTAAAATAACATTAACACAATTACTAAGTAAATTAATAACTAATAAAGGCCAAGTTTTTTCATTTGATGCGATATATTTTTGAAGTAACATTGAAAGACCATCGAATGGAACAACAAGAAGATATGTACGTAAAACAGTATCAGCTAATCGAACAACTTCTTGATCATGTTCAATATATTTTAATAAATATTTCTATACAAAATAAAAAAAAACAACAAATCTATCAATTGAAATATTCTTAGAATAAATTACTGCATTAAGTATTAATGTCCAGGAAATTAAACACGAATATCCTGTTATAATAATAGCTCGTTGAATCGTTAAACCCATTTTACGTTTATTTCCTCCCAAACATTGTGGTAATAACGTGTCACAGCCAAAATTAAGTCCAAGCATCAATGAATTTGCTATCAGAACATAAGTAGATGATGCTAAAGCACACGCATTTAATTCTAATTGCCCATGTGCATGACCTACTAATGCAAGAGATATAAATGAGATAAGCCATGAAGCAAGAATATTTCCCATTGCAAACGGAACAGTAATTTTAATTAATGTTAATGCTTCATCACGAAATCCACATGGAAAATATCGTTGAATAAACGACATTGATGTTTTTGGTGCTGACATCTCGCTTGTCTAAATAATAATCAAGAAATAAATTTATTTCAAACAAAATGATGAATAGGTTAGTTTTGAAAGGTTATTATAGATACTGAAAAGGTTGATGAGAATGTTTGTTATTTATATATAGAAATACTTGTGATTTTTCGTTATTAATAAATAAATCTTCATCCGTATTATTTGATAATTTTCCAAGGAGATTTTCATTACATGTCATTTTCTTTTATTATTGATATTGTTTAAAGAAATAATTCTTTATCTAAAACATCGACTAAATCTTAGTTTTTTTTTTCCTTCATTTTTTTAATCCATCAATCAAATTCAATCGAACAAAATATTTATGGATTACATAAGCAATCAATTAACTTTGATATTATCCTTGAGTTCTTTTTTTTCTTGAGTCATTCTATCGAATGAGTCATTATTAAGAATTTTGCGAAGAAATTAAGTAAATTGTATTTAATTTGCGTCATAAGAGAAACATATATTATGAGAGGAAAAAAAACCGTGTAATAAAATAAACGATAATATTACGCGGTCAGTGAACGTTAGAAGAAAAAAAAAAAGAGAGATTTTTTTTCTTATATTCGGAAATAAGCACAACAGCCTTATTTTTATCGTTACGTTAAGAACAGAGAAAAAGGAGGAAAAAAACTGAAGAAAAAAAGAAAGGAGAAGAAGAAGAACTACTAGTAACAACAAAACGTCATTTCTTTTTATTAACGATGCGCTGGTTCTGCTGCTGTCGCCAATATTTTTGTTGTTCAGCAGTCGACGAAAGGAATAGAGATAGAAAAAAGAGAGAATAAATACACGCATCATCATACACAACAGCAATGTCATAGAATACGATATATTCGAAATTCAAAATAAAAAACTCGTTATATATTCATTAATCCAATATTTAACCTTCTTACTGCCAATCGCCAATATGTTAGGGTAAGACTGTGGTATTTATTATTTATGTATAGCATATCATTATACTCAGCATGTTTATTCTAAGCTTCATAGTGTGAAGATATCCTATCGTTTCCGATTGTCTAGATCGATTTATAATTTAGTATTGTAAAAAGGATTAGTTCTTCATGTTGAATATTCATATAAAAAAAAAGAAGCTATTAATTAAAGTCAAAAATAATTGATTATCATTATCATTATTGACTTTCGTTCTTCTTACTAAATGCATTTTTAGTCCCACTTTAACAAGCAAATATTGAAACATGACGTAGAATTTCATGTTTTCTTTACAAACGTAAATAACAATAAATTAAAAAACTAATTATTTTTTTTTTCTACTACGCCTACAATTCAAAAATATTAGGACCCACTTTTTCCGTTAGTTTCAATAGGAAATTATTATCAATTAAATAACGTTAAAAAGACATTTACGAACGTTTCATGTAAAGAATTATAATACTACTATATCTGCCGGTATTATTTCATTATGTTAACGGATATATAGTAGGTTTTTTCTCTAGAAAACGATCAACCCATTATCGATATGCCTAAAAGGCAAAAGATAAGAAGGATTTTAGTGTTTTTCAATGCATCAGACGGAAGCTGATTATTTATTGTAATTTTCTAATTTATTATTCCATAATTTTTATACAAAAGAGATTAATTACGATCTATCTAAGCGTTAGTTAGCAATAAAAATATAACGATTTCATTAATATTTTGATAGAATTGTCAACAGACTCGTTTATACAAAGTGTTTTTTGTTTTTGTCAATATTAAATAATCGTTGGCGTAAAATCAATTATGTTAACAAGTTAGAATTAATAAACCTAATAGAAAACACAATTAACTGATGCATAGAAAAGTAAAATTTTGTTAAAAAAATAACATACTAAAACAAACCGTATAGACTTGTTTGAGATATCCATCCTCAAATTGAACAGTAGGCTTTCCTCATTCGATTTTCTTGAACAAATAATTTTTCATGCATACCATTTGTATGCTATTTCAATCACTATTGTCATATATTCGTATGCGCTTGGAAGTGTTGATCATGTGAGTAAACAAGAGAATCAGGTGTTTTTTTTCAGTTGATTCTGTTAGAATAAAAGACGCAAATATCGATAAATAAATATACATATATCGGAGAATGAAGAACAGGTTACGTTATACGATCATATTACTCTTTCTTTTTATTCGTATTCCGGTACACATTTTTTAAGTTATTTATGATAAGAAAAAGAAAAATATCTGATCAATGTTATTTTCAACCAATGTTATGTACGTGAGCAGACTCTAGTCATTCCCACCAACAAAAAGAGCCGATTGGTTAAATTAACTATTGTTTGTTATATGTTATATTTTAGTTATTCACGTTTACTTGTTCGTCATCATTGGTTTGTACTTAATTTTGTTGTTTTAATTTCAATTATATTAACAATTGTCGGACTTGCTTTTACACAATTACCAGATTTTTCTGATCCAAGAAAAGTAAGTAATTGAATATTTTGATGAATAAAGAAATATTCTTGATTATTTATAGGGATGGGGTGCACGTGGAAAAGGAACAATATTTTCTCAATTAATGGTTTTAAGACATGCATCTGAAAGATTTCGTCTTGCATATGAATTACCATTAGAAACATATGAATTATTTGGTTCATTAAATCAATTTTTAAATGTAACTGTTGATGATCTTGATGAAAATTCTTATCGATCTGATATATTATCTAAACATGATTTATGGAGAAAGAAAAGACCTACTAAACAATATGATGAATTAATTGATTATAAAAATTTAGATGAAAATTTTTATGACAATGATTTTAATGATGATGAAATACCAGATTATGATGAAGAAGGTTCTCAATCATCATCATCATCATCATCATTACTTTATCAATGGCATCGTGATAGACATTTTGATGTTACTAATACAATTACAAAATATGTTGATGATAAAATGTAAATTTAACAAATTCAATTTTTATAAAATTTATTTTTTTTTATTAAGGATTAATATAACTATATTAGAATTTGTTAAAAATTTACCACAATTTAATCGAAGTAATTATCAATCTGCTAGATTACCATTTGATCTTTTTCGACCATATGCATATTTACTTGAAGAAAAGTATCGAGGTCGAACAGGTAATTATATTCATTTACATTTAGATTAAGATTATAAAATATCGTATTCATAAAAAAAAGGGAGAAATATATGTTTGATAAGGTCAATAATTGTTCGGAGATGATTTCTTTTTATAAAATAATAAGAATTTTATAAATTATTCAATTAAAGGTCATGAAGGTATGATTGAATTTTATATTGAAAGTACTCAATCAACAGATGATTTACTATCTCTTGAACATTTACAATCCATATGTAAATGGGAAAAAGATTTTAAACATCTTTTATCACTTGATAATGTTTCAAGTCTTTCATTAGCAACATTTGTTGCATTATATTCATCAAAAACTGATTGTCAATTATTAACATCAATTGATGTTGAACGTTTTCGCTCAATACTTTATACATGTTTACCATATTATTTAAATGGTTATATGGATATACCATTAAGTGATCAATTTCTTAATCGTGTTATATTAGAACATCAACCAGGATATTTTACACAGCAAGAACAAGTTAAAGCTGTTTATACAGCATTAAGACATACATGTTTTTATAAAAATATAACACGTTTTATATTTGATCATTTTGTTGATAAACAATTTTTAAATGATTTACAACAATCTAAAAATCAATCAAAAGTATCATTATCAATGATATATATATCAAATTATAAAACAATTAAATCAAATCGTACACGTGATCAAATAATGTGTTTAAGACGACAACCATACTCAAGAAAATATTGTCAAGAACGTGGTTGTATGAATGATTATAGAAATAATCTTTTAATTAAATCATGTTTAAATCAAGCATCACCATTAGGTGATTGTTATAAATATTGT
>Ga0116229_10016143_pt1 | contig 10063 bp, 8 predicted proteins | sample S1TSphgellanicum_3_FD_87313 | JGI IMG/M metagenome (GOLD analysis project Ga0116229, IMG submission 87313) | Host-associated microbial communities from peat moss isolated from Minnesota, USA - S1T2_Fc - Sphagnum magellanicum MG | ecosystem: Host-associated > Plants > Peat moss > Unclassified... | reverse complement strand
TAATCATTCGCATAGATCGTATTATCGGCGGCATCGATCCCATAATCGACGGTGAGCGCGACGGCGTTGGCATGATCCGCGAGCACGCCATCGAACTGCAACGTCCCTTCGCTATTGATGCTGCCGTAGGAACCCTGAACGTCCGCGACGTAATTGAAACCTTCATAAAGCGGATCGTATCCATTTCCGGCCATGTTCTGTTCCTTTTTTTCAGTTTCGCGCGAACGCGCGTATTTTGGCATTAAACGGGCAACGAAACTTTAGGCCAGGCCCGCAATTTCGATCATCGATTCCGGCTCAAGCCGCGGCGGGGCTTGCGCCGGCGTGTCCTCAATGGCTGTCGTTATCGGCAGAGTTACCTTTGGTTACCGGCAACAATCCAATACCGGTCCAAACACGGGCTGTCGAGGTTTATTTTGGCGGCTATGGGCAGTTTCGCGCCACCCTGGGCGCGGGGCTATACCGTGACCTGAGTAAAGGACGCCCGCGGCGGAAGGGACGCGTTATGGCGATGGGCTGACCGCGAAATAATGGCTGGACACGGCAATGTCACCTATTGTAACAACATCCATAACCAGTCCAATTTATCGAGCGGGGCTTGGGGCTGGCTTGCCCGGCGGGTGAAGTCAACAGGATAACAATGGCGGCGGCGTCTTGGGAGGGTTTTATGGCGGCAGACATCGCGGTCATCGGCTCGGGGCCGCCAGCCAGTTACCGAGGGCGTGGAATTTCAGTGGAATTCAGAACGATTAAGAACAATGTGCGCCAATGTGCCGGTAAATGGCTGCCGGGCGCCGCATCTTCCCGCCAGCTTCATGGGGGCATGCGGAAATCTGGCCTGAGGCGCGCGGAGCGCGTGATGTTGGGGAGCCGATATGGATAGCAATGCGGATTTCGTTCAGACCCGGCGATATTTGAGAATCGATACGCCGCTTGGCGATAGCGCCTTGCTGCTGACGGCGTTTGAGGGAAGCGAAGTCATGTCCTCGCCCTTCATCTTCAAGATAACATTCTACACGAAAATCGCGGATGCCAGCATTCTCGGCCTGCTCGGCAAGCCCGCCACAGTTTATATCGGCAACGGTCCGGACGAGCCGCGGGTCTTCAACGGGCTGTTCCGCAAGCTCAGCGGTCCAACCATACTGACACGCGGCTACAATACCTGGCGCGCGGAGATTGTGCCGCAGATGGCGTTCATGGCCTATACCTCCGACTGCCGGATTTTTCAGAACAAGACGGTGGTGGATATCATTACCAAGGTGCTCAATGTGCACGGGATTCAGCGCTACGAATTCCGCAACATGATGGGCAGCTACCCGTTGCTTGATTATTGCGTGCAATACCGGGAATCGGCGCTGAATTTCATCTCCCGGTTGATGGAACATTTCGGCATCTATTATTGGTTCGAACATGGCGATTCCGGTCACACGCTGGTGATGGCGGATTCGGCAAGGGCGGCGCAACCGCTGACCCCCGCCGTTTTCGTGATGCCCGATCAGGACCAGTTTGCGGCGATTCACACCCTGGAGGCGGATTTTTCCTTCCGGCCCGGCACCTGGACGTTGAAGGATTATGATTTCGTCAACCCGAACAGCCCGATGCAGGCCAGCACGCCGACATTTATCGATACGGCACCTCTGAAGGATTATGAGATATTCGAGTTTCCGGGCAGCTTTAATGACGCATCGCACGGCTCGGATATTTCGCGCGTGCGGATCGAGCAGGAGGAAGCGCAATACCATCGCATGCGCGGCACCGGCACGGCCCGGGATGTTTCACCCGGCCGGCAGATTACGGTAGCGGTGCCGGATGGGTCTGGACACCATACGGATACGAAGCTACTGCTGGTGGAAGCGTTCCACCATGCGACAGACCTCACTCAGGTGATACCGGCCTCGGCGCCGGCCAGCTACGCCAATGAATTCACCGGCGTGCCCACCACCTATAATTACCGCCCGGAACGGGTGAGCCAGAAACCCTTCGTGCAAGGCGTGCAAACCGCGCGCGTCACCGGGCCGAACGGCCAGAAAATCTACACGGATAACCACGGCCGCGTGAAAGTCCGCTTTCACTGGGACCGCAACCCGGATGGCGACCCGGATCAATCAAGCTCCTGCTGGCTAAGGGTCAGCCAGATCTGGTCCAGCGGCGTGGGCGGCGGCATTCAGGTGCCGCGGGTGGGCGAGGAGGTGATCGTCGATTTCCTGGAGGGCGATCCGGACCGGCCGATCATCACCGGCCGCGTCTATAACGGCAACAACACCACCCCCTATAACCTGCCAGCCAACCAGACGCAGTTCGGCTTCAAGACCCAGAGCATCCCCTCCGGCGGTTTTCATGAGCTGCGGTTCGAGGACAAGGCCGGGTCCGAGGAGATTTATCTGCAGTCGCAAAAAGATTTCAACCGCAAGGTGCTGAACGATGAAACCGACCATATCGGCGGCAACGCCACCCGCAACATCACCGGCAACCTCGACCACACCACGCAGGCCAATCACAGCACCACGGTGGGGGGAACCTATACGAAAAAGATCACCGGCAATGTGAGCAACACCCATGCCGCGGATGTGATGGTGAACACGGGCGGATCGCATACCGAGATCATCAATATCAGCTACACGTTTCAGGCGCCGCAGGTAACCAAAAAGGCGGATTCCTGGGTCCAATCCATCCAGGACTTCTTTGCCAGCCACAGTTCAAGCTTCTCTCTTTACCTGGATTCGATGTCGGTGATCGGGTTTCAGCAACAGATGATCGGCGATTCCAAAACAATCGGCGTTTCAAACCTGCAGATCTACGCGGTGAACGAGCAGGTTTGCGGTTTCAACTCGAACCTCAACATCATCGACATGTCGGCGAACGTTTTAGAGTCAAAAAAACTGGCAACCTCAATGAAACAGGTGGGGACAGAGCTGAAAACCGCGCTGATGAAAACCCACAACGGGGCAATTCTGGTTAACCAGCTTGGCCTGAACATCATGTCATGAACACGCCAGCGGGCCGCGCGCGGTGAAATGGTTTATCGCCCTGCTTGTGCTACCCACGCTGGTTTCGGCCATGGTGGCGGCGCTGGTTTTTGGGCCGGCGCTGCTAAGGCACCGGCAGGATGCGAGCCTGCGCGCGGGCGGCCTGCTCGCGACCGCCACGATCCTGGCGCTGCAGGACACCGGCAGCCGGGTGAACATGCAGCCGGTTGCGAACATCACGCTGCAAGTCTCCCCGCCGGACGGCGCGGCCTTCCAATCGAGCGCGCAAGTGGTGGTTACGCCGATCAACGGGCCGCTCTTCCAGCCGGGCCGGCAGGTGCGGGTGCGCTACAGCCCGCAATCCCCGGCGCAGGTGGTCATCGTGGCGAGCGGGACGCCCTGAACCATGCGCATCATCAAACCCATGGCGCTTGGCGTCCTCAGCCGCCCTTTTGAATTCCGCCATCAGTTCAGTCTCGGCATCGCCGTGCTGGCCTTCATGCCGATGACCGATGAGCCGAAGTTATTGGCGGAAACGGCGATGTGGGGGTTTTTGACGGAAAACCTGCCGAAGGACACGCCGGTGGATGCCGGCATACCCAAACGCTATGGCGAATTTTTGTTGGCCGGCGCCGCCCATGCGCCGGGTGGCCAAAAGGTGACGAGCCTGCGCGTCGGCGCGCAGCTTGGCGGACTGACAAAAACTCTGCACGTGCTGGGCGACCGCTTCTGGAATGGCAATGCCGCCTCCCCCCCAGCGCCGTTCAGCACAATGCCCATCACCTGGGATCGCGCCTATGGCGGCCCGTCCGAACCGGCGAACCCGCTGGGCATGGGCGCTGACATGCGCGGCGCCAGCCCTTCCGCCCCCGCCATCCTGCCGAACATCTCCTACGGCGCCAGCGGCGCGCGCCCGGCGGGGTTTGGCGCCATCGACCTCACCTGGCCGCAACGCGTGAGCCTTGCCGGCACGCATGGCGATCTCTGGCTGAAGGAGGATTTCCCAGGCTTCGCGCGGGATATCGACTGGCGGTTTTTCAACACCGCCCCCGCCGACCAGCAATTTGACGGCGCCCTTACCGGCACCGAATCCTACGCCTTCGAAAACCTGCATCCGGAGCGGAAACTCATCACCGGCCGCCTGCCGGGCATCGCCCCGCGCGCCTTTATTTCCCGCAAGGGCGTTGCGGGCATTGAGGAAGTGCCGCTGAATCTAACGACCGTCTGGTTTTTTCCAAACCAGCTGCGGATGGTGCTGGTGCACCACGGCGCCGTGCAGGCGGCCGAGGAAGACGCGTCCGACATCGAGCATCTGCTGGCCGGCGCCGACCCGGCGGACCAAAAACGGTCCGCCGGCGCCTTTGCGGAGGTGATGGCCCTGCGCCTCGAAAAAGGCTCCGCGGGGGCGGTGCGCGCGCTGGATGACGGGCTGCTGGTGCCGCGCGATTGGGTGGTGCCCGACCCGGCGCTCGAAGCCCAGAAACAGGCGCTCGGCGGCGACGACATCGTGCTCGGCCGCATCCGCCCGACGCTGGAGCGGCAACACGCCGAGGCACGCGCCAAGCTGGTTGCAAAAGGCCTGGACCCGGACAAGCATCTTCCCGCCTTGCCGCCCGAGGAAAAAACCCCGAGCCTGGAGGAATTGCCGGAATTCGTGAAGAAAAAACAGGACGAGGCGGCGGCCGCGCAGGCCGCGAAGGATGAAAAGCGCGCGGCGCAAGAAAAGAAAATGCAGGAGAAGGGCATCGATGTCGCGGCGGAAAAGGCCAAGGCGGAGAAAAAACCAAAAGGCCCGCCCAGCTTCACCGCCGCCGGCATGCGCGCGAAGCTGGAACAGGATGCCGCGGCGCTGCGCGCGAAGGGCATCGTGCCCGCGCTGATCGACCAAACCCTGGCCGACCCGGAGACCGCGGAGATGTGGGAGACCGCGCAAACCGCCCTGCGCGAAGCCTACCGGCGCATGGCGCATAAGCAGGACAAGGCCGACCCCGCAAGTGCCGCGCGCAGCGAGGAAGTGAAATCCTGGATCACCGGCAAAGCCGCCCCGCCGCCGGGTGCGGATGTGTACGATTTGCACGGCGTCGATCTCGCCTGGCAGAACATGGCGGGCAAGACGCTGGCGAATATCTGCCTGGATGGCGCCAATCTGCTCGCCGCCAATCTGTCCCGCGCGCGGCTTGGCAAATCCGTCCTTGCCCACGCCAATCTGCAACTTTGCCGGTTCGACGGCGCCGATCTCACCGAAGCCAGCCTCGGCGCCGCCACAGCACCCGCGGCCTCATTCCGCGGTGCCAAAATGCAACGCGCCATCCTCGCGGACGCTGATCTGCGCGAGACGGTGTTCGAGGACGCCGATCTTGAAGGTGCTGATCTCACCGGCGCGAATCTTGCGAAAGCAACCCTGAACAACGCCCGCGCGCCCGGCCTCACGCTCATCAAAATGCAACTGCAAGGCTTGCAAGCCATCAAAACAATCTTCGATAAATCAACCTTCATCGAAGTGGATTTTTCCGGCGCGGATTTCTCCCTCGCCTCCTTCGCTGGCGTCAGCTTCATCGGCTGCAATTTCACCGGCGTGAATTTCTCGCACGCCAATCTGGCAAAAGCCTGTTTCGTGGAAAACTGCATCATCGAGGCCGCGCAATTCTCGGGCGCCAATCTGGCCGGCGCAAACTTTCGCGCAAGCCGCATGGCAAATTGCGAATTCACCCGCGCCGTGCTGACCGGCGCTGATTTTTCCGGCGCCGATATGACCGGCGCGCTTCTGGGCCGGGTAAACGCCACCGGCGGCCGCTTCACCGCCGCCAATCTCGTGGGCGCGTCTCTCAACCACGGCAATTTCATGGAAGCCGATCTGGCCCGCGCCGATCTGCGGGGCGCTGATTTGACCGATGGCGGCTTCACCGGCGCCAACCTCGCCCGCGTCAAGCTGGACCAGGCCACCAAACGGCAAAATCTACAGACCACGCGCATGCGCTACCTGCCGTTCCACAATGCCCAATGACCGTCGAAGAACTCGAAAAATTTGCCAGCCAAAGCGAGGCGGTGCGCGGCCAGTCTTTCGCGGGCGCCAATCTCGCCGGGCGCAATCTCTCGGGCGGCGTCTTCGAAGATGTGGATTTTTCGGCCGCGGACCTGAGCCAGGTGAATTTCGCCGAATCACAATTTTTCTCCTGCCGCCTGGCCGGCGCCAAAATGCAAGGTGCTATGCTGGGCAAGGCCAATTTCCTGAAATGCGGCCTTGCCGGCGCCACGCTGCAAGACGCCGAGGCCCTGGTTGCCAAATTCGTGGAATGCGATTTCACGGCCGCGCAACTTTCCGGCAGCAATTTGAAGCTCGCCAACTTCGTCGAATGCAAAATGAAGAGCGTAAATTTCGCCGGCGCCAATCTGGAGCAGACCGTCATCGTCAAATGCCAGACCGCCGGCATGAACCTCGCCGGCCTGCACCTGAAGCGCTGCACCTTCATCGAGGCCGATCTGCGCGGCACGGATTTCACCGGCACGAAATTTTTCCGCTGCTCATTAATCGGCGCAAATTTGTCGGGCTGTGTATTGCCAAGCCTCGCCATCCCGGCCTGTTTGCTGAAAGACGCCAACCTCTCCGGCGGCCGCTTCGAAAACGCCGATTTCGAGCAAGTCATGTTCATGGGTGCCAATCTGCAAGGTGCTGTCCTCAGCCACGCCAACCTGGCCCGCGCCGTCTTCACCGGCGCCGATCTCTCGAAGGGCATTTTCGCGCGCGCGGATTTTTCGCAAGCCATCCTCTCCGGCGCGCAGGCCAAACATGCCGATTTCGCCGGCGGCAATTTCTTTCAGGCGGCGGCCGTCGGCCTGAAAGCGCCAGGTGCCCGCTTCGTGAATTGCGATTTTACCTATGCCGATCTCAGCCACGCCGTGCTGGATGGCGCCAATTTTTCCGGCGCCCGATTCAGCCGCACAAACCTGCATCGCATCTCCGAGAGCGAAGCCGTCATCCCCTCGCGCCGCGGCAGCTTCGGCACGGATATCGAGCGCTACCGCGCGGAGCATTGGCATGAAATCGACGACCGCAACCCATAAGGTGAACACATGACCGCACTAACACCGATACTGGCTGAACTGACCTGGCAGCGCGACGGCATTTCCCCTGGCCAGCACGAGGCGCTGGTAACCGGCCCGGCCCCGGCGGGCGTGATGCTCAACATCCAGGGCGTCCCGGTCGCCGCGCAAATCGCGGCAAGCTGCCTGATCCATCCGGAACCGGGCGACAGCGTGCTCGCCGCCGCTGCCCAATCCGTCTGGGTCATCGCCGTTCTCCGCCGCGCCGCAACCACGCCGCCCCGCCTGCAAGCAGGCCCGGACCTCGTCATTGGCGTGCCCGATGGCACGGTCAGCATTGAAGGCGCCAGCCTGACTCTTTCCGCCCGCAGCGCTACCGTGCTGGTCGATGAACTCCTGCACATCGGCCAAAGCGTCACCGCCCACCTTGCCGGCCTGAAAACTGTTGCCGGCCTCATTGAAACCTTCGCAAAGCGCGTCATGCTCACCACGCGCCGCAGCCAGCGCGTGGTTGAGGAAACCGACGAGCTGCGCGCCGGCGATATCAACCACCAGGCCGCGCGAGCGATGCACCTACAGGCCGATTGCGCCTTCATCACCGGCGGCACCGCCATCCGCATGGATGCCGGGCAGATTCACATGGGCTGAGGGAAGGAGGAACAGAAATATGTTTGCGAACACGCAGATGATGGGGATGGACATGGGCTTTCCGGACGTCTGCCTGACCCCCGCCGTCCCGGCGCCGATCCCGATCCCCTATCCAAACATCGCGATGGGCCCGACCGCGATTCCGAATGTCGTCAACATCTTCATCATGGCGATGCCGGTGCACAACCTGGGCACCACCACGCCGCTGACAAATGGCGACAATGCCGGCTTGGCAACGGGTGTTGCGTCCGGCACCGTCATGGGACCCTCCCGCCATCTCACCGGTGCGTTCACCGTGTTGTATTGCGGGATGCCGGCAACCCGGCTCACATCGATGTCGTTGCAGAACAGCACCAACGCGCCCGGCTGCCGGCTTGTGCCGAGTCAGCCGGTCGTGCTGATACTTTCGCCATAGATGGCGGGAGCAGGCGAGGTCACGCAGGCGCCGATTGCGCCGCACGGAAATGGGCCGGTGCATTTTGTCAGCGATGACACCGGCGTAACGTTTGAGATTTATCCGATCCGTCATCAGGAACCTGAATGTGACTCAATCGTCCTTTGCATTCAGCTCCAAGACACTTTGGCGGATGAGGGTCGCCAGGAAGTCTCCAGCTGAGGAAATCGCCGGAGATTTGAACAGGGCGTAGCTCACCTCCGGCATGGCCGGCAGGTCATGGGTCCCAAGCTCCCGCACCATCGAGGCGCCCAAGAACAGATCGTTCCGGCAGGTCACACCAAGACCCGCCTGCACCGCGGCGCGCAGGCCGGAAAGACTGGCGGTTTCAACAACAATGCGGAACGGCCGGCCGGCCTCCTCAAGCGCCTTCAACGCGGTGGCGCGGTACAGGCAGGGCTCTTCCAGCAACGCCAGCGGCAACACCTCCCGCTCCAGCAAGCGGCTCTGGCCAATCCAGCGCATCGGCTCGGATTTTATGCCGTTCGCATCGCCGGCCGGGCGCACGCAAAGGACAATGTCCAGCGCTTCCGCCGCCATCGCATCCAGTAATTCCCTTGATCCGGCAACCCGCACATGTAGCTGAATCTCCGGGTGCGCAATCGCGAATTCCTGTAGCACGCCAGGCAGAAACACCTCGGCAAAATCCTGGTTCAGCCCAATGCGCGCGGTGCCGGAGAGGGCCTGGCCCTGCATGGCGGCAAACAACCGGTCGTTCAACGCCAGAATCTCGCGCGCCATCCCCGCCAGGTGCTCGCCGGCCGGAGTCAGCCGAAGCCGGCGCCCCTGCCGGTTGAACAACGGCTGGCGCACGATATCCTCAAGCCGCCGCATCTGCAGGCTGATCGCCGATTGCGTGACAAACACCCGTTCCGTCGCTTGCAGCATCGAGCCGGTGTCGATGATGGCGACAAAGCTGCGCAGCAGCTCGGTGGGGATATTCACCGCCATGGCAGGCAAATTACAAAAAGATACGTTTTATACATTGCCTATCGGTTTTATAGTATTATGCTCATGCAACGCAACCAGCCTGAAAGCCCGCCCGATATGCGCAAGGCCGCAGTACCCCCGGTCATCACCGTCAGCCACGATGTTTACGATAAAATCCTTTTGGCCGAGCAGGTGATTGTTGTCGCGGAGGGAAAAGGAGAGCGGCCGGTTGGCCCCGCCGCCGGCGCACTGCTGGCGGATTTATTCTCGGTGCGGCGATGTCTTCTGATCACCGGCGCCGATGCCGGGCCGCCCCCCAGCCGGTCCGGCCTGATGCACAGAATGGTAGGCGGCTAGCCCGAGACGGGGCGCTGGGCGCGGATGGCCCATAACCGTGCCAGTGCCGCGTCAGGCGATGTCTCCAGCTCATTCGCCGGCCCGGCGATCCGGTTGAATTCGGCTTCCGCCCCGGCATGACCGGCTTGAAAATCCGCGATCGCCTGGTCAAGCGCGGATGGCGGCGGGGCGGCGGGTGCTTGCTGGTTCGAGGCAAGTAATGTCCGCAGCCTTTCGGCGTGGCCGGAATCGGTAGCGGGCGTGAGGATGTTGCCGGCGAACCCCGCCGCCAGCACCGCCCGCGCCTCCTCCGGATGCCCGGCAAGAATGGCGCGTTCCGTATAATCCTCGTACTGGCCAGCCGCCGTCAGCGTTCCGGTGGCTCGCCGCAAACGGTAGACATCCAGCGTCAGCCGGTCCGGAAACCCCGGCGTCGCCAGCAATTCGTCAATCGCGGACGCCCAGTATTCTGGGCTTGGATAGGCGGCCAGCAGGTCAAGCCGCGCCGCCTGGTAGCCCGCATCATCGCCGGCTTTCCGGGCGGCGCTGGCAAGGAGCAAAAGCTCGGACTCCGGCACCGACTGGCCAGTGATTCGACCGGCCTGCACATCCCTCTCGGCGGCCTGTTCAGCGTGCGGATAATCGCCCGACTGATAATACGCCTGCGCGAGCAGCACCCTGGTGCGCG
>Ga0116229_10016142_pt1 | contig 10063 bp, 10 predicted proteins | sample S1TSphgellanicum_3_FD_87313 | JGI IMG/M metagenome (GOLD analysis project Ga0116229, IMG submission 87313) | Host-associated microbial communities from peat moss isolated from Minnesota, USA - S1T2_Fc - Sphagnum magellanicum MG | ecosystem: Host-associated > Plants > Peat moss > Unclassified... | reverse complement strand
TTCACTACATTGGAAAGGTCTAACCTAGTGGCAACCATGGCATACATAAGGCTATCAACAAGTTCTCTGTAATATGGTACCCCTTTCATTGTGTCAATTACTTATGGTGTCTATGTTGTAAAAGGCTTATAAAGCTTGCTATTGGCTTTTAGAAGTGTAACTATAGGCTTGCAATTATCCATGTCAAAGGATTTCAAGATTTCTCTTATATATTTAGGCTAACCAAGGCTAATGGTTCCTTTGTTATGATCTTTCATTACTTAGATTCCAAAAAAATATGTGAGTTCTTTTAAATTTTTCATTTCAAATTCTTCAAACAAGAATTTTTCATTCCCTCTTGATCTCTTTTATCTCCTTGTTGAAAATAAATAAGTCATCCACATAAAAAGCCAAGAAAACATCAAATGACTATTGATTTTTCAATTTACAAATGATATGCTCAATTTGACATTTCTAGAAACCAAGACGTAAAAGGACAATATCTATCCTTTCATTACAGACCTTTTGGGCTTGCTTCAAGCCATAGATGGTTTTCTTGAGTTTGGAAACATAATCTTTATGTTCCTTGTCTTCGTAGCTTTCGAACTACACCATGTATATGACTTCCTCTAACTCTCCATTCAAAAATGCACTCTTGAAGTTCATTTAGTGAATTTCAAGGTTCAATGCAAGTGCCAAAGCTAATAGGGTGCCAACAAGATAACACAACCCACATCCGCTTGCTTATAAAACTACTTTTGGAAGAATATTTTTTGAAATATGCTCAGAAAAATCCTTTAAAAAATCTATAAAAAATTTGAAATTTTTCTATATACCTTTATGTCAAGATGTATGTAAAAGATTTCAAGAAATATGTCATTTTCAAAAAAATTGAAACTCATTTACAAGTCCATTTTGTGTTTAATGGATGTTTTGAAAACTTTTTAATCATTGGATATTTTTCAAATTAATTCAAATGTTTCAATGATATATTAGGAACCTTTCAATATAAAAAAACCTTATACTTTCAACACCAAATTAAATCACCATTTTTAAATGTGAAAAACTAATCAAACATTACTTTTGTTGTGGCTTCTACTTGTGTGACTACACCCAACATTATTTTGATAGAAGGGAGTTTTCCTACTATAGCAAAAGCCTTATGGAAATTTATGCCTTTGGTTTGAGAAAACCCCTTGGCAACCAATCTTGCATGGTATCGATCAACCTCACTATTCGTTTTTCTATTAACCTGAAACACCCATTTATTACTTATGGTAATCCTTCTTCTTAACAATTTTATAAGTTCCCAGGTCTCATTCTTCATGACTGTTTGGTATTCTTCATATGTAGCTTCCTTCCATTTGTTTACATTATCCCTTTGAAGAACCTACTGCCATGCTATTAGTTCATCAATTGCTACAACAAAAATGAAATTAAGGAATGTTAATGGAGCTCTTTCCATCTTAGAAGATCTTTTTATTGGAATGCTAGGAATGGTGACGACCTAACTTGGTGGTGCATATATTGGTAGGTCCACAAAAAGTTAATGTTTGGCATAGTCATTTGTTTGTTGCGTGCTTCAAAATGTGGTTGATTATTAGGAACATTTTTTCATTGTTGTCATATTCATCTCCATCAAATCTAACGCGCCCCTAAACTCCTTGAAACACTCAAATGCGAATTCGAAAATGAAATAACAAAAGAAAGAATCAAGGTATGTTCCCTAACTCGCAACATTTTGGGAGTAAAAGGGGCATGTTAGAGCTCCAGGATGGGGACTAGGAAGAATGAAAAATGCATCAACTATTCACATAGACTTGCACAAACCAAACAACAAGTTGGTTAGTGCATAGTTGAAGCATTTTTGGTGCACGGACAAGGCATGGGCATACACAGACTCACAAGACTCACCATAGCCTGGAATTGGGAAAAGCCACCACCTTCCCCCTTATAATATTCTCTATGATTAGCGACGGGGGTTACAGGACTCCCAAGTTGGGAATTTCGAAACTCCCAAAATTAGGACTCCTAAAACTTTGGAAGGCCATAATTTTTGTATAGATTTTTTATTGAAGTGAAGTTTAAAGCAAAGTTGTATCCCTTGTTGAGAGCTTTTCAATAATATGTTGCACACCACCTACACACATGTATTTCAGAGAGATTCCTGACTTTTAGTGGTTGGAAGTCAAATTGGCACTTTGACTCGTAGCCTTTCTTTTGGCCATAACTTGTGTTTTAAATATTCAAAAGGGTCATGTGAACCCATTTTAGATATCTAGGTTTCAAGAACTTCCAATGGTATAAAGAACTTTTTAATCCAATGAGTTTTGACCCCTGAAATACCTTTTTGAAGATTTGGAACTCCATAGGGATTCTAACTCCCAAAGTGGGAGTCCATTTGGGAGTGTGTGGGTTCATTCCCTCACACTCCCAGGAATGCAAATGTGACTCTTGGGTTGAATTTGCGGCCCACACCTTTCCATGCCTTTACCATGGTTGTGAGCCCAAGCCTAAGGTCATGACAAAATCCATCCTTAAACATAATAATTTATTTTGGGTTTTCTTCAAACACGTATTTTTCCAAATTGACTTCATTTAAATTCATGCTTCCAAAATGGTTTACATTGAACACTACATCATGGCTAATGATTAGCTTTAATGTCTTCTTGTTTATCAATTTATACACCTTCGTGTTAAAGTCATATCCCACAAAACATTTTTGATGGTTTTTGAATTTATTTTTGTCCTTGTCGGTGTAGGTTTATGGACGTAAGCATCGCAATTGAACACCCACAAATGTTTTACTATTGGTTTTCTCCCATTCCAAAGCTATTCGAGTTCGTTCCTTATATTGTTATGTGTGGGGATCATGCTTCGAGGTAGGTTGCAATAATGATAACTTATGCCCAATACTTTGAACCTAGGTTCTGGTATGTATTGTGCAACCTCCACAATTGTATGATTCAACTAGTATGCCACTTTGTTTTGCTCTAACATATCTGATGTAAAAGTTGGTAATGAATGTTGAGAGAGTTTAATTTTTTTGGAATTCTCTTGATTTGAATTCTCCTCCATTGTTGATCTTCAAGGCTTTAATCCTCTCCTATTTGTTTTTCAACAAATGCCTTAAATTCCTTGAACTTTGAAAGGTATTTTACTTTGTTCTTTAGGATGAAATTTTTTTGAGAAAAGTCATCCATGAAGGACACGAAGTATCTCGTTCCACCAAAAGACGATGTCTTGGATGGTCCCCAAATGTTCCTATGAATGAGTTTGAGTAATTTGTTTGTACATGACACTCCTTCATGTAGAAATGCTTCCCTGTGTTGCTTCCCTTACACATAGCCTTCAAAGAAGGTGAATTCATCTTTGTAATCAATGTTAAAACCCTCTACAAGGTTTTTTTCATATAGAAGCAAATTACATTCTTCACTTCTAGGTGACTTAAACATTCATGCCATAAAAATTGATTTTTTTTACTTGTTTAAACATAACAAGGTAAACATTTTCTCACTAGAAGAAATTTGGAAATTGACCATTAAATTTATGACTCCATTTTAGTCGTAATGGACACTTGCAACTTGTTTTGACTGTAGTCGCCTTAGACAAGTGCCATAAAACATGTAGGCGTAATAGACATAATGTGGCATGGTAGTTGCACTAGTAGTTGCATAAAGTTGCAACTACACCTATGACTACCATAAGATAACTCATTTGCACCATGTCTCCAACGATTGGTGAATATAATGTAGCCATGTGGCAACTTATAATTCTAATAAAATATTAATTATATTAATAAATTCCTACTAGTCAAGGGTTTATTCAATTTAAAATTATATTAAGCTGTTCTATTTGTTTAAATTTTAAATAATTTGGACATGTGGTAGACGACCATTTGCTGAAAAATAATCAAATGTATTGTCATGTATTTTAAATTATTTTCTAATGTAATAAAAATAGGGACATGTGGCATATCATCATTGGTGATAAATCAAATTATGATCATATAATTTGAAATACATATCGCCACATGGCAATATGCCATTTGACTATATGGAATTAAATGAAACTAATGTAATAGAATATTAACATGCGGCAACTAATCATTTGCCATAAAGAAATTAAATATTTTTTCATGTAGCTTAAATTTTGCTTTAGTGCAATAAAATATTGCCATGTGGCATGATTAAAATTTGTCTTGTAGCATATGATGTAGTTGTAAAAACAACTATGGTAGTTGCATAATTAGTTGTGAATGCAACTTCAGTAGTTGCATGTGTAGTTATTTGTGCCACTATGCATTCAACTTCACGAATTGCAAGTTAATTAAATATGGTGCTAGTGAAACTACAATCGTTAAAAGAAAATTGCATAAGTTGTTAAATATTGCCACTAAACAAGTTGCAAAACTACATTTCTATGCTTATGCTAAAGTAGAAAAAATATTGTTATCAAATTAAAAAATAATGGAACAAGGAGATGTGAACAAACTTGAAGACTTCAAGAACTTTACATTATGAGGCATTTCCACACAAGTTCAATGAAGTTCATGGCACTAGTATTAACTAGAATACTTGAAAAGGATAAGTACCTAACTAGTTTTCCACATCATTGCACTATCCCAGAATGTGAATTGGCCTTGAACTTGTTTTAGCAATAGTTGTAGTGGGTCATCCTTATAATTAAGGAAAGGCATCAATCAAGACACCTCCACCTTGTACAAGCCATTTGCAATTTTTCTCCCATGAAATAAATCCCCTGGAACTCCAGAATTTACTACATTTGTAGCAGGGGTACCCATTCCATCAGGTTTACACTTATGTGACAAGAAGACCATCTCACTTAAGGTGAATTGCACAAACACATCACAAGGTAATGTAACACAAATTATATTACTAAAAGTATATTGTTTGACATAACAAATATGATTCTTTGAGCAATCATAAATCTAATGCAATTCATATCTAGATTGAACTCACATTACATAGCACTGACATTTCCAAACATAGTTCCTATGTTGTTGCTACACCTCCTCGAGACCTAAACTTAGGGGGTTCTACCCTTGTTGGCTTTTTCTACTTCTTGTTCTGCCACCCACATAAAACCAAACATATCATGATCATGTACCATGTTTAAATAAGGTACATTATTTTGATCACTATTCATTTGATAATGGTTGTGGGTACACTAAAAACATTCAACTTAGATTGTTGTTTTTGACTACACCAATAATCAATTTATACACAAAGCTAAGGTAAAATAAGGTTCAAGGTGTTTCAAGTTGGCCAAAAAATACATGGTTTGATGCATTAAAAGTGTTGGTGGCTAATCTTTTATTTGGGGTCTAATTTTTGCAAACTATAGCAACTTTAGTTTCATTTGCCTAAATGAATCAAAACGGGGTCAACAAACCTTATGCACATGTGTCATAAGTAAACACAACATATACAATTTTGAAAATTGACTCAAATAACTACAATGTAATAGCTATTTGGTCAATCTAAGGAATTGGAATAGAATGCCATTGATTAAGCAAATTTGGCACTTTGAGCTTATGTTGACCCACCTAAATCATCACATCATTACCCTTTTGTTGAACTAAGCTTTGAATTGCTTGAAAGGTCACATGAACTTCTTTTGGTTGTGTAATGACCACTTCAATCACCTAATCACACAACCAACAAAAAATGTATTTCATCATAAGCAAACAACCCTTGCTTTCTTATTTCATTGTAGAATTAACTTGAATAATTCCCAAATTGTCCAAAATTTGATGTAATCACCCACATGGCAAAGAATTCAACATTTGTGAGTAAATATGGGATTGTCTATCTATTATAGGCATTATAAAACCATACCTAACATGGCAATGTTTGGCCAAATTAGTCACCTGCAATATAATCACATGAAATTCTAGCAAATTAATTTTTTTAGAATGCCATGACAATATAATAGCTTCAAATGAACACAATTAAAGTTCTTCCATGCACATACTCACTACTTAGTATAGTGGTGACTACTTCAAGCGTCTACATATAACTTAGCCAACGTAAATATCATTGCACCATTTAAGCTTGAAATAGTGTAATCATAATGTATGTAAACTATCACATTGACCGGACACTCATTTGATTAGCAAAACTTTTGGAATCAAAAGCTCCTAGATGTTTATGTTATTGATTTCCCAATCCCATGTTTTGCCATCAATATGTGTCTCCCTACTCATTTGACCTCTACAACTAACATCTAGTGCATCGCTAACATGAAAATCTTGGGCTAAATTATTACCCTTCTAAAAGTGCAATAATTTTTGCTCCATCATATGAAACAAGTTGGTTTCATCTACCAAAGTTTGTCCTTTGATCTCTAGACTTTCTATCACCATTCCATCATTTGCACTTGTCGCATAAACTCAAGAATGGTGGTATTCCAACATTGGATAAACTTGTCATTATCATTACAATTCTCTGACACCTATGCAATTGTGTTAGTAATATCAAGTAGCTTGAATTCAATTTTTCCAACTCGTGTAAACAATGTTGTTGTGTTGCCACCTTACATTAAAGAAAACAGAATCTCATTACTTATAGTACACTGAATTTCAAAAAATAAAATAAAATTGGGTGTTTGAAAACAAAGAACAATAGGATATAAACCTACAAATGCATTCCTAAAATTAACAAAAACTTATGCTTCAAACCCTACACAGATTATAGGTATGCATCTTGTCATGAATCCATGACATGAGTGATTTTAGAAGCAAATCTTCAAGATGTTTAAATTCATTAGAAATGGAACATGTCAAGATATACATCAATTGGGTTTGAAGGCTTTAAGGAAATCCTAACTATCTTTGTCAATATCTATTTAGATTCATGCCTTGCAGTTGTTGCAATTTTAATAAGAAAAGGAATCCTGGACTTTCTTTTATCTACATCACACACACCCATCAGCCATTCCATCACAATACACAGATGGAAATGATAAGTATTTATATGGAAAATGGGCGTAGCTTACTAGGGCAACTTTTGTGCCAGCTCTGCCACCACACCCATACTTTGAAAGCTTCTTCTAGTTCCCTTAGGCATTTGACATGTGAGAGGTTTTAACGATTATTTTTTCATATGTCTAGTATTTCATAAACCAATCCCACTGATCTAGCTCTATATACCCATGGGGCAAGTTCATTGGGCTTTATGAATGAATAAATGTTTGAACCAAGACTTCTGACCCTTCAAAAATCGCCTAATAGCATCTTCAAACCCCTTTTGGCACAAGGGGTTGTTTTTATTTTCAAAAAGTGTGTCTATTTGAGCTCGAAGTGTTACCATGTCAATGGGGTTTTGGTCTTTGACATGCACAATAGAAACATCAAGTTCAGAGGGTGCCATAGACTTTAAGATGTCATCCCATGCATTTTTCCCCTAACAAGCCCCATCTATATATCCTCCCTTTAGGAGTCACTTCTAGCTCATGAGGTTTCATACTTCTAAACAATCCTTCATCCACCTTAAAATCATAAGTTTTTTTTCTACTTGTTTATGAGCTCAAGCTTTTGATTTTAGCAATTGTGTGGAGGTTTCATTTCCAATAACTATAAATGCAAGAAGGCCAAACATTATTGGCATACGCTGTTTTGGCATACGAACATGTGAAGGTGCCATTGTTGGCAAATGTGCCCCTTCATATATTAAAGGTGAAGTTGACATTTGATAAGGTTGTGGAAATGGTCTAGCAAAACTTGGACCCCCCTAGAGTTGGGACCATAGTTTGGTCCAACTATTACATGGTATGTTGTGCTTTGGGGCCCCCCATAATGGAATTGAGATGGCCTAGACCTAAATTATCCAGAGTTTCCATAAAAGTTTTGTTTTGGAATCATATTATCATCTCCAGTTAGTCCACCCCATTGGTTATAAGTAAAATTCATTGCCAAACTAGTTTGTGGAGCAACATTACAATTTCCATTCGGTCCACCAGATATATATTGGTAACCCAATGGCACTTGTTGTGGAACACTTTGTCCCCATACCCTTGTCCCATTTTGATAAAATGGTTCTTAATAACATTGTTCCCCTCCACCTTGTAACCATTATGGCTTATTGTTGGGTGGGCATTGGGAACCATCCATGGGGTTTGCAACCTCTTGGTCTTTATTTCCATTTGGTGCAAAGGTAGGTTTCAACAAGAAAAATTGAATAAAATCAAAAGGAAAGTTGACCAACATTGTTTGCCACAACTGTAATTTAAACCCCAAAAATAGAAAGATGAATGTACAAGCCACTAGAATGATATTTAAAAAAAATGAACTTACCTTTGCACCAAGGCTTGGGACCCCCTCTTACATAGGGTTTCTTCACTGGTTTATTTGTTGAACTCCCAAGCGGAATTTTAACCTCTTCATCACCAGTGTTTGTGTTTTCATCACCTTTTGAACTTGGGATGTAGTTTAATCCTTGCACACCGTCTTGCCGGGATGCACTAGTAATGTCCTTTGAACAATTTGAACCTACATCAATACTACCTTCAACCATACTTACACATAAGCTAAAGTTGCTTACTATACAAGCATTGCACGTATGTGGCCCTTCTTAGCTACATTTCAATCGTATTGCCTTTTTCTTCACACCGGCATTGAGGGTTTCCCTCCTTTAAAAACAAATTTCATGATAAAAAATGTGTGAAGAATCAAGACTAGGGTCCACTTAATGACAACCTACAACCAAAATATAACCAATTTATTTGTAGTTGTAAAGCTACGAAAAGTTCAATATAAACATAATTGTAAATTTTAGATGCAAGGGTAAAATAATCTATTTCATTGAGTTTTCAAACTTTTAATTTCAAATAAGGAAGGGAAAAAAACACCAATATCCTTGGAACTATAACTTGGGGATCCAATGCTTTCTTACAAGTCTTGCAACACCTTGTCCACCCCAATGTTGTACAAAACTTCATTAACTCAAACTACTCAGCAATCATGAAATTCTTCATATGGAATTTTAGTTGTAAGAACATTTTCTTACATCAAGCTAGTTTAAGATCACTAAGCTCCTATGGGTTGCAAAAATAATTAAGGCCCAAAGTTAGAAATTTGTAATATTTTTTCCATGTGAACTATTGTTCAAGATGGAAATTGCATCAAAATATTGTGCTACAACCCAATTAGGCAAAATTAGTTCATTGTGCTACATAAATAAAATCAAACAATGTTAATAAAATGTTAGTCCTTGCTTACAATCCTCTGGTTATGAACACCAAGTACATTTAAAGGTTCAATGTGGTTGGCATTTGCGAAAACCAAGAATTGGAAAAATTTAAAGTCCTAAGTAAACATAATTTACTTAACAAGTAACAACTTTACACCTAACAAACTACCTAGGATTAACTCAACTAAGTTGGTTTTAAGTTTTACCTAGGATACAGTGATAACACCATGGCCATTATATAGAACCCCAACAAGAACCTAGGAAAACAAAATGTGGAAATGGGCATGGAAAATGCAACAGTATTGAGAAAATATAAAAAAACAATGCAAGGTTTAGTCATTGTCGCAACCCCACTTTGAGGGGAGTGTGAGGTCACCACTCACACTCCCAAAAATGGGACTTGGGAGTCCTCCGAGACTCCCAAAAACTTAGAACTTGATTGCAGGGGTCAAAACACCTTGCATTGAGGTATTCTTTATACCATCTTAAATTGTAGATGTCCAAAATGGCTTGCATGAGCCATTTGGACATATGCAGCACAAGTTATGGTCGAAAGAAAGGCCGGGAGTCAAACTGGCAGTTTGACTCCCGACCACTAAAAGTCGGGAATCGACCCGATCTCGGTGTGTGCAAATGGGTTGCGACACACCGTTGGAAAGCTCTCAAGGAGACCTACAAGTTTGCTTAAGACCTCCTCCCGATCGGAGGTCGAAGCGAGAAGTTATGAACACCCAAAGTCTCGGGAGTCCAAACCGGGACAATTTCGGGATTCCACTTTGGGAGTCCTGGGAAAAAGTGCCATTCGGATGCAAGTGCGACGGAGAGTCACAGAAAATACTATATGGGGGAAGGTGGTGGCTTCCCCCGAATCC
>Ga0116229_10016140_pt1 | contig 10064 bp, 4 predicted proteins | sample S1TSphgellanicum_3_FD_87313 | JGI IMG/M metagenome (GOLD analysis project Ga0116229, IMG submission 87313) | Host-associated microbial communities from peat moss isolated from Minnesota, USA - S1T2_Fc - Sphagnum magellanicum MG | ecosystem: Host-associated > Plants > Peat moss > Unclassified... | reverse complement strand
TTTTATGAAGAACCTCCAGTTTCAGTTCAAAAAAATAAATGAGAACTCTCCCAGTTCAGGTTCCAGTTTCCCACAGAAACAGAATCAAGAATTGGGTTTTGAGTTCGGTTCTTCAAAATGAAAATCAAACCTGATTCTTGATCCGGTTGTTACTAACCTGGATCAAAATTAGCAGTTGATTGTCTAATAAACCCCTCCCCCCCTCCTTTCTAGTCTTTTTTTTCCTTTTGTTTTTTCTTTCCAAACCAATTATTTTCAAAAATCTTGATTTTGGTTCTCGTTTCACACCTAAATAGAACTGGGAACCCAGTTCCAGGTCCAGTTGTTTAAGAAAATAAAATCAAGTTCCAGTTCCAAAATCAGACCCAATTCCAATTTTGTTCCGACTTTGTCTTAACTAACCCAACCAGTTGTTCTTACCTGCCAACGTGAAGTACCTACCCAAAATTGGTTTGGACTAGTGTTGCTCGGTTATTGATTTTTCTTAATAATCACCATGTAGGTTCTTTTTTTCCTTTTTTTCTTTAAGACCACATAGGTTATCAATATCAATATGAAAATTGATTTGATACCCTTATTGATAACCAGGTCAAATGGGTGAAAGTTTGGCTTTTATAAATGGACATCTCCGATTCAAGGAGGCACCTTAGATGCCATCATCCTCCCCTGACACAGAAATTTGATGGCAGGTAAGGTGCCTTCCACTTACACTAGAAAAAATGTATCAGTTGTTGGCATGCTTTAGAAGCCATGATCATCTCTTTCTACACAATGGTGTTGAATAATTGATTTATTTATTGGAATGCATTTTGGTGTATATCATAAATTTTTCAAGATTTTTCACTTGTATTTTTTAAATTTTTAATAATTTTGAAACAATTAAGAATGTCAATCATTTTTCATTCGATTTCATGCATAGCATTCATGTGTTCCTATTGTTGATTATTAATGTTTGCAATCTGCAATTTCCTATGTTTGTTGATTCTTGTTCGACACCCTCCAATTCATCTTTAGATATTTGAAAATGGAGTGGATTGCAATAGGATGCATAGAGGATTTATGTTGTTGCCAATGAATGAAACAATTTAAGTAGCAATTTTCAATGAAAAGTGTTTTTGAAACAATATTGTGTCAAGTTTTAACATTTACACAATTGTATCCATCAAACGTTTGCATTCACAATATCCCATTCTTCACCAAAGTTCAAAATCATTTTATCAACCAAATGAAATGTGTACAATTGTAACAACACAAATAAAAATATGAAAAACATGTTAGTCACTAGGGCTTATAATCCTTAGGTTTCCCAAACTTTCAACACTATGCAACTTGAAAATTTGAAATTATGGTGTTTCAAATTTCAAAAATTCTCAAAAAAAATTGAAAATTAAGAAATAATTTAATTATCAGCAAATTTATTAAGGTAATATGGTAGTGTTTCTTTTTTTTAAGTTTAGATGTAAAGACAAGTGAAAACCATCCATATGATAATTTAGCCATTTTTTCTTGAAAAAATGAAATTAAAAACATTTAAACAACCTTCTCTATTGTTGGCCACCTACTAGGATGTAGAATAGGGTGATTCTTTAATATTTCTTTTTGAAATTTGGTGTTTAGAAACCCCTAAAAAACCATTTTTCACATTTTTGAGACACAATTTGAAAGAAAAAGAAACATTGACCATCACATTCAACATAGTTGTGATTAAGTTGTCAGGCATTTAGTTTAGTTAATTTACTAGTCTTTTCGATGAAATTTTAACCAAAGTTTGACCATGGTTGATTTAGTCGTTCTAATCTTTTGGACTGAAGGTTTTTCTTTTCAAAACTATTACTTCTCATTCCATATATTCTTTGACCAATTAAATCTCTTTAGAACACACACTCGCAAATTGTGCATGGAAATATGAACGTTAGGAAAACACATCTCCAGGCGTTGAGTGCATTGTCTTTTTTCCTGATAAATTTTTTTGTTGTCAAAAAAATTGGGATTAAAAAAAATCTATCTCTAATGTAAAGTCAACTGATTTTGCTAATATTTCAAAAACATTTGCCAAATTTACAATATCATAAAATTGAGAAAGAAAAACTTGGTTAGGTCAATGAAGAGCATTTTATTGTGTAATGTCTCTTACAAGCATCGAATACTGTGCCAAATTGATTGACCCAAACTAACATATAAATGTTTTATTTTATCCAAAATATACTATGCAAACCCATTGATCTAAGACTTATTCAGGGTGATCTAGGCCAAATTTGGTCAATAAGAGCATCTCCAGCGGTGCTCATTATGTGATCTGCAGAGTAAAATTGGATGAAGAAAAGTCAAAACATGTCGGTTTGGCTCAGGAAAATAGTTTTGTTTCAGCATAATCGCACGATTTGCGGTGGCTGCTGAAAGATGCAGCAACCCTATTCACATGCAGAAAAGAGTGTAATAAATGTGATCTGACTGCTGCCCAATGTTTTTGATTGGCCTATCATAATGATTGATCCAGGTGGTTTGCTATTGGTAGTCCCCCACCTATTTGCTAGCCAGTTTCAGTTTTATAGGTGGGGTTGCAAAAAAGTGAATAACTAAACTTGGATGTGAAAACTGCATACTTGTAGTGGATGGTACAGGATAAAGACCTATGCCACCCTTCCAAGGACTTTACTGGAATAAGGGCCTAGAGGAGGATAAAACCTCCAGAGTGTAAAGACCATCCAAAACACACACACACACACACACACACATATATTCTTGGGTACAACAGGAAAAAATGATTTAAAAAGAGGCTGCCATTTCATTCTTTAAACAACCCCCAAACAACGGAGGATAAAATACGCAAGATAACATGCCCTCCAATTACAGTAAAAAAATTAGAGCACAATTTTATGATGAAATGCAAGGTCCATGTAAGCCATTCTGGAATCGAAGGACAGAATGGGAGCTACAAATTCCCAGGTCTGGAGCATGCAAAGGTGTCTATTTTGTGCCAAACAGACCGAATATGTAATATGTTTTATTTCCCTCAACATTATTTTAATGACAAAGTCGTAAATGCATTGCTTGTTTCAAGACAACCTGGCATGGGTCTCAATGCATAGGCAATGTGAACCCCAAGCATACCATCACCAAAACATGTGTTTTAGGGCGGCTGGGTGTGAGTTTTGAGGCTTGAACACAACACCCCCTGAAACATAGTCGTCATCAAAACATGATAACTTTTGAGGCCCACCATCGAAGGGTTCAATGCTCGGGCAGGGCAACACCCAAAACTTACCCCATCACCAAAACATGTTAAGTTTCAATGGGCGGCTTGGCATGGGTTTCGATGCCCAGGTAACTCAAGACCTGAAACATACCACACACCGAAACATGGAAAGTTTTGGGAACTATGTTTCAATGCCATGCCCCCATGCTCCATGTGCTCCCCATCCATATCCAAACGCCCATCCATAGCGTCTTACTCCTTTTCTGACTTTTGCATCGATGCTTTGTATTTTTCCCCCAAACTTGAATCTACCATTATCATCTTCATCATTGCTTCTTCATCGTAGATTTTAACTTAGGGTTTTAATAGCAACTCAAGCTCATTGTGGCGCCAAAGAACCTTTGTTTCTTCACTCCCATTAGATATCTCATCATTATGTTATTTGCAACTTCATACTATTTCATTCTCTTTGAAGCAAAACATTGTTATGTATGAACAATGTTAGAAACCTATAACATGTCTTGTTTTACATGTTGAAGTTTCTTGTTGTTTGCCAATTCACAATGGTTTTTATACTATTTTTTAATGATTGACACTTGTTTTGCCAAAGGTGGTGAAGTTGCAAACCAAATATTTGCTTATAAAAAAGACAAGTTGTTTCCTTCTATCGTGTTCCTTTCCCACATTGTTTTGTTTGGGTTTGTATTGTCTGGCTATAGTATATAAAAAAACTTACACAAGGCCTATAATGGGTTCCTATATAAACTAGATTTTTTATACACTACAATATGTCTTACTTTAAATTGCAACTAGTTCTAAGAAATAAATGCAGACATTGTTATGCATCGTATTTTCGACTCAAGCTTCCTAAATCCCGATCCCATATGAGTTCACAATATATATTTTTTAAAGTTTTGATGTAAAGTTCCAACATAATATTTTACATGGTTATGGTTTGCGTTCCAAAACTAAACAATTTATAAAAATGTTCAAACTAAAGGGTCTTGGTCCTTTAGGGTGGACCAAATGTGGCCACATACTTTAGGAATTTGGTTATTTTAATTTCCTTAAATTTGGAAAAGATTATGCTTGATTACACTTTGTAGTTTCTTTATTTGAAACATTATTTTAATACTAAAATTTTAATGCATTAACAAGTACATGTATTGTAAACATTGTTGGGGCAATGAATGTTGAATAAAGTGAAATGGTTAAATGTAGGATAAAGATACAAGTAACCTTGTGGTATTTGTTTTTGGGTGTTTTTTGGTAGTTTCTAGGGTTTTGTTTTGTTTTTTTAGGGTATGTTGATGTTATTTCAAATTTGAGTATTAGAAAAATACTCTTTAGACTAATAATATGCAACTTATAATTTTATATCATGTTTTCATACATTCAACTTGTCATATTCCCCTATTTAATTTTCATTTTTTTCAAAATTAATATATATGTATTTGGAAGTTTATATTAAAATTTGACAATGGACATTCATGGACAACATTTTGTGGTACCTCTAGAGGGCCAAGACCATAAATAGAACACTACAAAATGTTTGTCTCAAGTTTCTAGTTTACATGTGCTTGCATGTTTCAACATTATATGTTATAGTACTTAAATCTATATATTATAGTCCAAACCTTTTTGCGCATGTTTCAATTGAAGTAGAAAGTTTATTAAGTTACATGTTTCTTTTTTTTCTTTTCTTTTTCCATACATATGTTTTTGTAACATTCCTATACAATTGATTAACCTATTTAAAAACTATGTTTCTCAAGCACGGATAACATGTTATGATCTTGTAATGTTCTTCCCACATCTCTTGGGTGTTCCTTGATAATGTTTCAAGGTTATCTCAATGTTACCTTTGAATATCCAAGAGCATTGTATGAAGTCTCACAAAGAGGTGATTCTTCAATGAACCTTTAACATTCATAAACAAGGGTCATCAAGTTTTTTTTCATGTTCCTACTAAAGCGAAGTGATTTGAGAAAATGTAACCTTCAAAATATGACATAAAGAACTAAAAAACAACTACACTAACATGATTAAATAATATATGTTACATAATAATTTAAACCCATTTGCAATAGTTTTGGTTTGGTTAGTAATTTTGTAAATTACATGTTTCTACATGTTTTTAATTTTTTTCCAATACACATGTTTCGAATAAAATGCATTTTCGGGTCACATGATGATCTTTATTTAATCTTTCAAAAATTGTCTAGTCGAGGTTTTCAATACACATTTTTTAATTATTTTTTTGTATTTACATCTATTATGTTTTTTATTTAGATCACCAAAAGCAAACCTAATTGTAATGATCGTAAAGTGATCAACCAAAGGCAAGTGAATGTTTGAAAAAAATGTTACGATGTATCCCATAGATTCCCTTCAAATATCCATGTGTAATTGGTTGACCTTTTTTTCAAATATAATTTTGGCAAAAGATGACATGTTATGTTATTGTAATGTTCTTCCTACATATGATAGGTGTTATTGGATTATTTTTTTTGGGTTATTTTAATATTATCCTTGAACATCCATTGGCATTGGGTGAAGTTTCACGACTTGGTTAATTCAACTACTCTCTTGGATTGATACCCAAGGGTCATTTATGTTCATGTTTTGGGTGAAACAAAGTGACCTGAAGGAACATAACCTATAAACCCTAGAAAATGACATAAGAAGAAAAAGACAACAATACCATGATTAAATTTTATATGTACCAAAATAATTTAACCAATTTGCACATGTTTTGGGTTGGTTGGTTTCATATATATATGTATTTTATTTTATTTTAAAAAAATTGGTGCACATGTATCAAATAAATATTTATCTTTTTGAAACTTGTATTTCAAAACTATGAAAGATGAGGAATAACATAAGCGGGTGCAATACAATCAAATGAACCAATAATGACAAAGGACTCAACCACAAAATGGGCCATTTTTGAACATTTTGATTTTTTCATAAAAAAAAAATTTTGAAAGATTTTTTTTGCAACATGTATGTATATATATATATATATATGAATTTTCCAAAAGTGTACAAATTCTATTAGATTTTATGTTTCATTTTGAAAAATCATCATAATTTCAAATCATGTTAAAATATGATAACTCATTTAAACTTTGGTTTTTTGTATTGCAAACCACAACTTTGTTCATATGTCATATACATTATGACCCATTTACATCTAGCAAATGGTTCTTGAAATTTGAACATTTTGAAATTATATTTTGAAATCCTAAAAATTTCAAGTACCACAATTTTTAAATTATGATTGTTTTTCATATGTGGAAGGTAGGTTATCATCATTTCAAAAAAACTCACATCAAATTTTTTATGTTAAAAGAGTCCTCAACCTAATGTTTTATAAACTAATTTTGGGGTGTTAAAGTTCAAATTTTTTTTACTAAAACGAAAATTCAATTTATTAAATTAAATATTCTTGAAAAGTTCTTCAACACTCATATAAATCATTTAACACAAATTTCCTTATCAACATGACATTAAAGTGGCATTACATAAATATCTTTGAAAATTTTGAGAATTTTTCGATCGTCTAACATGGTTTTTGGTTAATTTGACTTTGATCGCACCCAAGCTAAGAATGTACGAAATTTAGATACTAAAACATTATGTTTAAATTGCGTTGTGTAGCAAGCTGTGAAATAAAATGAAAAAACTTTGGACATCACTAATTTCCTAAAAAAATGGATCATGTAGACTTCTCTGAAACCTATATGAAACCTTGATTTGTTGCATCTTCGCCATCCATTGACAAACTTTCCCAATGAACATCCTTTATACAAAGCAATCAAAGGTCGATTATCTTGACGATGCCCACATCATAGTAATGTAAATCCATTTCATTACAAAGGGATATTATTGTTTTTTCATAAGCAACACAAGATTGATACAATGTGTGTCAACTTTTGAAAGATAGAGTCAACGAGGCATGCAATGATAATGTGGCAAAACTCATCATGTTACAAGTTTTTAGTGTTTTTGCAAGTTATATTATTCAACAACCACATCCAAAAGATTATAGAGGCATTTCTTACAATTGATCGACATAAGTACATTGTGGACCAAAAAGTTGTTGAAGAATCTAGCTATCACGTCCTTGGTGAGGAGGTTATGCAATTTAATATGAAGATTGCACATGACCCAAGATAATGATCAAGTATATGATAGATGTAATGTTGCTCCAAGATATTTTAGTTTATGGGTAGTTTGTTTCTTATTCTATGATCATTTTGAATGAGATTCATGAATAAATAATTCATACACTGAATGTTGATAAGTTTTGTGGTTATTTCTTCAATTGCCCCCATCTTTACCATTCTTAGACAAATTTTCCCAGTGGAGATTCCTTACACAAAATAACTTGAAATTGATTATCTTAATGTTGCCTTCATTACAATGATGCAAATTCATCTCATTGACTTGAGGGTGACATTAGTTTTTCTTATCAAGGAAAGAGGTGATCAAAATAACTTGTCAAATTTTATACGAGAGAAATAACGGATTGGTTCTTAATGTGTTAAAGTTGAGTATCTTGCATGTCTACAATGTTCTTCCAAATGAAATGCAAACACATATTTTTGAGCCACCATCTCTTGGAACAAGAAAGATGATGGGGTACATTCACAAAGATAGGAATCATAGGAATTATACCCACTACTTTGTTTTTCATGTTTTCTTGTCAAAAAAATACTAATATTGCACATTTCTTTTATATGTTTTGATGATAATGTTCTTAATACATTATGGAAACATGTGCAATAATTTGAAATGAATCCAATGCAATTTGAATTCTCAAAAACATTAATTATTCATTAAAACTAATGTTTTATAATTTTTTACTACTTGAAAAACTCATAAATGATTTTAAAAGACTTGAAAATGACATATTTTTGGAAAAACTTTTAAAACACATATTCACAATAAGTATAATGTAACATATTTTTGAATCAAAAGGACTTTCTTATGACTTTTTGCAACTTACAAATGGAATATTATTGGTATATACCAAGAATCTTTTAGAATAATCAATCACCAAAGTCCTTACTAAAGTTGCACCCCCAACTCCTTATTTTGTGAATGTACTCAATGGTTATTCTCAATATTGTGGAGGCATCTTTTACAATTGATGGAATTTACTATGTTGTGGACCTTGGGTTTTCAAAGCAAAATGTATACAATCCAAAGCTTGGAGTTAACTCCTTGGTCATCATTTCCACTTCACATCAACATGTCAAAAAGCACATTGACTTAGTTGAACTCAACTTGGCAAGTGTTATTGACTCTATAAGGAAAGTGCATGTTAATGTAGGCTACACTAATGAATTGGAAACATGACATAAATAAGAAATAAACACTAACAAAGACTAATTATGTTTTTCAAACTTGTGTTCCAAAACTATATAAGATCTAGAATAATCAACAAAACATATCCTAAAAAACCTCAAAGCATGGCCAAAAAAACTCCTAAAACTTAGACATCAAAACCTATTGGCCTTAGCTTGAAACAAAAGAGTACAAGAAACATGGTGTTATGGACACCATATAACCATCCTTATGCATTTCAAAAATGTACACTTAATAGAAACCTATTTCAAATGTTGAGCTTAAACAATAATTCAAGCAAAAACATATGATTGATACAATTTCATAGCATGTAATGTATAAGACATAAAAACACCACATTAAAAACCTTTAAAATTATTTCATGGATCAGGTGACGATACACACCTAACAACATGATATAACACAATAAACATACCCTTGGAGTAGTTGAGACACGTTTATTATCATGAAACTTGGAATTAAAATGCGCAAAAAAAATTTGAAACATAAAAGGAAAACAACAAAAACCTACACAACATAACACAAAATTAACAAAAACTTCACTACACCAAAATGCATCCTAGTTCACTTTGGGTTTCACTAAATTTTGAATGAATTTGGACATTTTTATAATGGTGAAACTAATCAACCCCCTAGTGAACATGGACTAGTTATTACGAATAGTGAATTGGTCCACTAATACTTAGTGAAACAAGGTTATTTTTCAAATGAAATACAAATTTACCAAGTCATTTCACTTGCCAATTAATTAACTACGCAACATGGAAATCATTTTATTATCAATAATTTAATGATTTTTTTAGCCTATGAATTATTGACACATGTGACTACTTATGTTAAATTTAAAGCCTAGCCTAAGTACATAGGTCATGTAATCGACCTAAATAGGCATTTATTATAAGGAATTACATAAGAAAATATTTAGTCAACTAACCACTATTGACAACAAACACACGATTTGTGAGGTTTGATCCCTTGACCTTTAAGATGGAAGTAAACACCCTTACCATTAAGTCACCACACTTGTTTTGATAATGTGTTACATTACATTTTATTTATCAAATATTTCATTTTAAACATTACAAAAACATAAACTTTAAAAATACATATCTTACTGAAATTTTGTCCAAATGAAATTATTAAAGTTTAATTAAATATTTTTTCAATAATGTACATAATTCCATTTATTTCCTTTTGAAAGTGTAAAATCACTTGAACAATTTTTTTTTGAATATAATTATTCAATAACATTTCAATGACAATTTTTTTGAATTTTTTTAATAAATGGATAAGATATTTGCTAATATAATAATATTACTTATGTTACGTTACTTTTAACTATTTTAAAGTTATTTTTCATTATTCTAAGTTATTTCACCCTTCATTATTTATGGCTATTTATAGTTTTTCTTAGTTTTTGGTTTTTTTTAGTTATTTCACCTTAGGTTACTTTCAATTATTTTAAGTTATTTTTTGTTATTTTAAGTTATTT
>Ga0116229_10016139_pt1 | contig 10065 bp, 7 predicted proteins | sample S1TSphgellanicum_3_FD_87313 | JGI IMG/M metagenome (GOLD analysis project Ga0116229, IMG submission 87313) | Host-associated microbial communities from peat moss isolated from Minnesota, USA - S1T2_Fc - Sphagnum magellanicum MG | ecosystem: Host-associated > Plants > Peat moss > Unclassified... | reverse complement strand
TCGGCGCTCGATGCGCTGCGCAAACAATTTGTCTATACCTCGGTGGCATTTGGCGGCGTGGTGGAGAATGCGGTGGATGGCATCTCCGCGGTGCCGAAAGCGATGGCGGCCGGATTGGCAGCGCCGGTGCTGCTGAACAAATTCGTGGCGGGTGTCGAGGTGGGTGCCGGCGGGGTGGAGGTGCGCTGCGAGGATGGCAGCCGCTATAAAGCTGCTTTCTGCATCTGCGCTATTCCGTTTTCGGTGCTGCGCGGCATCAGCCTGCGGGCACCGGTGCCGCCGGCGCAGCGACGCGCGATCGATACGCTTGGCTACAGCAACCAGGTGACCGGCTGGGTGGCGGCCAAACGGCGCTATTGGGAGGAGGATGGCATGCCGCCCGGCTTGTGGTCCGATGGACCGTCGGAACGGTTCTTTGCCACCCCATCGCGCACCCAGGCCGACCCTACCCTCTCATTCTACCTGCGCGGGCCGCATGCCGATGCCATACGGGCAATGAAGCCGGATGATGCAAAGGCGTTCCTGCTGGCCAAAATGGCGGAGCTTCGGCCTTCCACCAAGGGGGCGCTGGAATTTCTGCGGCTGCATTCATGGCCGGATTATCGCTTCAACCGCGGCGGTTATGCCTATTTTCATCCAGGCCAGATCAAGGATTTTGCCGGCGCGATGAGCCTGCCGGCGGGGCGGCTGCATTTTGCCGGCGAGCATACGGCGACTCTGACGCCGGGGATGGAGGGTGCTGCCGAGTCGGGAGAGCGCGCGGCCTTGGAGGTTCTGGGTGTTTAGCTGGCGCGCCGCCGATACTGTCCTTAGGGCCCCTTCGACATCAACGGAATCGGGTCGCTGGGTCGAACGGGCCCTAAGCCTTTGTTTGAGGCGGCATCTTTGTCGGCGTGCCGACGCACTCATGTGCCTACGATGCCTTACATTCATCCTGCTTGTTTTATCCCCCGCGCGCGCAGCCGCACCGGCGGCCGGCACGGTGATCAGTGACTGCCGGGATTGTCCGGCAATGGTCGTTATTCCGCCTGGCACGTTCAAGATGGGGTCGCTGCAGGGGGAGCCGGACCGGCCGGAGGATCCGATACGGGATATCCATATCGCCTATAGCTTTGCCGTCGGCCGCACCTCCGTCACCAATGGGCAATTCGCCCGGTTCATTGCCGCAACCGGCTACCAGACGCAAAAGGGCTGCGGCGTTATTGGTGCCGGCGGTTTCCGCGTGGTGCCGGAGGCGGATTGGCGCGATCCCGGCTATGGCCGCGCGCCGGCGGCGAACGAGCCGGTGGTGTGTGTTTCCTGGCGTGATTCCAAGGCTTATGCCGCCTGGCTCAGCAAACGCACCGGCAAGCATTACCGGCTGCTCAGCGAAGCGGAATGGGAATATGCGGCCAAGGCTGGAACGACGACGAAATTTCCGTGGGGCGATTCCGCCGACGATTCCTGCAAACATGCCAATCTTTACGACAAGGCGGCGCTGACGCTGAATATGCCTTACAAGCCGCCGAATTGCAGCGACGGTTTTACCGAGGTGGCGCCGGTGGCCTCGTTCCCGCCCAATCGTTTCGGCCTCTACGACATGACGGGCAATACGTGGCAATGGGTGGAGGATTGCTATCTGTACCAATATCCGGATTGGCCGGTGGATGGCAGTGCGGTGGAGGTGTATTCCGCCTGCCCGCTGCGGTCGATTCGCGGTGGCAGCTGGGGCACGCGGGTGGATCGGCTTCGGCCATCCTGGCGCGGACGCGATCCGGAGACGCGGATGAACATCCTGTTCGGGTTTCGGGTGGCGCGGGATATTTAAGGCATAAGACAAGAGAGAATCGCAAGGACGAGGCGAGACAACACGTCATCGCCCGCGTTCGGCGCACCAGGATGGTGCGGTGCAGCGCGCCGGGGGTGGGCTGAAGCCCACCCCTATATCGTCATTTACTCAGCCAGAGTCTCGTATTTCGGCAAACGCCACGCCTCCGGCTCCGCTGCGGCCGCATCGTACCAGGCGCTCACCAAAGGGTGCGCGCGGACTGCTTCGCAATAGGCCCGCGACGTGGCTGAGAGTTCAGGGCGGTAGGTGAGGAAGCGGGCGACGACCGGGGCGAACATCACATCCGCCGCGGTAAAATCCGGCCCGAACAGGTAATCGCCGCCGGCGCCGAACCGCGCCCGGGTCTGAACAAAAATGCTGTCGATCCGCGCCACATCGGCCAGGCTCTCGGCGTTGCGGCCAAGCCCCGCGTAATCATCGCGGCCCAGATTCATCGGCATTGCCTGCCTGAGCGCGCGAAACCCGGCATGCATTTCGGCGGCAATCGACCGCGCTTCCGCCCGCGACACCCGGTCCTGCGGCCACAAGGCGGGAAAGAACTCAGCGCAATACTCGCAGATCGCCAGGCTCTCCCAGATGCGCGCGCCCTCATGCTCCAGATACGGCACCAGCCCGGCCGGCGTGGCGCCCTTGATGGAGCTGGTCGCCCCGCCGGCGAGCGGAATGACGATAGTTTCCACATCCAGCCCCGCCAGCTGCACCGGCAGCCAGCCGCGCAGCGACCACGAGGAGTAGCGGCGGTTGCCGATGAAGAGCTTGCCCATGGCCCGATCTTGTCCAAGGCTGGCAAAACACTGTCAAGACGTGCGGAGGGCCGGAAGATCGATCAAACCCTGTGCCGCGATTGCGAGACGACGCCGATACAAGGCGCCATCTGCCCGGCCTGCCGCTCGCCGCGACTCCTGCGCCATCCGGAGCTGTTCACCCTGGCTACCGCCCATATCGATTGCGACGCGTTTTATGCCAGCGTGGAAAAACGCCGCCGGCCGGAGCTGGCCGACCGGCCGGTGATCGTCGGTGGCGGCACGCGCGGCGTGGTGACCACCGCCTGCTACATCGCCCGCCTCACCGGCGTGCGCAGCGCCATGCCGATGTTCAAGGCCCTCAAACTCTGCCCGGACGCGGTGGTGATCAAGCCGGATATGGCGGCGTATGCCGCCGTCGCACGGCAATTGCGCATCATGATGCTGCAGCTCACCCCGCTGGTGCAGCCGCTCTCGATCGACGAGGCGGTATTGGATCTTTCGGGCACGGAGGCCTTGCACGGGGCACCGCCCGCCGCGGTTCTCAGCCGTTTCGCCCGCCGGGTCGAGGCGACGCTCGGGGTGACCATTTCCATCGGCCTGGCCCGCAACCGCCTGCTGGCCAAACTCGCCGCCGGCCGCGACAAGCCGCGTGGCTTCGCCATATTGGGTTCGGACGCCGCCGACATCCTGGCCCCGGAACCTGTCGGCATTCTCCCTGGCGTCGGACCGGCCCTGGAGAGGCGCCTGGCCATGCTCGGCCTGACCCGCGTCGGCCAGCTTCAGGCGCTGGATACACGGCAATCGCGCACGCTGCTGGGCGATGATGGCCCCGCGCTGGTGCGCCGCGCCCATGGCGAGGATATTCGCGGCGTGGACCCGATCGGCCTCGCCCGCTCGATCAGCGCCGAAACCACCTTTGCGAGCGACCTTACCGAGCGCGCCGATCTGGAGCGCCAGCTTTGGCGGCTTTGCGAAAAGCTGGCTGCACGGCTGCGGGAAAAGGATTTTGCCGCCACCGGGGTGGTGCTGAAACTGAAAACCGCCCGCTTCGCCAGCCGCACCCGCACCACCCGGCTGCTCCAGCCCACCGCATTGCCGGACACGCTGTTCGACACCGCCCGCACCCTGCTGGCGCGCGAAGCCGACGGCACCGCCTTCCGCCTGATCGGCATCGGCGCCGCCGGCCTGGCGCCGCTGGCAAGCGCCGATTCCGCCGATTTGGCCGACCCCGATTCAGGCCGCCGCAAAGCCCGCCAAGGCGCCATAGACGGCCTGCGCGCCCGCTTCGGCGCGGCGGTGATCGGCAAAGGCCGCGGCTTCAGCGGCTGACGCGCCATCGGCGCCTCAGCCGAGCGGTCATCGCCGGCGCCGGCATAGTTTCAACCGCCCGCTTCACATATCGAGTAGGTACTGTGCCGTACCCGATAATAGTGCAAATCCGCGATAAATATCTTGCGGGCTGTGTTACATCGATGTCTGATAAAGGTGCGCGTGTTTTTTGCATGCGAAACACACGCGGAAGTTGCAAGTCCCGATGATCACCTGCGCAGGACTACCACGCTATGCGGGCTTCGGCCGATCAACACAGCCGTGCCGATATCGCCCATGTTAGCACAAGCCGCCTAGGCCGTGACGATGGCTATAGCCGTGCGGCGTAATGCCGACAGCTTCTTCGGGGGGAGCAAAGCCGGGCAGCCATGGCGACCGGCTGATGCCGCATGTCACCTGGTCGCATACGGGCGCCGGCTGCGAGACAGTATCATGGTCGGCCGCTCCGCGCTGATGCGGGTGATTATCATCGGCGCCGTGATCGGCGGCCCGATGGCGCTCGGCCTGGGTATCGTCGTTGTCGCCAGAGCCGAAAAGGACCGGGTTCGCAGCGACGCGCGCGTGCTGATCGCGGATGTGCGTATGCGCGAGGCGGAAGTGACCGGCGTTCTTCTGGCACTCGACCGGATGCAGAGCTCGCCCTGCACCCAGGCTGACCTGGGACATCTGCGAACGATGGTGATCGGCTCGACGATCATCCAGGATATCGTGCGGCGCGACCATGGCCGGCTGGCCTGCAGCGCCGTGTATGGTGTGACGGATATCAACATCCCCGTCCTGGCGACACCCGGTTTCGCGCTGAACGCGGAGCAGACGATTTGGCGTTACGCGACGTTGCCGACAGTGCCTGGACACAGCTTCATCATTGTCGGCCACCGCGATGCGTTCGTTATCGTGCGCCCCGCGCCGACGCCGCCTGAACTCGCGCCCGACACCCTGAGTCTGTCGCGCTTTTTCATCAACCGGTCCAGCCACCAGCGCGTATGGTTCGCTGGGCCGCCGGTGAATGTGCCTGATGCGCTGCTGGAGGACGGACGCAGTTTCTGGCACGATGGCAGCTATGCCGCGGTTGCCTGTGCCACGGATAATATGATGTGCCTGGTATTGCAGGCGCCGTGGGCGGCAATGCTGCACAGAAATGCGACGCCGTTCGAAATTTTCGCCCTGGCCGGCGGCCTCACCGGCAGCGCCGCCAGCCTGGGCTTATTGACCTGGCTGAACCGGCGCCGGTCTATCCTGCGGCGTTTGCAGCTTGCGGTGCTGAATGGCGAACTGGTTCTGCATTATCAGCCGATTATGGATGCCAAAACGGAACAGGTGGTGGGCGCGGAGGCGCTGATGCGCTGGCCGGCCAAAAGCGGCACCGCGATCGGGCCGGACGAATTCATTCCGCTCGCCGAAGATGCCGGGATAATCAGCGACATCACCTGCTTCGCGATCCGCCGGGTGGGCGAGGAGCTTGGCCCGCTGCTGCGGCTCAATCCCGATTTTACCGTCAGCGTCAATATCGTTGCCGACGATCTGGGCGATCGGCGGTTTCATGCTGCCTTGGCCACGCATATTTCCGGGGCAGGCATTCCGCCCTGCCAGATTGCGCTCGAACTGACCGAGCGGCGATCGGCCGAGGTAGAGGCTGCCAATGTGGCGATCAACCAGCTGCGCAGAGCCGGCTACAAGATCTACATCGATGATTTCGGCACCGGGTTTTCCAGCCTGACCTATTTGAGCGATTTGTCGGTGGACGCAATAAAGCTGGATAAGAGCTTTACCAGCACGGTGAATACCGAAATGGTGCGCGCGCGTCTGGTGCCGGCGATATTGGAAATGGCGAAGGATATCGGTGTTCCGGTGATCGTGGAGGGCGTGGAAACCGATTACCAGGCTGCGTATTTTCGTACCTACGGGGTTCTGTGCATGCAGGGTTGGCTGTTCGCCAAGCCGATGCCGGCGGCGGATCTGCTGCGATCGGTGTCTCCGAAGGCGAGAGCATCATCAGGCCCCGTCGGATGATGCTCCCGAGCGGGATCGGTTGAGGTTGATCCGAAATCAAGGAACCGATCACGCTCCAGCCTTGGTTTTTGCAAGCATGTCTATCGCGGTTGACGTCAACCCAAAGCGATCATGCTCTAGGCAATCCCCGCCCGCAGCAGATCATGGATATGCACAAGCCCTACCGGCTTGCCCGCTTCCACCACAAAAATACACGTGATGCTTGCCTCGTTCATTTTTGCCAGCGCCTGCACCGCCAGCGCATCCGGCGGCAGGGTATAGGGCTTGCGGCCCATCGCCTCGCGCACCGGCCGATCGACAAAGCCCTCGCGAAATGCGCGGCGCAAATCGCCATCGGTCAGCGCGCCGACCAGGTCGCCGGCCGCATCCACTACCCCGGCAATGCCGAAGCGTTTCGATGTCATCTCCACGATCCCCTCCGACAAGGTGGTATCCAGCTGCACGATCGGCAATTCCGGCCCCACATGCATGATCGTGGCCAGCTGCCGCAGCCGCGCGCCCAATTTGCCGCCAGGATGAAATTGCTGAAAATCCGCCGCGGAAAATGCCCGCCGCTCCAGCAACAGAATCGCCAGCGCATCGCCGGCCGCCAATTGCATCGTCGTTGACGTCGTTGGCGCCAACCCGTTCGGGCAGGCTTCCTGCGCCACCGGCAGCACGAGGCAAATATCGGCCGCCCGCCCCAGCGCATTTTCCGCCCGCGAGGTGATCGCAATCAGCGGCACATCGAACCGCCGCGTATAGGCAACGATGTCGGCCAGTTCAGGGCTCTCGCCCGACCACGAGAGCGCCAGCACCACATCGGTCTCGCGGATCATCCCCAGATCGCCATGGCTGGCCTCGGCCGGATGCACGAAATGGCTGGGCGTGCCGGTGGAGGCCAAGGTCGCCGCGATCTTCCGACCGACATGGCCGGACTTGCCCATGCCCGACACAATCACCGTGCCCGTCGCCGCCACAATCACCGCGGCCGCGCGCGCGAAGCCCGCCGCAAGGCCGCCTGACAAGGCTTCCCCAACCGCCTGCAGCCCTTTCTGCTCCAGCAAGAGCGTGCGCGCGACACTCGCGCGGGCCGCTTCCACGGCGGCGGCATCGGCGTCAGAGCGGGCATATTCAACCAAACGAGCCGACATCGGCAACACCCCAAGACGTTACGGCGCCAGCAGGAGGCGGGCGCGTTCCAGATCGGCTGGCGTGTCGACGCCCAACGGAACATCATCGACCAGAACGGCATCGATGCGCATGCACGCTTCCAGGGCCCGCAATTGTTCCAGCTTTTCGCGCAGTTCCAGAACCGATGGCGGCAATGCCACAAAACGCTCCAGCGCCGCGCGTCGCCACACATAGAGGCCGATATGGTGATAGAGCGGCCCCTCGCCCCATGGCGCGCAGGCCCGGGTAAAATACAGCGCGCGAAACCGCCTGGGCCCGAGCGGAGTCCCGACCAATTTTACCGTGCTGGGCAACGCGGCCTCCGCCGCCTGCGCGATCAGCGCCACGGGCGTGCCGATCGCCACCTGCGGATCGTCCAGCAAGGCAGCCGTCTGGCGTAGCACATGCGGCGAAATGGTCGGCAGATCGCCCTGGAAATTCACTACCACGTCATGCGCCCGGCCAGGATCGGCGCTGCGCAAAACCTCGGCAATCCGGTCGGTGCCCGAGGGATGATCCCCCCGCGTCATCACCGCCCGGCCACCCACGGCGGCAATCGCCGCGGCGATATCGGCGTGGTCGGTGGCCACCACGACCGGGCCCAGATCGGCCTCCATCGCCCGCCGCCAGACATGCACGATCATCGGCTCGCCATGAATATCGGCCAGCGGCTTGCCGGGCAGCCGGCTCGCCGCCAGGCGCGAGGGCACCAGAACGATCGGGTTCATGCGCGCTGCTTGGTTATCCGGTCATAGGCCAGCAGCCCCGCCATCAGCGCTTCGAAATCGCGCAAGGCGATCATGTTCGGCCCATCCGAAGGGGCATGGTCGGGATCGGGATGCGCCTCGATGAACACCGCCGCCACCCCCACCGCCACCGCCGCCCGCGCCAGCACCGCGACGAACTCCCTCTGGCCGCCAGACGAGCTGCCCTGCCCGCCAGGCTGCTGCACGGAGTGGGTGGCATCGAAAATCACCGGCGCGCCGAACCCCGCCATGATCGGCAGCGACCGGAAATCCGAGACCAGCGTGTTATAGCCGAACGAGGTGCCGCGCTCGGTGACCAGCACCCGGTCATTCCCGGCGCCAAGCACTTTTTCGATCACGTTGCGCATGTCCCAGGGCGCCAGAAACTGCCCTTTCTTCACATTCACCGCCCGCCCGGTCTGCGCCGCGGCAATGATCAGATCGGTCTGCCGGCACAAGAACGCAGGGATTTGCAGGATATCGGTCACCTCGGCCACCGGTTTGCAATGGTCCCGCTCATGCACGTCGGTGAGGATCGGCACCCCAAGATTTTCGCTGATATCGGCAAAAATCTGCAGGCTGGCGGCCATGCCCACGCCACGCCGGCCGGCGGCGCTGGTGCGGTTGGCCTTGTCGTAGCTGCTCTTGAACACGAAGCCGATGCCAAGCCGCGAGGTGATTTCCTTCAGCGCGATAGCACATTCCATCGCATGCGCGGCGCTCTCGATCTGGCACGGCCCGGCGATCACCGCGAGCGGCACGTCATTGCCGAACACCATGTTCCCCACGGCAACATGCGACTGCGGCACAGATACGGCCATCCGGAACCCTTTCCAGCAAGGGCAGCATCGGCAATACGTGCGTCTGCACTCCGATAAAGCTGCCCGACAAAACAAAAGCTTAGGGCTTGTTCGACACCGCGGCTCGTAGCGATAATTGTCGAACAAGCCCTAAGAGCGGCAACCCTGCTCAGCCGCCTGATCAGGGTTTGTAGCAGCCTTGTTGGCCGGGATGAAATCGGCCGCCGGCGACCCGTGCCTGGGCGAGGCATCCGGCAGTAACCCCTTGGCCTCACCTGGCCGTTCCAGCATAGTGCGCCCTCGCGAAACGCTCGTGTCATAGGGCGTCGGCCCCCCGCGTGTCTGGAGTTGTGCATGCCCCCTTCGCGGGAAGACGCCGTGAAGCTGACGAACACCTCCGTCAATCATGGCTGCGTCGATTTCGTCGCCTATTGCGCCAATCTGGGCGGCTGGATTGCCTGCGGCTGGATTGCCAAAGCGTGGCAGGATAGCGACCAGCCGGTGTTCTGCAGCCTGGATTTCGGCGAGCACCACACCGCGGATGAGGCCATTATCTGCCTGTTCCCGCGCGAGGACGTGGACAAAATCGGCTCCGGCTTCCTGCTGTTCCTGCAGGGCGACGGCAGCAACGCAAAGCGCCTGCTGCTGAATCTGCGCCTGCGGTCCGCCGCCCAGCATTTCCGGCTGGTTTCGGCGCAGCTTCTGGAGCGGCCGACCGAAGCGGAGGCGGTGAGCAAGAGCCGGGCGATGCTGGCGGCCGCCCCGCGCAGCCGGCTTCATGCGCGGCTGACGGAGCTGCTCAACCGGCCCGTCTATACCGGCCGCGACACGCTGGACTCGTTGCAGAGCCCGGTGTTCCTGGAAATCGATGCCGCCGTGCTGTGTCCGCCCGATTGCGTGTTGCTGCGCGGCTGGTTCATCGACCCGTTTCACCAGGTGACACGATTGCGGTTCCGCTGCGGCCCAAACAGCGCCACGCTGGACCCGGCACACTGGATCAGGCTGCCCCGCGCCGATGTGTATGCAAAGCTTGTCCAGACCCATAGCAGCATCAGCGAGCAATGCGGCTTCATGGCCTTTGCCGGCCAGGCCGTGGTGGCGGGCGAGCCCTGCTATATCGAGATCGAGACCGCGTCGGGCGAATACGCCTTCAAGCGCGTGCCGCCCCTGCGCAGCCCAGGCCTGGCGACGATAAAGGACATGCTTGGCACGTTCGATCTGCGCTATCAGGACATGGTGCGCGCCTATGACCACGTTGTTGGCCCGGCCATCGACTCCTTGAATGCGTTCCGTCTGGCGCAGCCGCCGGAGGTCAGGGAGATGCAATTCGGCACCGCCCCGGTCCGGCCGGATTGTTCCATCATCATACCGCTTTATGGCCGCATCGATTTCATGGAGTACCAGCTGGCCTTTTTCGCCCGCAGCCTATCCCGCCGCACCGAGCTGATCTATGT
>Ga0116229_10016133_pt1 | contig 10069 bp, 7 predicted proteins | sample S1TSphgellanicum_3_FD_87313 | JGI IMG/M metagenome (GOLD analysis project Ga0116229, IMG submission 87313) | Host-associated microbial communities from peat moss isolated from Minnesota, USA - S1T2_Fc - Sphagnum magellanicum MG | ecosystem: Host-associated > Plants > Peat moss > Unclassified... | reverse complement strand
CTTATCAAATCATTTGAAAAGTTGACAAGCTAATTGTTTCAAACAAAAAAATTTACACAAAAAAAATTACTAACAAAAAAATTAAGTTGAAGCAGATGAAAATCACAAATATATTGAAAAAGAAATCAATTGTTGTTAACGTGTATTTCATCCATCCAAGTGAAGTTGGGGGTTCAACTTACATTTGCAATTGCTTCAAAATAATAAACACCTTACATGATGACATGTGGCACGTTATAAAACATAATATTATAGTGTAATGTGTTGTCCTTTCATTTGAACTAATGAAGTCGAAGGTTTGATTTATGCATTCAATTGTTTCAAAATGAAATATAATCTACAAATGGACACATTGCATGATGTAAAACATCAAATTTAGTTTGTCATGTTGTCATTTCATTTGTTGTAATGAAATCAATGGCTTGATTTACATTTATAACTATTTCAAAATGATGGACACCCTACACATGGACATATGGCATATTACAAAACATTAAATTATAATAAATCAACATTTCATTAGTTATAATCAAATTAGAGGTTCAACTTACATTTTGATTGTTTTAATGAAAACCACATTTATATGTCAACAAATGGCATCTTGTGAAGTGTCAAATTAATGTTCAAATTACCTATGGATGTATATGTGGCCAAAAAAGAGTTCATCAAAAAATTATAACAAGTCAAGATGAAGGAAATATGTAATTTGGGGTGGGACATTGAATGTAATACATAATTTGAAGATGGGGTCTTTGAGTGGTCACCATGTACATTTGAAGATAAAAATATGACATAATTAAATTATGAAATGACCCATCTTTTAAAAATTGAACATAATTAGTCCATGTAATGACTTGAATTTTAAAAGTTGGACATATGTAATTTGTGCGGTGATTCATTTGATGATGTTGAGTCAATGGATTAACATTGGCATTTTGAAATTAAATTATTTATATTTGATAAATCATAGAATATTAATTGATAATTTAAGGTTGGGTGATTTACACTTGATGAGTCATGTGATGAATGCTTGGGTTAATTAATTTAGATGAAAATATAATTTTTGGATGATACATTTGAAAGTTGATTGTTAACTTCCTTTCATTATTTAAAAAATAATTAGGATTGTGATTGAACAATAAAAATTGAAAGGTTGATGTATAAATAAATTTTAATTCTGATAAAACCATAATAAATTTAGAGTTTTTATATTAAAAATTTGAAGACTTGACAAAGGAATTCATGAATTGGTTGAAAGGATGTAACATGCATCATTGTGTTTAAAAATTCATCACATTTTTTAAAAAAATTTGTTAATGAAAATTAAATTCAAGATTCATTAGTTTGGATAAAATGAACATATTACTTCAATGTTGGGGTAGTTATAAAAATAAACCATATTTTTTAGTTTGAAAACCATTGAATAAACCCCAAAGGTGATGATTGGATTAAAAACCATTCACCATGGTTTCACTAAAGTGAAAATTGCCCTCTTGAAAAAATTTGACATTTTTAAAATTGAAAAATCTAAAAATTGCTTATAATAAAAATATATATTCCAACAAAAGGGGTAGCTCTACCCCTTGGGTTCCTTTGTATTCCTAAATGAAAATAAAGTTAAAATGAATAGTAGCTTGGATTGTTACATTTATAATAAAAAAAAGATCGTAGATGAACTTAAAATCTATTTCATATTGAACAGTAATATTTTCAATTTTTTAATTATCTATTTTACAATAAACTTTAATGATAATCATACTTAATTTTTTGAATAAGTTCTAAGAAAGAATAGATGCATAATGAACTTTTGAAATGATGACACTATGTCTATCATGTAAATAAAATAAAAATTGTGAATTTAAAAACATGTCATAATAGTATCAAAATAAAAATAAAACAATAGTTCATCATTAAATGAAAAATTTAAGAATGAAATGCATGAAACCTTCTTAATACAAGATATGCTCATTTCAATTTTTTAAAATATTGTTGTGATTTTTGTGATTTTAAATAATTTTTTCCATTTCATATTGAAATATTTAAGCTTTCACATGAATGTTTTTATCAATTATATGTCTAGGGATATTTATAAGGTGGCCTACCAATATTTGTGAAAAAAAACAATGATGATTATAGGATCTATAGTTCGATAATCAATACAATTGCAAGAATTATAGCTAATGTAAAATGTGAAGTTTTCAAAATGTCAAAAGTGAATCACGTAACCATGTTTTTGCCCTCAATAAATAATCCCATATGCAATATATTGGTTATAATTTTAAGAGTTCCTTAAATAATGGCCATAATTAAGTCCAAATTTACATAGGGATGCTTTTCACCTTAGTTCCATTAGTAAATTGAAAAAAAATCATTAACCCAAAAATCTAGATAGTCTAAATTGAAAGGCATCTAATTTCAAATTTAAAAGGTCAATACATGTGGAGACCAACTTGAGATAGTAATTTTTTTTAAAAACTAAAAATTTGTCGAAGAAACAGAATTTGTCCCAAAAAAGAAAGGATGTTTAGATTTTTCCCTTCAAGGCAAAGCTAACAAAGAGTGATAGGATGCTTGAAAAGGCAATGTGACATTTAATTTGAATTTTTTCCTTTTTCTAAAAAAATTTGAAATTTTAATTGTGATAATTGTGTGGAAATTTTTGTCAATGAAAACTAATAATCATCACCTTTGTGAGAATCACCAATGAAAACCAACTTAGATTTTTCTTTTGATATCTAAAACCCTAGTTGGTTTTCTTAGATAAAAATATTCAATGAACCAAGGCGGTTCTTGAAAATTCTAAGAACCATAATTAATTTTTCTCAAGAAAATGAAAGAACTACCTAACATTAGTATGCAACAATTTACATATCATTGGTTCATGAAATTCATTTGTATTTAGAAAACCAATTGTCACCACTACACAACATGTGTATGATTACAAAATATTAATGAAAATATTCCAAATATTCAATTTGGCACCGTTGGTTTCTATGTTGTCACATGGTGTTCATGAAATGAATTCAATATTTGTAGTTGTCAACTATAAAAGTATAAGTAAAGTGAAAATATTACTAGAATAATCAAAATCTAGTTGAAAAAGAATCAGCAAGAATGTCAAGACTAAATAATTTGAAAAAAAGTTAGATGACAATCAACATTTGCCATGCACGTTTAACTAAAAAAGTTGAGAGCCAATAACGCTAAAAGTTGCAAATAAACCTAGTTAATTATTACAAAGTTATCAACTAAGATTGCAAAGCCAAAGATGTCCATTTGATGAACAATGCAAATTTTACAAGTCTAAACATAGTCCAAAAATTAACCAATGCATCAATTACCTATAGCCCACATGTGTCCCAACCTACCTCAATTGTTGTGCTTATCTAAGAATAACGAACTTACACTTTCACAAAACACAATGGTTGTCATGCCTCCATCCAAAGGCATTCCTAACGACTTATTCTAACTATGATGTACTCATGGTCCCATCAATTCTAAGATATTATAGATGATAACATCATGATAAAAATAAATTACATAATTTCCATATTTTCTTCCCATCATCACCATTTGTGAATAATAATTAGGACTGAAAAATGTCATTTTGCTTCCTTTTTATCCAATTTTTGTGTCCAACAACAAGTACTACAAAATGAAATGCAAAGTCTTGTAGTATAAATATTAAGTTTTCCTCCTATGTTGATGTTATAACTTCATGAAAAAGAAGGGGAAATGAAAACATAACTAAAGAAATTGCCGCATACTCAAAAAGGAGAGAAAAAGAAAAAAGAAATGGAGGGCAATTGAATGGCACCTATAATTATGACTTTCATGTGTTGAATGTGATGACTTGTTAGATGCATCTTCTCTTGCGTAAATGTAAGTACAAGTGTGAAAAAAGACACCATTGCTTGGAGTAACAAAGAAATGGAAAAAAAAAGCACTACTTTGAGGAAGAAAGTAAAATTGTAGGAAAGAAAAATCACTTGAAAATAATAGGAATGTAGAAAAATAACAATTACTCGGAATAGCAAAGAAACCCTTGGACTATAGGTCTACTAGAAGAAGGATTTGCAAAAATAGAAATGAAAAAGAAAGTTTGAGCACAAGGAGAAGATGTGAACATAGTGAAGATGGATTCATTTTGTCAAAATTTTATAGTTTTGAAATGGGTTTGCATCACCAATCCAATGTCAACTATCATAGTTAAAATGTTGACGAATTTTTGATATGAAAGTTGACACAATCACAACCAATTTTCAACTATAATTCAAAATTTGAATTTATTGTCAACACATTGTTATTAATATCAAATATTTCAATTATCCAATTTGAAAATCATTTCCTTAAATATGATTGAAGGTTACCAACATATACTAACCATGTACATGCATCTATTTACCTACTAACCACCTATTATCATACTTACCCTAGGTACCTACATACGAAATACAAGATTGGTTACCAAGGTGAAACTCACCATTAACTCAATTCAGGTTCATCCACAATTGAATTGTAACAAGCTTTCAATGCATAATTAATCCTAATGTTTATTTTTACTACTAGATTAATTATGCATTAATTGTGCATCTACTTACCTAATAGCCACCTATTATCCTACGTGCCCTCCCTACTTACAAACTTGAGTTCTCTTTTATAGGATAGGTTATCAAGGTGGTTTACTACCTACCAACCAATAACCCATGACTAGTTCATATTCATGTACTAACCATTTACATGCATCTACTAACCTAGAACCCACCTATTATCGTAGACATACAAACAAGATCTAGCATACAACATGCTTAGCCTTTCCATCAGTACTTGTTCATTATAATCACACAATAGAAAGGTCGACATGTCTCCATGACTTCGCCAATTTGGATGCCAACAACTCTAAATGGAGCAAAAGTCCACTACCATGTTCATCTCCCGGCTTTTGTGTCACTTGTAGTGCACATCGCAATATCGCATCTTCCATGTCGGCCTTGTTTCTAATTGCCTTTGCCATATTTCCTTCAGAACCGACCCATTGTTTTGCAACCTAAAGAAAAATTTATGACATTGTTTTGCACAATTCAAGAATTGAGCTAGATCAAGAATTGATCTAGATGTAAATCCATCTTTCAAAATTTTGCAAAACTCTTCCATAGTGATGCTAGGAGAAAAAGGGTTTCTCTTTTTTACTAATTACTTCTTGATTGCATGTTGTCCTCAACTTCATTTCAACTATAGAATTATATTTATTTTCCAAAAATTTCATGTGAATAATTAATTAGACCTACCAAATAAGTTGAATTGTTTACTAAATGTATGATGTTGATCACTGAGTAGATTAGAACTTCAAAACATTTTTTATTCTAAAAATAAATTCAATTGAACTATAGTCTACATATTAGAGGGTTGTTCTAGGTGAGTAGTAAAACTAGACATTAGGCTAATGTTGCACCTTGGTAACCTATCCTTTATGGATGTGTAGATCTTAAGGTAACAGACTTTCTAGCTGCAGCGACACCTTCTGCCTACTATTTTAGTCCCTTATGCCTACTAAAGGGATACCTCATGTCTAGTTGTAAGTGCCTCTGCCTGTAGAGGAGGCATTATCCCTGAATGCAAGGTGCCCACCTCTAACACTAGAAACAAACAGCTTGAGATTTACATAACAAAGAACAAGCCCTGTACAGCAGACTCTGCTGAGTAAACAGTAAACCCTCAATGGGCGAACCTTATAGGAGCTTAATTGACAGGAATCAGCACTTGCTAACCTTTTACCACTTTCATTGACAGGATACAATGTGCAAACAGTAAACCATACATGTATCAAATCTTTTGACAAATACAAGAGGAAGCTGGACTATGTCAAGAAATAGATCACTACACAGCTGAAAATTGATGAGGTTTTGGAATGCTTTGCAACACTTCTATGGAGTGCTTTGAGACGCTCAAATCCACTTTAAATGCATCAGAAAGTTTTACAGCTTCCTAATCAGGAGAATGAAGCCATGCTAACCAGAAATGTGCTACATGTATATTACAACACATAGTCTTCAGGACTATAGTATTCTGCCACAAGCCTGTACACATATGATGGATTGTGGCCCCCGCTGCACAACACATTACAATAAGCATTAACAGGCATGAGAAATTTCTAGCCTTTGTTAAAGCAAGGCAAAAAAATCATGTAGAACAGATGATGCTACTAGAGGGAGATACTTACGTGTCTGTTATAAAAAGGCTCACAAGCTCAGGTGGGACATAATCAAAGGATGGATTCACAACATGTGTGCGAGATCCACCAGGACTTCCATCCAAGCAATCTGAAAACTCCCCAAAATCGATGATTTCTGAAGGTGACTTCAAGTCATTGAGCAATGTGTCTGGATTATGTGGGTACTGTGGACAGAGCTGAGCCCCACAACATGCAGGTAACCACATGAAGTCAGTGGCAACCCACCGAACATGGTTTCTTATTCTAGCAATCAGATCATGTAACAGTCATGCATAAGCCTTACATAGTTGCCAAAACCCCACTCCTCAAATATGACTGTACTTAGGCAAATCACTTACATATGAACCCATCTGGCTACACATTTTCTGGCTAAATAGCTGACAATTCTATGCTTCCAATTAGACTCCAGATTTTGTTCCTGAAATTCATTAAATTGATGGAAACCAGCACAGGGTGTGTACCTTGTGCACTCCAGCAAGCACCACAAATGGTACTGCATGTCGTCGGGCTGCGAGTGCAACCATGTGTAGGCCTACTGGTGCTACAACGCCCCCATTTGCCATCACTGCATGTGCCCCTACTATTACCTTCCCACCCATGTCCCCACATAACTTATATCAACAGAAGGATTTGATGAGTGGGATGAACAACTATTTTAAAAAGCTATAAATGGTACAATTTACATTCCACAAAGTTTTTTTGGCATAAAGAACATAGGGCTTCTCAAAGTTGGTTGCCTTTCCCAAACCAGAGAGTGGAGACACTGTAAATGCACAACAACAAGAACTATCATCAGTTTTCAAAAGGCTTAGGCAGATATCACCTACCATATTTACACGGGAAATCATTGCAAAGACAGCGGAATCAGTGATGACAGTTGTTTGTAGATCTATATCTGCCAGCTCCCTAGCCAACATGTGTCCTTGATACCTAAAATTAAGATAAAATTTGATGTAAGCAATGGTGCATTCAAGAGAATGTTTGGTTTGCATATGAAGCATACTCTATAGACCAATATGGACAAGTAGAAAAAAATTCTGAAAATAAAAACCTTAGCATGGTCACAAGAAAATTTGAAACTTTCAGGCAATCTAGCAGTTCAACAAGCCCGTCTAGGAACTGAAAAGCCTCCAGAAGTGCATCAGCAATTCTACTGCAAGTGAAGCTGTCAATAGGATAGTGTATAACAAGAGAAAGTGATCCTGGGTCATATACTAATTATGTAAGGTGGACCTCACTAGCATGAATATATGCAATAATGAGAGATGAACTGGGAATACTGCCACTAGCACCATACACTTGACTGTCCCCATGATCCTTCAGCATGCAAATTTCTTACCTTGGTGCACCTTCTGCAATCACCACCTGAAATGACCTCTTCTTCTTAGCCTCCTTCAGAAACTCCCGCAAAGTGACTGACCGACCAAGCGTCAAAATTACTTCACTGCACAAACCTTGTCAAAACCTTGTCAAAAAATCTCACCGTGAACTGCAATGATAGCGACACCTCTGTTTTTTTCTTTACACAGACCCAGATGTGGACATGAAAGATTTCTGTTCAGCATGAGATTTCCAACATGAATTTGATTTTAAGAACAGAATAATGCAGGGTGAGAGCATAACACAACCCCCCACAACCAATTGGCAGAGAAGTGAAAGGCATAGATAACTCTGAAGGATTGCTCTTCAGCATCAATATGAATATTCCTGTTGTACACCAATATGCAATGGCTGTACAACAGGAATTGCAAATAGCCAGAAATAAGGATGAGCCCATTAATTCCCAACTAAAGCTCAAACCATCTCTTCATGACATTTTCTGCTCTGCCAACCTAGTGCTCCAAGGAGTTATGAAAATGATTGCAAACCCTCAAATGAACAGATTAGGTTGAAAACAGAGACATACTTCTGATGAATATGTTCCAGCGCTTGCTCAGCTACTTGAGAGTGACAGTTATCAATCTCCTGAAGAAGTTCAGTGATTGCCTCAATCACATTATGCTTCAACTTGCGGCCAATCAAGTTCCTATCACCCGCTGAACACATGCCCGTCTTTGAGATACCAGCTAATGTCAGCCAATTCACTCATCAGGCAGAAGGTGTCGTCGTCATCTGCCCACAATAAAATCTATACACAAATGTTTGATGGAAACAAGTAAAAGACCACATGTTGTAAAGGAAGAGACATCAATCTCAGGGAGAAACAACAACAGGAAAAGCAAAAGAAAAATTCCAATGAGTGACAGTGCAAAGGAACCTCCAACATTTTCAGCTAGCACAGGTTATGAAACAATTCAACTTCTCTAGCTCAATGAAAATCAAAACCTAAGACTTTAAAATCATATGTTAGTTTGAACAATGGGGTCAGTGCAATCTGTTTCTGTTGCTATGAGAATACCAATGGGCTGCTGTGAGCACTTACATCGACTCCTTGCCTCTGACTCAGTGGCTGATGGCACTCGAGCAACCTGAGTTGCTGCTGTGCCTGGCACTGACTCCAGCAAGTTGTACAAGGAAGGTGCGCGCAAGGTGTTTCGAGTTGCAGCTGCCACAGAAACCGCAGACAAGGCTGATCGTCCTGCTGCATTCCCAAATTCATCTTCATCATCACTATCCAGTGTCGAATCCAGAATTGAATCTGATGCCAAAGAGACATCTTCCTCACGAATTATATGAAGTATCCTCCGTACTATGTTTCCCAGAGCCAATTCTGCAAACGAGATGACCAAAATGGAGTCATTGAAACTGTTGCAAACTCAATTCACTCTTTGAAAAAACCAATCATCTCAAAAAAGAAGAGGAAAAGAAACTGTTGCTTTTGAAGAGTGGAAGGGTAAAGAAAAGAGAGAAACCTATAGGGTTAGCTGCAATTATGCGAACACCTACAGCTTTAACAGCCTCAATTAGTGCTGCCGCCTGGCCAGAAGACGGAAGTCGCTGGTGGGATACCACTAGCCGCAGCAGCTCCGCTGTCAGCTTCGCACTGCTCTGAGAACCGACCACTTGCCTGATCTCGTTCATCAATCCCCAGCAAACTCTTTTCCATCAGCCAATAGACAAAGATTCTTTCTTTGTAGTCCGGCTCCCATGACAAAAAAGGATCCAAAACCTATCAGGAAAAGAGAAATGGAAAAAGAAAGCACGCGTCCTTCTCTGCGAGCCAAATCCTCAACACAAGACAATGCCTCCCAGGGAAGCTCAAGAAGTGCCGATGAATTCCACAAAACTGATTTGAAATGAACGAAAGGATTTTCAAAACTATTGCAAAAAAGGGAGAGATATTATACACCTGCGCCGCATCTTAGTAACGAATTGGTCCACGGCGGCCTCATAGCCAGACGTAGTGCCCACCATGCCTCCTCCTCCTCCTCCTTACACTGACTACAGCTTCACGGAACCCTTTGAAAGCCAGCTGGCTCCTCAAGTCCGATTCCACAAGAACCTCCAAATTCTACCGCTACTGACTTCGGATGTACAAGAGCGAGAATCTTCTTCTACGATGCGAGAGCTTCAAACTTCTTCTGTGGAACCAGAGCTTCGCGGGGCGCACAGAACCCGAGCTTCGAGCTTCGCGCGGATTGCGATGAAACCCTAGCGCCAAACCCTAACCCTAAATCCGCATCTTGGAAGTCTCGTGTGCAACGAGCTTGGGTGGGATAATTTAAAGTCCCTTTTTACACTTGAGGCCGCTCGAGAGGACTATTTACAAGAATCGAGTAGTGGCAATTACCTTAACTAGTGTGAACCTGGTGCATAATGCACCCGTCGAGCTCCCCCCGCCCGTGCCCCCCACTTCGCCCGGTCTTTCCCCGCTCGTGCCCCCCCCCTTGGCCCGTG
>Ga0116229_10016132_pt1 | contig 10069 bp, 13 predicted proteins | sample S1TSphgellanicum_3_FD_87313 | JGI IMG/M metagenome (GOLD analysis project Ga0116229, IMG submission 87313) | Host-associated microbial communities from peat moss isolated from Minnesota, USA - S1T2_Fc - Sphagnum magellanicum MG | ecosystem: Host-associated > Plants > Peat moss > Unclassified... | reverse complement strand
TGATTTGTATCAACAAATCAAACAGAATCACAGTCGCTCTGAAGATTATTATAGTCTACATGATTTGTATCAACAAATCAAACAGAATCACAGTCGCTCTGAAGATTATTATAGTCTACATGCATTGCCATAGCAATACAGAGACAAATCAAGCATTAGCTGTCTTCAAGGCACTGAAAAATGATATAAGATCACACACACACACACACACACACACACATGTTCACACACAAACACCCACACATGCACACACAATCACACACAAAAATACACACACAAAAGCACACACTAAACATGCACGCAAGTGCACTTTCTATCTGCAATCATTGGAGAAGGTAGGAGATAAGGAACTTGGAAGATTGGCGAAAGAAAACACAGAAAACAACTCATTGAATTCACTCTTGGATTTCACAATATGAGATGTAGTACTTAGTACAAACCTCTTCTCTCTCTCTACTCCTGAAACCAACAACAACAACAACAGCTTGGGATGGATCCAAGTGCACTAACACACTTGATAGATACCATGTGCACCAACAACACACAGGACACAAAGCTTGTTGTTGTGGCCATGTGTGTGTCTCTCTCTCCTCTTGTCAAGGTGCAGCAGCAGCAGCAGAAGCTCCAGTGGAAGAATGCAGCAATGTACAACTCGAAACCCCAAAAAGAAAAAGAAAAAAAACAGGAGCAGATGAGCGCTGAATTCTAGACTGCAAGCGCATACTTGCTTCTTCCTGTAAGCACCCAAACGTTTTTAGGGTTTGGAACAGTTGAGAGGCGGGGAGGAAGAAGAAGAAGAAACGACTCTCGCCCGCTGGAAAAAGCTAGGAGTTCAAGCTTGAATTCTAGACTGCAATGTTCAAGAGAGACAAAAATCAAGGAATTGTTGGAAACACTCACATGATCAGAGAAGCGCATTCTTGCTTCTTGCTGTTAGCACCCAAATGGTTTTGGGTTTGGAATAGTTCATGGAAGGGGGCCGGGAAGAAGAAGAAGAAGAAGAAACGAACTCCTCTCGCTCGCAAGCAAGCAAGCAAGAAAGCTAGGAGTTCAAGCTCGCACAACTGGAACGGGAGAAACCGATGCGAGAGTTCTGGCGATCGTAAACCACGAGAAAATTCTGTTGCAACAGATTGCCGATGGTGTTGAACCCGAAGTCAGATTGCAGACCTTGCATCGCCAGACACTTGACATCGTGAGCAACTTCCACAATGTAGTTCTCAGACGGAGGCGCAAACACCGCAGTATTCTGAAACTGGATTCTGAAATCGGGAAACTGCGGATCATCGACGCCGGAGACGTTGAAGCAAAGATCGAGCGTCGTCTGCATTGTCGTCACTTGCGGAAACTGCACCAACAACGCTTGCTGAAAGGCAGCGAGAATCGCATTGTAAGCTTCCGGGACGAAGTACGTGAGCGTGGAACCGGAGTCTATCGTGGTTCCGCCATCGCCCAACTCTGTGAAACTCCATGCGGAAGAAGGAATGTCGAGAGAAGACCCCGCGACGCTCACTTCCTCAATACCCACGTAGTACAAAGTTCCCGAGCGTGGGTTGTCGAGAATCGGAGTGTACTGCAACGAGTGCTTGGTGAAGAGCACACTGTCGTCGCCGAAGATCAAGGAAGAAGAAACCGTGACCGGATCCAAGAACTTCACGAGACAGTAGGAGAATTTGTTGCCGTATGCGTATCCGATCTGCGACGTGAAGGAGAGAGGACCTTGGCCGAGACCCATCACTCCTCCTGCTCCTTGGAAGCTCACTTGGTTCTGCGTCCCGCATCCGAAGGCGACGTTCTGAATTCGGATCACACTGGCGTTGCTCGAGGAGCCTGAGCTCAGCAGTGTCGCGGTCTCCAATGCGAACACTCCTTTGGTGATGGAAGAATCTGCATACTGGTACGCATATGCGCACGCGCCGCGGAATTCAGAGTCGCACGGGAAGCCTGGAGTCGCCGGCACCAAGTTGCACTCGTTGGAAGAGCATGAGACTGGAGCGAAGGAGGAGGAGCTTGACGGCGAGAACAGAGGTCCGTTCTGCGTATAGCACATTGTGCAAGTGGCGCATTGCACCCAGATGAGATCGGATCCCGTGTCTGCAATCAGCGAGAAGTTCTGTGCAGGAGTTCCGATACTGAAGTTCACGAAGTATTGGCCTGATCCCAGTGTTGAACCTGAGACTAGCGGCGAGTAGAAGTTATGTTCTGATGTTGTCGCTGGAATCCCCGGCCTGTTGGCGTTCTGTACTATGGTTGCAGAGGGCGGATCAGCAGCAGCTGCGGTAGCTGCTGCTGCTGGTCCCTGGCGGCGCGTGGCAGCAGCAGCAGCAGCATGAGGAGCTGCAGGAAAAGCTCCCAGCTGCTGCTGCTCGCGGCCGGCGGGAGCTAGCAACATCCGTTGTTTCCTGAACCCCGCATGTCTGAGCGCATCCATGTGCACAGCTTCTTCCAGAGCTTTTGCAGGCGACGAAAACTCCTTTCTGAATGGCGACTCCGGTGAGTTTCTGTGCACGAGTTTCATACGAATTGCTGCTGGTGCTCCTGCTGCTGCTGCTGCACTGGCAGCTGAAAACTGTGAGCCCGCGACATTTGACTTCCTCGAGCTGCTGTCGAGTATGGTGGTGGACCCATGATCGATACTAGTTCCAGCTGCTGCTTCGTGGCCTTCTTCAAGTCGCCATGGTGTTGTAGTCTCTGGATTTAGCTCTACATGATGACGCCTAGAATTAGTAGTTCTCGTGCTCCGCCACAAGGCGAAATTCTCCGACGAATGCGCGACTAGTGCAGCTCCTGCGCGTCGATGATGATGAACTGGAATCAAAACAAACGTGCACACATAGACGAAGTACAAGACTAAGAGACAGATTGCTACCCGCGTCAACCATTTGAGCTGAGAGATGAAGAGCGGCCCAACTCCTCCCCCACCGCCAGCTGCAGTACAACAACATACAGAGCTCCTGCTCCTGCTACTGCTACTGCTGCTAAAGGAGGACTCTATCATGATGGCAGGATTGTAGCTAAAACCTGAGCACATACGCAGCAACCGCAGAGCTACACCAAATCAACAGAGAAAAAGACTATGGAGTTGTTGTTACTCATTGCGGTACACTGCAATCAAAGGACCATGAGAAAAACACCACAGAGAGACAGCCTGATCATTCAACCAACAACCACCTGCGAGTGAGTGAGTACCCACAGTCGAAATCTGCAATCCTTGGACCAGTACTTCACTGAGTATCAATATTCACATTCCCAGCTCTGAGCTAGTTGACTGAGCATCAATCACATTCCCAGCGCTGAGCTACTTTGCTGAGCATCAATATTCACATTCCCATTCTCAGAATGCGAGCGAGCGAGCGAGCAAAACGAAAGCAGGTGGTGTATTGGATTCATCTGGAAAGCTCGCAGCTCGGATGTCGCACAAGCCAGGAATAGTAAGCTGTGGCTGGGCGCATGTGGGTGAATAAAGAATGGAGTTAAAGAGATGACAGGAGAGCAGCAGTTACACTGAAGAAAAAGCACCGGGAAGTTGCACTGCTACTAACTAACTAACTTGCTAGCTAGCTAGCTGGCTAGCTACTGTCCTCCCTCCTCCACCGCCTCCTGCAGGCTCTCCTCTCCTCCTTGTTTTTTTTTCTCTCTCTCTCTCGCTCTCTCTCTCTCTCTCTCTGTGTCCTGAGTAGTCTCTTCTCGCCAGCTGCTGCTCTCCTCTTCTTCCGCCTGTTGTTCCGCCTGTTGTTGCAACAAACACACGGCACTGAGTAACTGCAGCAGCAGCAGCAGCAGCTGTGGAGAAAGAGTGTGGCAGAAGTAACATCCGCGACATACAGTAGCAGCCATGCGAGGAATGCGGGGTTGCAGGCACGGTCATGAAGGAAAGGAAGGGAAGGGAAGGGAAGGGAAGGGAAAGGTTTTGGGCTGGGCTGGGCTGGGCTGGGCTGGTGCTCTTGGGCTTCTTCCTCCTGGGCCTCCTCCTCCTCCTCCTCCTCCTCCTCTTCTTCCTCCTCCTCCTTGGCTGTTAGTCGTACTTGCTATTTACCTTAACTGCCTCCTGCCTACTAAGGTATGAGCTGGAGCCATTTAATGAAATTTTCCTAACACCCACCCAAAATATATACACCTTCCCAAAATACACACACCCAAAATATCACAAACTAATAAAATAAGTAGTGCTTTTGTTTTTTATTGATTTTTTATATTGAAGTTTTTGCAAAAAAAATTTATGCCCAAAAAAAAAGGGTAACATTATGTAGTCCAATTTTACACTTGGAAAAAAAATAATTCTAATTAAAAGCATTTCCCAATTGCTTTCTAGAGAAATGACCAAATTTTGTGAGGAAAAGAACATGCCAGGAAAACTAAGATACACATAAGCACAAAAAACACCAATCACAAAAACATCAATCAAATAACAAGAAATTACAAAAGCACCCAATCAAAAAAACTCAAGATACAAAAGCACAAACAAAAAAGACATTTAAGCATGAATCACAAAGAAAACACAATTTAAAAAATCACAAATTGCAACTTACAAGAGCCTTTAAATGAAGTTCCCAAACACCCACCCCAAAACACCTACCTACCCACAAAAGAGACCCAAAATACTAAGCACACAAAAATCACAAAACACAAATCAAATCAAAACAAAAAAGCACAAAAGTACAAAAAAAAATCACAAAATATAAAATAAAAAAATAAAAAAGCACAAAATTGCAAATCACATTTAATCATAGAGTACCAAAAAACAAGGAGAAAAAATCACAAATTATAGAACACAAGAAGAACAAATTGAAATCATATTTAATTCCAATCCACAAATCATAGTAAAAAATATATTAAATATGTATAAAGAAGAAAAATAATAATTTAAACCATAAAATCAAATATATATATATATTAAAAATCGCAATTTATGAAAACAGAAATGCAAGGCTCTTCTAAGTACTACAGTACTACTCATGTGGAAAGCAATGTACTTGGGGGGAATTCCTATCTACCCAGTGTGCACCTTGTGCAATTTTTCTACCTTATTCTCCTCCTCTTTCATTAACCAAAATGCCATCATTTAGCAAAAATCATACCAATAAACTCATGGATAGCCATAATTGTTGAAAGCACACATCAGGACTCAAACTATAATTTAATATTTCCCATAGACCCATCTAAATTTATTTTCAAAAATAAATTACAAAATTATAGATTAATCCACAATTTCCCAGTTAAGTTTATTTTAAAACATAAACTATAAAACCATAAATTATCCAACAAGTTCCCATAAAACACCCACAATCATATAGTACTCACACAAATTTCCTTGGACCACTTTGAACTTAACCCATTCTATTTGATCTTTTTTTCTTGAAATGTATAATGATGCTTGCTAGTTTAAAGCTAGCATGATTGGGAGCCCTTTATTTTCTTTAAAAAGCTTTGGGTACACTTTGGTAAAGAAGAAAAAAGGCTATTACCAAGTGGGGGGGTCTTGGTTCTAACTTGCTTACATGTTTGAATGTGGGTACCTACAAAAATTTTATGAGGACCCTCATTCTTGTATTTGAGGTGGAGGTTAAAACTTGGAACCAGTGTTTTTTTTTTCCTTTTTTTTCAAATTTGTGAAGTAGATGGGTTGGTGAATGCACAAGAGGACTTAGCCAAATTTGGTTAGAGGGAGGGAAGTAGAAAATTTTAAGATTCCTCCTATAATTTGGCAATTTGTTGGAACCTATTCTTTAAATCTGGAAAGTTTATCTTATTTTTCCCCTCATAATGTGGTGACTTGAGCCCAATTTTTCCAAGAAAATCCCTACATTGCACCTTTTTGCCCCTTCCTTTTCTTTCTTGCCAAGTTGTGAAATTTGACCCAAAAACAAACACTAGAACTTGGTACTATGTAGGGCTTCAAAAATATGGAACATTGTTTTATTTTATCCATTATTTTTATTTTTTTTATAATGATGGGAAAATGCTAGGAGCTATAGTGTGTCATCATTGTTCAACATATAATTGAGAGTCACAATGTCACCTTATTCATTATATATCAACAGTTCATTTTCATGTTTCCCTTGAAAATAAAAAAGAATCAAGTGCAGATGTCATGTATATAAATGAATATGTGTGTGAACCACATGTTCATCATTACAAAATTTCAGTACTCTTATTATAAGTTTCATAAATTGGTTTCTCAAATTGGTCACAAAAAACTATTTGAAATCAAACTTTACTACATACCTACCTAAGTCAACCTACTTGAAACCAACCCACCTTCCAAGTTCCCACCCACTACTATTTCCAACTCCTAATTCATTAAGTTAAATACATTGCACACTATGTCAAACCAAGTTACAACAACTACCATTCATTTAAAGAGAAATAATTAGTGTTTTCTTAAATTACTAAAATGTGCAAATGTATGTGGGCTTATGAAATATGAAACCATGTTTTTTTTCTAGGGTGAAGCTTTTAAATAATACCATTATATAAATATTTTATGTATTCACATGTATGCATTCACCCACATTATTCCATTGTTTGTAATGCATTCTTAATGAATGTCTATGACGGTGCATAATCACTTAAGTTTTGGATTCTTAAGATTTATGTCCCCATAGACAAGTATTATACATATTGGTATGGTAATATTCCACACAATAATCTAAGAATAAATTCATGTCCATATATTGGGTGGATGTAAGTAGGTGCAACTTTCAATGGCTGAGCCTACCAAATTTGAGTCCAAACATAGGTGCATAAAGAAATTGTGAGGTACCAAAAAAATGTGAGGCGGATGCTTTGTCTTGCAAATTTGGGCATTTTGAGTGTTGTTGGAAATTGGGGTGTGGTTGGGTTTCCAGTTTTTAGGTTGTAGTTCTGATGGAAGAGGAGATGCATTGAACCAAGGATGGGTGTGCCACCAAAAGCTTTTGTAGAGTAGTTTGTGGGTCATTGGGTGTCCTTGAATCTGATAGGATTGTGTTATTACACTTGCAAACACAATAGCTACAAAAAAGAGGTATCCCATTGCCATGCAAGTGGTTGTGGTTCAATCCATCACTAAGGCCATGTTAGATGTTTTTGTCTATTATCACAAAGCCAGTTGCCAAGCACAAAGCTAGTTGCATGAGTGGTTGGGGACTTCACCAACTCCCATATTAGATGTCACCTACTCTTGGCAAACTCAGCTACCACAAACTTCAAAGGTCACCATGTCAAAAAGTCTTACCAAAGCCCGTATTAGGGGGGAGAGGGATCCAAACAAACCTTGGAAGAAGGTTGTTGTTACAGAGGTCAAAACGTGAGTATGTTAGAAAAGTAGCCAGCTCAATAAGGTGAAGAGTTACTCAATTATGGTTTGTTGACAAACTAAGGGGCTCTTTTTGTTAGGCTGCTCCGATAGGAGTTATCCATAGTTATGCACTCTCTAGAGTGTGTAGAAGTGTGGTCACAAAAGCCTAATGGAAGGCACTAAAATGGAGCCCTCTTTCTTGTTGCATGGACAAGCACTTTCCACTACGGACGGAGCTCTACTAGTAATGCAGAAATCTATGTGTGATTCATGTTTGGAACGTTGGGAACCTTTCATATGTAAGGAATTTACATGAACTAATGATCCCACTAACAAGAATGACAAGTGTCATCCTGCGATGATTCAGGAGTCTGGAGTGCTCTACATTTTGTTAATGCTTTTTGGCCTCTAGACTTGTGAGCACAGCTGGATGGAACAAATGTAATGAAAAGCTGGTATTGAGGCAGAAGAATATGCGATCAGAGCCATTTAATGGAAAGAGAACCTGAGTGTGACCTTTCTTCTTCCACTTGTTATATAGTAAACTAAGCTGTTAAAATGGTTATAGAGTAAACTTTGTCAGTGAAAACCATGTAGGTACATGAGGTCATCAAACCTTGGAACACCACCTCACTCCCCTCCCAGACCCAAAATACTCCAAAGGTTTTTCTTGTGTTTGAAAACACCTCCCGGCATGAATTTGTGAATTGAAGAGACCTTCCAGCATTTGTACATGCACACAGGTAAAAAGTAAAAAGTTCTCACTTTTCAGCACCCCGGAAACAAGGGGGGTAATGGTGGGGTACATGTATTACCTTGACCAGGGTTCTCAAACATCAAAGAACTGGTTCTGAACCTTGACCAGAGGTTTCAAATGCCATAGAACCAGTTTTGACTGGGTTTCTATAAACAAATCAAAAGAGTTCCAAATCAAACAACATAACTGGAACAGCTGGTTCTTTGCTGGTTCTTTCACAAGAAGCATTAGTTACCATAGTACCTGAATGATTTCCACAACAAAATGGCAAATAATTAATTAAATTATAAATCTTAACTTGGGCACTTGGTTTTTTAATTCTGAAAATTTTGGCAGATAATGGCAGTTTTATTAAAATTTCGGCACAAATATTATGTAACCTCTCAAAAATTCGACAAAATGAAAAATAATTTAATTTATGCCGAATCTGTTCAGGTGCTACAATATTAGTTCTTTGGAGTTTTTCAAAAAAAACCTCAAACCTCAAACCAAAAAAGACCAGAACTGCAATGTGTAGTTCCAAGATTCCGAATTTCTTCAAAAAACTGAAATAAGAGATTCTTTGATTTTGGGAAATTCTGAGAACTTGGAACCAGAGGTTCTTAACAAAATCAAGGAACTGCCCTCCAACAATGGTGAAAACCAATGTTGGGCGGGTATATCTATGTGAACTTACCTGTTTGATATTGGTATCAGGATATTGTGAAACTCAGACATACTAATTTGGTAAGGGTATGGGGATCATTTCCGTATACCAGATTAGTGCAAATAATTGCCAAAATGAACTAAGGATCACATGTATGAACCATGAACCATGAACATGAATAGGTACATTAAGTGGTCTCACTATAACTTTGTCAAATACATAATTTGCTCATAAAACGATAACAATTTAGTTCATGTGTGTAGTAGGTAAAGCACCAAACAATTGCTTGGTTCAATAACCCACATTTTACATATGGAATTCAAAAAACAATTAGACATATTGTATCAAAAAAACCCTCCATATTAATATAACATGATAACAATCTTCATAACCTTTTATAAAGGTGATCTATTAGGCGAATTTGAGCATGTAATGTCTACACATAACTTCTTACCTATGCATACCTAGACATAGGTAAAAAAGTTGTTGAAACTAGGGTATGGATAGGAGTTGCTCCAAAGAAAAAACTCATTGGTATGAACCAATGTTCACTAGTTATTACCTTTTTTTTTTCATAATGGGCCTCATAGGTTATTCCTTTTTTCTTTTTTTTAAAACTTTGGGTTCACTCAAGTATTCAATATCTAAATGTCGGTAATCAATTTCCCTGTCAAAGGAATACCATTCATTATCAATTTACTCAATTTTTGATAGTAACCATTGGTTATGCATAAGGGTTGGTTCTCAAATACCATAAGCATAAGCAGTTTAAATGTCTGACCTCTCTGTGAGCTTGTCAAAACTTTGCAGATGAAGAATGCACCCATGGACCTTGTTGGAAACAACAAATGAGAGCTAAAAATGTTGATTATCTTCATCACATAACTATGGAGTTATCTACAACCATGTTTGCTTGGTCAGTTTGTACATGCACAACTATGTCATCAGCTTGTTTTTTGGAGTATTGGCCAAGTTTCCTTGTTCGTGCAGTATGTGTTCTTGTGATCAATGATAGAAACCCTTAAAAAAAACTCACCCTCTTTTACCTCCTCTCTAGTGGGCTAAGCTTTTGAGATTGAATGGGTATATAGTAGAAGAATTACCATTCCAGAATTCTCGAAACAAAAGTCTCACAACATGCTCAGATGGATGAAGGAGATCCCAGAAAAGGTACTTTGATGGATGTGAGCAAAGTGATTGTTGAACACCAGTCAGGTTGGCTGCGACCTTCCTCCCACATTGAACTTCAGCCCCAAGAGGACCTGCTCCACAACATGCTGCTGTTACATTTGTGAGCCCTGCACATTATTAATCCATCAGAATATGAGCTTAAGCCTTGTATTGCATTTACTTGTGTCAATTGCAGACAAGCTCTTCCAATATATTC
>Ga0116229_10016131_pt1 | contig 10070 bp, 6 predicted proteins | sample S1TSphgellanicum_3_FD_87313 | JGI IMG/M metagenome (GOLD analysis project Ga0116229, IMG submission 87313) | Host-associated microbial communities from peat moss isolated from Minnesota, USA - S1T2_Fc - Sphagnum magellanicum MG | ecosystem: Host-associated > Plants > Peat moss > Unclassified... | reverse complement strand
GGCAACAAATTCTTACAGCTACTTGAACACAGCAGCAGCAGTACTTCCACTCTACAACTTCGCTCTAGTCCTATTTGTTCTGCTAGCGGGTCCCAATATTGGGTTCTGTCGCGGACGCGAGTTTATCTCGAAACTGGATCATGATCAGCTGATTTCTGTCGAAAACAACTTGTTGCCTGATCCTACAGCTCCACAGCTGATCAGAACTGACGAAGAATCATCGCAGCTGGGACCAGCTGCTGCTTCAGCTTATCCGGCAAAGTACAGCTACATCCACAGGAAGTTGCGAGCTTCAACGCCATTGTGCTCTGTGGCAGATCTGAGCATAACACAGGGACTAAGCGGCTACAACAACGGCATCCCAGCATACACGGTACAGATTGTGAACTTGTGTCTGAACCCGAGATGTGAAGTGAGTAACATACATGTGGCATGCGAGGCGTTCTCGTCCGCCAGACCACTGGACGATCTGGTGTTCCAGCGACTCAGCTACAACGACTGCTCTGTTATGAATGGTGCCGCTCTGGCTGCTGGAGACAGCGTCGCTTTCGAGTACGCCAACTCTTCCGAGTACCCCATGCACATCATCTCTGCAGAAGTTGGCCCTTGCACACCTTAAAAGGTAGTGTTCCAGACAAGTTTATGCTCCAAACCTGACATCCTTTTTGGCTCCTTTGGTTATGATCTCTCTCTGGCGCCGTTTTTTGGGGCCTGAATTGACGGGGATCGCATCGCATCCCTTTGGTGTGGTGCAATCCAAGTCAATTTCTTGAGATCATGGTCATCGCCCCTCCCACTTGAATGGGATTTACTACTAACTGAGCTGCCAGATTAATCTTCAACGTTATACCCCAATGTATTGCATACTATATTCATCTCTGCTGCAAGAAGTCGGACGTCCTTGCACATGTGTATCTTATTTATTCATGCTGCTCCGGACCTGTTGCCCTTTTTGGTTCCTTCGATTATGATCTCACGTCCTTTTTGGCTTCTTCAACTACTATGATCTGACGCCCTTTATGGCTTCTTCGACTACTATGATCTGACGCCCTTTTTCCCTCTCCTTTAAATTGACTTTGATTGCACTCCCTTCTGCTGGGCAACCAATTTCTTGAGGAGATCATATTATCATCATGTCGGCATCCAAATTTCTTGAAGAATTAATGGCAAATTTACTCTTGAATACTCTTCAAGTCACGCAGATTCAAGTCGCTCTCTCTCAGAGCTAGCTACTGCTGATTCGGGAATTAATCTGGCAGTTGCAATGACTAAATTAGAATGCAAAAAGGATAACTTTTAAGCTCATGATGTGGTTGCAAGAACGAGATTCAGTTGCAGGCAGCCTGGTGTGAATCAAAACTCGACCTTCATTGTGTGCAGGAATATTATTCCACCTCTATGAATGATTCCAGAATTCCGCACATTGTCACCAGAACACATTGTACATTTCAATTCTTGATAAATAGAAGACTTTTAAAGCAACTTTTCAAGTTAGCTACAGACTTTGCAGGTTACTAGCTAGGCTCCAGCTTGACCTGGAATTGAACAAATTGTGAATATATATTATCATCATATCAGATCATCATATACCAGGAGCTGCTAAATGTCAAGTATCTTTTACTTGGGATATATATATATTTTTTGGGAGGATTTATTATTTTGTTGAAACAAAGTTTAGTGTGAGTAAGGTTTGAGTTATTTTATGTTTTGGAAGAGGAGGGTGGGGAAGGGAGGGGAAGGGGGAAGGAGGGGTGTGGTTTCATTTTATCCCATGGAGTGACTTTGGAGCCTCATATACATGGGGAGTGAAGCTTGGAGTCTCTAGCAACATTTGTGTATCATAGGACCTTGGCAACTTTGACACATGTATGTTGAACAATTAATTAATTTAAAAAATTTCATTTTGACAAATAAAATATTCTTGAAGATTTGTTACTTCCCTTCACAATAAAAATAATTTATGAGAAAATCAAAATTTGAAATTTTCAACATTTCTGGAAATAAATAATTAGTGTCAAAGCTGCCAAGGTACTATGATATATGTCTTCATGAAGTGTATGTGACTTTGATAGTGTTTGGCTATGATTTAATAGCACATTCAATAGCTTTTTGTTTCTAGAAAGTTAAATATGTTTGTCCAGGAATTTGAATTTTTGTCTAGAACATTGAAATTTTAAAGAAAACTCCACAATAGGCAAGATCATAGTTACAGCAACTGGTTGATGTTTATATGAATTTTTCTAAGTGTTTGATGTGGTATTCTAACAGCAATTACATATAAGCAGGGACTTTAAAGGGCGATTAAATTTTGCTTATATATACATCTCGAGCTGTACAATTTTTCTAGGCTGTAATGTTTTACTACTCAAAAAAACTGGCCACTGGTCTTTTTTGTTGATTCTAACATGTTATGGGTTTTTAGTGATGGTGTTTCGAGGTTTTCATGATTTGTTCACCAAAGTTTCTTCCTTGAGCTGGTGGGGTTGTAACTTGTCATTGTACAGGCTCATGTATTTTTGTTCGATTGGTACTCAGGCTGCCCTATTTCTGTCAATTTATTTTCCTTATAAAAGGGTAGTAGCCTACTCCAGAAAGTTAGCTAGTAATCATGGGCCAGTCTAATGGAGGATACTAGGACAGTCAATAACCTCCTTCTGAAGTAGGATATTGCATTTTGGAGGTTGGACACATCAGGACATGACTGAGGTCATTTAATAGTGCAGGCAAATTGAGATCAGCACAACTATACTTATAGCATCATACTGTTTCAATGGTGTTTACAAAGTGGAAGCATGATAGAGTTAGCATGAGAAGTAGTTGTTCAGAAATTGTAGCTCAAAATGATTCAATTTTCAACATAAACACAAGAAAGTAAATTTTAAATCCAAGTAAATTTAAACTTTAGTCTCACTGTGGTGCCTATTCAATGAATTGTAAGTTTTAGTCATCTTTTGTGTTTTTTCGAGTTCAAAAATATGATTTCAACACACATTGTACAAGATTTTTATGCAAAAGATGGCTATCATGTGTTTTTAAATCAACACCAACACTATTGAAACTAACAAAGTCACACACATAAGTACATGCACATAAATGATGCCAAAACTTTATTTTCACATTCTATTTTTGCATTTTGAAGTGGAGATCTTGCAATTTACAAGCAAAATATTTTTGAAACATGACAGCACCCTAATTTGCCAAATTTCACAAAATAATTTAAATTGCCAAAATTTTACAACAGGTCCTAGCAAAAATAGCCAATTTATATAGAAGGATTATAAAATATTTAGGTGTTCAAAATGTTTCTGCTTGCATTGGCACAGAATAGCACATGTGCACAAAACCTTTCAAAGAAATTAATGGGGTAGCATTATTTCTACAACTAGAATATTTGTGGAATATGGAACTTATATCATTAAATTGTATAGGAGAACGGTTGGACGAATTATTTTTGTTATTTTTAGATTTTTTAGAGTTCATTTCATATTCAAATTTTCACATGAATTTTTAGACCAATCATGTTTTTAATGATATTTAGAAAGTGCTCTACCTATACTTTTGATAATCGAAGTATTTATAATTTGATAATTATTACATATACATAAATTTTAACTGATGTAAGATGTGAAGTCTTCCAAATGTAAAAAGTGGGTCACTTAACCATGTATTTACTCAAAGCTAAAATTTTCTTGCAATTTTAATAAGGAAGTTCCTTTTTTTTCCAATTTTGTAATGTCTTCAAACTAAGGATGATCCACAAGAACATTTAGCCAAATTTGGCTATAGAAATTTTTAAGATTCCTTTTACGTTTTGGCTACTTGCTAGAACTTGTTGTAAATATCTTACAATTTTCAATTATTATTTTCAAAATTTGGCAAATAGGGCATTTTGTTTTCACAAAATATCATTTGTATGTGCTTAAATCATATTTTTCATCTCAGAACTGAAAAAATCCACCCCCAACAAAAATAGTGGTTCCAATCATGGATAAAGCATGGAGAATTACTTTCAATGCCTTAGATTATTCTATTGTGACCCATGTGCTATCTATGTGCATGCTTCTTGGGGTTTTAAGTACATTAAAGCCAAGTGGCTTTTATTTAATCATCCATTTATTCATCATTTTAAAATCCATTCAATTATTCAGTTTTCATACTTCATCACTATTTATTTTTAAAGTCCAAGATACGTACTTAAATTATGTTCTAGGTGTTTGTTACTTATATTCTGATATTACACACTAAATATCTCTATTTAGTCAAGATGAACATGATGCATAATTAGATTAATTTGCATACCACATTAACTTGCAATTGACAAAACTTTCATTTTCAAACTCTTAATCAATTGAAAATACATTCCAAATTTTAATACTATTTAGATTAATGGGAGAGGAAGAGGTTGTAAGATTGTTTAAATAATGTTTTCTCAGGTTAAACTCCCAAGGCACATTAGTAAAAAAAAGTAAAAAATATGTGAGTCAAAACATAGGGTGCAATATATTGGTTGTTGAATAAATATAATAAGTTAACTAGTTTAAAAATAGGGTAAATTTTATTCAAATAATCAATTTAATTCTAATATAAATTATGTAATAATCTAAAATACTAGATTATAACTAATATAAGGTGGCTTTAATATGTATATATTAAAAAATTAGATCATAATAGGGTGATAAAAAAATAGGTTAGACATTTATGTAATACCCCCCTAAAAATGGTTGTTTGATGCACGTAGATCTCAAATTTTGCACTAAATGTCCCCCTAGGGTTAAACTTCTTAATTTGTTTTCAAATCAAAAAAATTTGCTTAATTCTTTTACTTTTTCCCATAATTTGGCAAAGGTTTGGTATTTTTTCCAAACCTACATATAGATTGAAATAGCCAAAATACATTTATGAAAATAAATTTTTACATGTCTTAAAAGCATGAATTGATGAAACACACAATAGCTTGTATGTATAAAATTTATCAAACATACTTTCACTCATATAAATAGCCTTTTAATTTATTACAAAAAATATTTCACATGACTAGTAGAAAAATTGTCTTTTGTAACTTGTCTTATGCAACTACACATGTCACATTTAACTAAATAATGATTGCATGCAACATTTTTTAGTTGCATAAGACAAGTTGCAAAAGATAGTATTTCTTTTAGTACATGTACATATAATCTCTTAAAGGCATTTATGATCGGGTAAAGTAAGATTTGAACTTCATTTTTCATTTTAAATTTTACAAACAATGTTTAGGTGTATTTATGGTGTCATGAACCAATGTGACAAATGATTTTAAAATGAAATGTTACAGTGACATGCCACTTTGGTGCTTGACAACATGCCATCAACAATATTGTGCATTAAAATTTGACCAAATAAATTCTAAATTATTTTTAGTCAATTTTTAAAAATTTAAATGCTCTCAAAATGGCATTTAAAAGTGTTTAATTGTTGGAAATCATTTCAAAATGAAAAAATCCAACTTCGTTATACATCCCAACTGAACTCATGCCTAAAAGATTGGGGATGGCTTGTATGTGCACACCATTATTGAGTACTAAAGTACAGTATTAAATTAATAATCACAACAAATTGGAATTAACAATATCCACCTTGGGCAATAGTCCAAAAAGTATCATTGTTTTAGTAACCATTTATCAATTGATTTGGTGGGTGTAAATTTGGGATCAAACATAATGAGAATTAGGATTTAAAATATAGTTTCATGAAAAAAAAAATTAAATTTGGAAAAGTAGATAGTTGTAAAAATGCTTAAAGTGGTTTCCAAGCTCTTGTAGCTCAATTGAATTTTTCTATTGAGAAATGTAACATGCTGTAAATAGGATAATAAAATTTTTAAAAATTTAATCCTTGGAATTGAAATAGGAATTCTTCTTCAAAGTTGCAAGTTTGCTACAAATTTTTTTATTTAACCAAAATAATTATCAAACTCATGTTTTATCACCATTTTGTGAATCAATTTGAATTCATAAATTTTCCACGTAAAAATTTAGGTTCAACAAAATGTTGAAATCCTTTTTCACATCTTGATACTATTGTCAAAAGTTCACATGATGGAGGTGGACCCATTGTTGCCTACTCATTGCACTTTTTTTTCACTATTAATACATTTTTTCGCAAAATTCAATTAGTTTTCAATTCATAAATACAATAAACCCCCTTTATAATCACGCCCATTTTAATCACATTCTTGTTTGTGTCACACATTTTTTGGTAATCATCTGTTTTAGTGAGAAACACCATTTTTTAAAGTTATTATGACACTCATTAGTAGCACAAAATTTATGCAAAGCTTTATTTGTAAATGTGACTATAATGGGAGAAATCTAGGGCAAATATTAAGGTTTTGTAAATTGTAGTTCCCTTTGGCAATGTTAGTGTTGTTTTGTGTTCAAGTTGTGCAAATTAACAACAATGAATCCAATTGAAAAGAAAAGAAAAACAATCTTATAATGCAAACAAGCAAAAGATATGTGAACTTGTTAAGAAAACAAAAAATCTTAATTAAAAAAAATTAATTGAAAAGATACAAAATTAAAGAGCTCAAACTTAATGTAAATTGTCACATTAAATAGGCAGAAATCACAACCTTCTTCAAGTCTAATAATAAATAATAAAACTTATAATAACCCATGTAGGAAATTTAAACTTTGTCTTTTAGCATAAAAGAGCTGTTTTATAGGACTTTTTTTGCCTATAATCTTGTAAAGGTTTACATAGAATGTGATTATACATGTTCAAATCACAATTCATTAATGTCACAAAAAAAGTGATTACCAAGGGCATGATTATAAAGGGGGTTTACTATAGAATCTCAATTGGATGAACATGAGTCTAAGATTGACATTTCAATAATTTTAATTCATAGGATTAGATTTTGAGATTCAGAAGTATAATATGTTGAGACTCAAATATCATGATGATATAAATATAGATCCTTGAACTAAACAAAATTTTCAAATAATTAAATTAAAACTCTAGTGGAAAGACATTTTAATTTTCCTTTTAATTTGGTTGACCACATCATGAGAAGTTATTGTCATGTCATGAATTGTGACGAAAAGGAAATAAACTTGGTCAATTTTCTATGGTCCATGAAACAAATAGTAGTAACTTTGTGCTTGAAGTTTATGAATCGACCATTCTGATGAATATGACCCACTCAAAGTGAATTTAAACCCAAGTCAAATCCTGTAACCTTCTAGAAAATTTATCGAGGCTTACAACTTAAGAAGGAACTCATCTAGTATATGACACCCAAAACACCATAACTTCATATTAGAAAAGTTTAATTTCTTTCAATTAACTACCTAACACAAACCACATTACATTGTTTGCGAATTGTTTTTGAATGTGATCATGTGAATGGATTTGATGGAGGGTCGCAAATTCATGATTCATTTATCAATTATATCTTATTATCACATTCGACAATTCCATCCAAATAAATATCACAAACTACCATGTCAAACCAAAAATGAAAATGAACCTCAAACAACCATTTTTATCAGGTTGATTACTGTAAAGTCCAATCATTTAGTCTCAATTTAATCCAAATGTTATCTAAGCCTTGGCAAGTATGTACTAGTGTTGGTGTGGTACCAAGTGTATACCATACTGATCCTAGTATTGGGTACTCTAGAAAGTTTGATCCCACCCTGGTCCTGGTATGGGGTCCTTTGTAAAACTTCCATACCAGCCTAGACCAGGACTTGGGTCCAAGATTGATTTTGGCTGGTATGCAATAGGTATACACTATACACCCAGTATTGAAACTGGTACAAGGCTGGTATGCGGTAGGTGTATACTATACACCTGGTATTGAAACCAGTATAAGGCTGGAATATACTTCACCTTACCTCAGGTTGCTACAAGGCTGGTATTGTCTCAGCTCATACCAGCCTGTAAGGTCCTTTACACCAATGTTTTTACATTTATACCAAGCATAGACCAATATACAACACCAACATTGGCATACACATAATCAAAACATACATTATGCGTGCAAAATTTCAAGTGATGGTGTGAAACACCAATGAATCAAAAGCATAAACTAAATTGATCTTTTGTGGCAGCACATCAGTGGGAGAATTAATTATGAAAGTTACCCACATAATTAATTCATTTTACAATGATTCACCTACTCACTTGCTGCCACAAAAGTAGCCCATGGTTTTCCCACATGTGAACTTTTTGTACTTTAGAATGGTCAAGCCCTTGCCCATTATTTTGGGTAATGTGCCAGCAACCCCATTAGGGCTAGCTAGGGGTTTCACCCAACATAAAAGGGCAAGGCCATTACATGACATTAAGGTCTGGGGCCACAGATTCAATGATTTAAAAACAAAATCTGCCTTGGTTAAAAGACACATTTTGGTCACTATTATGAGTGAATGACCACAGGATATAATGTCATGTAATGTGATCAAGAAAATGGGATAATTAGCCACCCCAGACCTTAATGTTTCTTTCAAAAGCAATCTCTCCTCAGTTTTCACATGTGAAAACCATCAGGATGTGTTCAGGTGGAGCAGAGCACACAGCTTCAATTCATGTTATCAAACATGATTGGCAACTGGCACACACAATCCCACCTCAACAGTGATTATTGCTTAACAGAAAAAGAAATCATGGCTACACCAGGAGAAAAAGAACATACCAATGACGATTCTTGGTTGACGTTATGGTCACAGTTGCATTCTTTGTCTTCTTATGTTTACAAACTGCAATCAACCCCAAGTTCTGTAAATGCTGTTTTTAGCCTAATGTGAAGCTTGGTCAGCATAAGAATAAAGCCAGCTGAGCTTTTATCAACTGCCACCAGCTTGCTATCTGTCACTGTTGTCGAGTAATTATTATCATCTGCCAAAGAGCCCACCAGAGCTCCCTGCAAGTATGCCTCACATGACTTCAACAGTCCAGCTCCATGTTGCACAAAATGTTGTTGAATAAGGACCTCCAAATGCATCAGAGGTCGACGGAGCAGGTACAGCATGGACTTGCAAGACAACAAGAATGCATTCTCATTATACAGAACAGCATTTTTCTCACCCTCCGCAGTGCCCACCTGGCGGTCATATCCAGCTTCATTGAAATAGGGCTTTGCATTCAGGACAAGACCCTGAATTGAGACAAGAACTTGAAGAATGCTTGATGTTGATGGGTTCCATACTTCTGTACCTTGACCTGTCCATGTGTTGAGCAGGCTGAGGCAGACTTTACCATTCTCATACAAATTTGGGTTTAGTCGTAATCCACCTGAGTGATAGTGTGCTAGAGGGGGTGTATGGGGATATCCAGGGGGAAAATAAAAATCAAAAACAAACAAGCCATCATGGTAGGGTGTGCTTGGTGCACCCAGAATAACAGCTCTCAGCAAATCCATCCGATCTTCATAAACCCGCACATAGATTGTATCAGGGAGGTTCCTCTGAAGAATGCTCCACTCGGACTGTATTTTCTTCACCCATCTTCGGTCACTGCTTGCCTGGGCAGTCTCAGCAATGAAATGGTGATCCAACGGATCCATTACACTGTCAAAGTGCTTTATACTCTCGAAATCAACAATCTTCCTCTGCAACTCATCTCTCTGAGCTTCAGGCAACACCTCAGGCCGTAAGAAAGACAATACATTTTCGCTGCCAGCTTCTGTGGCAAGTTTTAGGTCTCTGTGCAAGTCTAGAGACTCTGAAATGTCCACTGGTTTTACATGCTGTGATGAACCCAATGACCTCCCACTCACAATCAGGGGCCGCTCCTCAGCATGGTTTCTTGTGGAGGAAGACCCCTCCTCATCATCTTTCAATTCAGACTCTGCTGCAGTGTCAAGTTTTCGAAGAGCATCACTACCACTTGGAGATGAGAAATCATGTGACTGATGTGGGTCACTATTCCTGTCAAGGAGCTCTTCTAAATCTGGTTTTCCAGCAACTCCTATTTCCTCTGGATAAACAGACTTGTTCGCATCCCTGAAGCCAAGAATTCCTGACGCCATTCTTGAGACAAGCCCTATTGCTGCAGCAATTGGGCCAATAAATCGTGCAGGC
>Ga0116229_10016130_pt1 | contig 10071 bp, 7 predicted proteins | sample S1TSphgellanicum_3_FD_87313 | JGI IMG/M metagenome (GOLD analysis project Ga0116229, IMG submission 87313) | Host-associated microbial communities from peat moss isolated from Minnesota, USA - S1T2_Fc - Sphagnum magellanicum MG | ecosystem: Host-associated > Plants > Peat moss > Unclassified... | reverse complement strand
GCATTGCCGAGGTTATTCCACACTTCGGGAGAACTCGGCGTGATCTTGAGAGCGCGGCGATAGCTCGCCGCCGCTTCATCGAACAGCTCGCCGCGCAGCAACGCGTTGCCGAGATTCGCGTGCGCCTCGGCATCGTCCGGCAGCAGCGTTGCCGCCCGCCGTGATGCCTCGAGCGCATCCACACCCTGCAGGCTCAAGGCGATGCTCAACGCCTTCCATAAGACTCCGGAATCGGGACGACTTCGCAGCGCCTCCCGACACATCGTTTCCAAGTCCGCATAGCGCCCCGCCTGAAGCATCGCGATGATTTCGCTCGTCTGCATGGTGGCAACTTAACATGACCTGCCGCTTGGGTTTCAGTGAGCGGCCTCGGTATCTCTCGGGCACGCATAGTGCATGCTTTGCAATAGGAGACAAATGGAAACTCTACGCGCACCATGACGGCCGCCGACGGCAAGCTTCAGCCGTCCGGCGGCAACGGCTCGCCGGATTTCGGCACCGAACTGTCGCTCGGCATGCAGCATCAGAGAGCCGGCCGCCTGGACGAGGCCGCACGGATCTATCAGAAGCTGCATGCGATCGAACCGCGCAACGGCGACGTCAACTTTCTGATGGGAACCCTGTGCTGCGACCTCGCGCTGTTCGAGGCCGCCTGCCGCTTTTTCGAGGAAGCGATCGACATCGACCCGGCGGCCGGCGAACCGCGCCGGTTGCTGGCCATGGCCTTGAACGGTCTGGCGGACCAGAAGGCGACGGCGGGCGAGTTGGACCAAGCGCAGGCCCTTTTGGAGCGGGCGCTGACGTTGGCACCGGGCGATGCGGCCAGCCTGCGAGGTCTTGGACGCATCGCTTTGCTGCGCAACGACCCTGCCGCGGCGGAACGCCCGCTGCTAGCCTCGCTCGCGCGCTGCGCCGAACATGCCGAGACGCTGAACTGGCTGGGCCTCGCCCGATTGCAGCTACGAAAATTTGCCGATGCAGAGCGTTCACTGCAATCTGCCGTTGACTTGCGGCCCGATCTCCTCCAAGCGCGCAACAATCTCGGGCTCGCGCTGCATTCGCAGGGCAAACTGTCCCAAGCTCTGGTCTGTTTCGAGCAGGCGCTGGCGCAAGACCCCGGCTACAGCAACGCGCGCATCAACCTCGCCAACACGCTGCGCCTGCTCGGGCAGCATGCGCGCGCGCAGCACGAGCTCGAGGCCGTGCTCGCAGCAAAGCCCGACTGCATCGCGGCGCTCAACAACTTGGGCGCCGTGTTTCAGGACATCGGGCAACCGCAACATGCATTACAGAGTTTGACGCGCGCCCTCGAGCTGTCTCCGGACTCGGCGCAATGCCGCTGGAATCTCGCGCTGACCCAGTTGCAGCTCGGCGATTACCGCAACGGCTGGCGCAATTTCGAGTCGCGCTGGACGGGCTGCGATACGTTGCGTGATGCCTCGCGTTTGCCGCCCGGTCGGCAGTGGCGTGGCGAGGACCCTTCCGGCATGCGCATGCTGCTCTGGGCCGAGCAAGGTTTCGGCGATACCCTGCAATTTGTCCGCTTCGCACAAGATCTCGCGGCCCGCGGCGCCATCGTGACTGCGATGGTGCAGGCCGAACTCAAGCGGCTGGTGGCGGGTGTGCCGGGCCTCAGCGCCGTGCTGGCACAGGGCGACGCGCCGCCGCCGTACGATGTGCATTGCCCGCTCATGAGCCTGCCCCATCATCTCTGCGTGACGGTCGATGCCGCGTCGCTGCACGGCGCGGCACCCTATCTCACCGTCTCCGCGGCCGCCGCGCTCGAGTGGCGGCAACGGGTCAATGCGAGCCCTGGCCTCAAAGTGGGGCTGGTATGGGCCGGCAACTCCCGCGAACACGATGCCCAGCACGCGGCCATCGACGCCCGCCGCAGCATCCCTCTAGCGTGCATGGCCCCCATCCTCTCGACCCGTGGCTGCAGTTTTTTCAGCCTGCAGAAGGGGCCGGCATCCGCCGAACTGCGCGATTCCGGCGCGAAAATTCGCGACTTTTCTCTCCAGTGGTCCGACTTCGCCGATACCGCCGCGCTGCTCGCCAACTTAGACCTCGTCATCAGCGTCGATACGGCGGTGGCGCACCTCGCCGGCGCCCTGGGTAAACCCATATGGCTGCTGAACCGTCACGACAGTTGTTGGCGTTGGCTCTGGGGTCGCGACGATTCACCGTGGTATTCAAGCTTGCGCCAGTTCCGCCAGCCTGCGCCCGGAGACTGGCAGCCGGTCATCGCGGCGGTCGCCATGGCTTTGGGCCGAAAGGCGGTTATGGAGTAGAATGCGCGCCCCCACGCCCTGAGGTCGACTTGAAAAAGAGCCCCAAGGTCGGCTTCGTCAGTCTGGGTTGCCCCAAGGCGCTGGTCGATTCCGAACGCATCCTGACGCGCCTGCGCGCCGAAGGCTATGAGGTCGCAGCCTCGTACGCCAAGGCGGACCTGGTGGTCGTCAATACCTGCGGTTTCATCGAATCCGCCGTGACCGAGTCCTTGGACGCGATCGGCGAGGCGTTGGCCGAGAACGGCAAGGTCATCGTGACCGGCTGCCTCGGCGCGCAGCCGCGGAAGATTCTCGACCGGCACCCCCAGGTGCTCAAGATCACGGGACCGCAGCGCTACGAGGAAGTCCTCGCCTCGGTGCACGAGCACCTGCCGCCGAAGCACGAGCCGTTCATCGATCTGGTGCCGGCGCAGGGCATCAAGCTCACGCCGCGCCATTATTCGTATCTGAAGATTTCCGAAGGCTGCAACCATCGCTGCAGCTTTTGCATCATCCCCTCCATGCGCGGCGATTTGGTCAGCCGTCCCGTCGGCGAGGTGCTGCGCGAGGCGGAGCAACTGGCCCGTGCCGGCGTGAAGGAGATCCTGGTCATTTCACAGGACACCAGCGCATACGGAGTCGATCTCAAATATGCGGCGCAGGAATGGCGGGGCACCCTACGTCGCGCGCACTTCTATGATCTTGCCGCGGCCTTGGGCGAACTCGGAATTTGGATACGCCTTCACTACGTCTATCCCTACCCGCATGTCGATCGAGTCATCGAACTCATGGCGGACGGACGGGTGCTGCCCTATCTGGACATCCCGTTCCAGCACGCAAGCGCCCGCATCCTGAAGCTGATGAAGCGGCCCGCCGCCGCGGAAAACACGCTCGAGCGCATAGCCGCGTGGCGCAAGATCGCGCCCGACCTCACGCTTCGCAGCACGTTCATCGTGGGCTTCCCGGGCGAGACCGATCGGGATTTCGATGAGCTGCTCGAGTGGCTGCGCGCGGCGCAGCTCGATCGCGTCGGATGCTTCGAGTATTCCCCGATCGAGGGCGCCGCCGCCAACCTACTCGAGGAAGCTGTAGTGCCGACGGAGCTTGCGGCGGAACGTCGTGGCCGGCTCATGGAACTAGCCGCCGAGATCAGCGCGCGGCGCTTGGCCGCCAAGGTCGGACGCACCATGGACGTTTTGGTGGACCAGGTGGGCGAGGGCATGGCCGTGGGCCGCTCCACGAGCGATGCTCCGGAGATTGACGGCACGGTACGTATCGCCGGCAGCGCAAAGACGCTGCAGCGCATCACCGTGGGAAGCATCGTGCGCGTGCAGATCACCGGATCAAGCGCTTACGATCTCGAGGCACGATGGGCCGGGTGATTGTGTAATCTTAAGAAATTTGGAGGAATGCCGTGGAAGTAGCCGCAGATAAAGTCGTCTTGATTCACTACACGCTGAAGGACGACGACGGTGAGGTCATCGATAGCTCCGCCGGCAGCGATCCGCTGGCCTACATCCAGGGCCATGGCAACTTGGTTCCAGGCCTCGAGAAGGCGCTCGAGGGCAAGCAGAACGGCAGCAAGGTGGTCGTGTCCGTGCCGCCGGAAGAAGGCTACGGCAAGCACGATGCCAAGCTGATCCAGCGCATCCCCAAGCGTTCACTGCAAGGCGCGGGTCAGATCAAGAAGGGCATGCAATTTCAGGCCAGAACCGATGAAGGCGTGCGCCAATTCACTGTAACGGCAATCGCCGGCGACATGGTCACGCTGGACGGCAACCACCCCCTGGCGGACAAGACCTTGCATTTCGACATCGACGTGGTGGAGGTCCGCGATGCCACTTCCGAGGAACTCGAGCACGGTCACGTGCACGGCCCCGGCGGCCATCATCACTGATCCTTCCACTAAATATACTTGAAGAGCGTCAACCCCTGCGTGACGGTGTAAGCCTGCAAAGCGGCTTGCAGCGTGGTGTTTTGCTGGTCCAATTGCGTGATCGCCGAGGCGTAGTTGAGTCCTTGAAGCGATGTAATCGAGGTTTTTAGCTGCGTCTGCTGGCTGGTCTGCACCGAGGCCTGCGAGGTGATGGCGTTGATGCGCCCGCCGACGGTTGCCTGCACATCCGAAACATTGGTCAACGCCTGGTCGAGATTGTTGATCTGCGCGGCAATCGAATTGCTCAGAGCCGTGCTCGAGTTGGGGCTGCCTTGCACCGCACTGATCAAGCTCTGCACCGTCGTGAACAGGCTCTGGTTCGAGCTTGGCGCCACGGTGAATGAATCGCCGGCCGCCGGCGTACCGCTCAACGCGATCTGCAGGCCGTCGAAGGAAATCGTCGAGCCGTCGGTATAAGTGCCGCTGGTCACCGTGGCGTTGGCGCCGTTGACGATGTTGTACGCGCCGCCGCCCGCGCTAGTGAACTGGATCTGGTACGTGCCTCCGTCATAGTCCGCAGCATCGCTCACCGTCGTGGCGCCGATGAGTCCCGTGCCGGTATTATGGGGATCGGCCGTGACGGTGAAGGTGCCGTTTCCGGTCTTGATCTGGTTGAACACCGTATCGCCGTTGTCGCCGGTGGCAACGCTCTGGCCCGCTGCGATTTGCACCTGCGTAGTACCTTGATCTCCGCTGTAGGTGGCGCCGGTGGACGTCAACGCAAAGGGCTGCGTCTCTGTGGCGTAGCCGCTGAAGATGTATTCGCCGCTGCCGTTTTGCGTGTTGGCAAGCGCCAAGAGACTGCTTTGGATCGATTGCATCTGGGTGACGATCCCGGAAAGAGAGCTGCTATTCTGCGAGCCGCTGTTGGCCTCGAGCGCCAGGTCGCGCAGGCTCTGCAGCTGGCTGGTGATCTGGGTGAGCGCGCTGCTTTCGGTATTTAGATTGGTCTGCGCGCTCGAGCCGTTGCTGGCGTATTGCTGGCTCTGCGCCAGGGCTTGGGTGTAGGTGTTGACCTCGCCGGCGGCGACCGGATTTTCGGAAGCGGTCGTAAACGATTGGTTGCTGGAAATTTCGTCCTGCGTCTGCGCGATGCTCGATTCCAGCGCGTTGATCGCCGTCAAGAATTGTTGCTGGCCGGTGCCTTCGGTGACGCGCATCATTACTCCTTACGTGTACGTACCGTTCACGGAATCGATGAACGTGGTGAACAGGCTATTGCCGACGGTCAACGCTTGCGCGGCGGCCTCATAAGCGTTCTGAAATTGCAGGAGGCTCGCGGCTTCCTGGTCCAGGTTGACGCCGGAGACCGACTGCACTGCATCGGAGGCCTGCGTGTTGATCGCCGTCTGCGCCGTTTGCGCGGTGTTGATTTGCTGGGCTTGTGCGCCGAGACTCGTGATCAATGCGCTCGCCGCACCCGGGACGCTGATCGTACCGCCGCTCAGCACGCCGGTGCTCTGCCCCGCGGCCAGCGCCAGCGCATTGGTGTTATCGCCCGTCGATCCAGCGTTTTTGTCGACCGTGAAGCTGTCGCCGTCGGCCGGCGTGCCGGTAATCGTCACCTGCCAGCCATTATCCGCAATGATACCGCCGGCGCCGAGCGTCTGCGGCTGGCCGCCGTTGATTGTGTAGGTCGTGGCGCCCGTGAAAGTGATGGTCGCCGATGTCAGCAAATTCGTATTGGCGGCATTGACCACGGTGGCGCTGCTGATCGCGCCACTGCCCGTATTGGTGCTGGTTGCCGCGGTCGTGAGAGCGGCTGCGGCGGCAATCTTCGAAGGGTCGGTCAATACCGTCGTGAACGTCGAAGCCGCGTTCGCAGTTGGCTGGATTAGAAACGAATCGCCGGATGCGGGAGTCCCCGACAGCGTGATGGTGATTCCATTGGCGGTGATCGTCGGCGCACCTGAGGTGCCGCCGGCCGTGAATGCCACGTTGCCGCCCGTAGTCTGATCGGTCAATGTATAAGTGCCTGCGCGGTAGCTCAGCACGTAGTTGTCGGAGGACAAGGCACCCAAACCACCGGTGTTGATGCTGACCGTGGCGCTGGTATTGTCGGTGTTCGCCGAGGACGCTGCCGCGGTAGGCGCACTGACCGAGAAGATCGGCGAGCCCAGATCGCCATTCAAGTCGAGTCCCTGCGCCTGCTGGGCATTGACGGTCTGGCTCAAGCTCGTGGCGATCAGACCGAGCTGATTCAAGGCCGGGTTGATGACGGTCGAGCGAGCTTGCAAAAGTCCGCCCAGGTCGCCGCTGGTGATCTGGCTGCTGATCGAGCCGCTTGCATTCGAGGAGCCGATTTCCAGCTGCGAGGCGTTGAATTGGTTTGGGATCGTGGTCAGGGTCTGCGCCTGATAACCGAGCACGATCGGCAGGCCGTTGCCGATGGACACATTGACTGCGCCGTTGGCCTGGGTCGTGGTGGTCACCCCCACCAGCTGCGAAAGATTGGAGATCTGCTGGTCGCGCTGATCCAGGAGCTCATTCGGAGCCTGGCCGCCGTTCTGGTCCGTGGCGGTCTGAATCTGCTGATTCAGTGTCGCGATGGCCGAGGCAATCGAATTGATTTGCTGCACATCCGAGGTGATGCGCGAATTTATGTCGGAGTTCGCTGCATTGAGCTGGCCGCTCGCCGACTGGAAACTTGAGGCGAGGCCCTGGGCGTCGCTCAACAATGCCTGGCGCGACGCGGTCGAGGTAGGATCGTCGGCAACCGTGGACGCGGCGCTGTAAAAAGTTTGGATCGCGGTGGAAAGGCCGCCAAGATTGGTGCCGAATTCGTTGTCGATTTGCGTGGTGTAGTTCTGTACCGCGGTGAGGTTCGCCAAAGTGCTCTGCGAGTTATTGAGCTGGGTCGCGGCCGCTTGGCTGTAGGCACGCGAAATGCCCGACACTTCGACACCCGCGCCGATCGTCGAAGTGCCATCGGCTTGCGGTATTGCCTCCGTCAGGTTGGCGCTTTCGACGTCGTAGCCCGGCGTGCTCGCATTGGCGATATTGTTGCTGGTCGCGTTGATGGCAGCTTGAAACGCCTGCAATGCCGTAACGCTGATTTGAAAGATGTCCGACAACCTAATGCTCCGCGCTCACGATGTTCGAGAACCAACTGGTCTCCCGCACTATCGGCAAGGCTTTCGCTTTCTACAGTTTCGCAAGGCGGTTCGCGCGCAGCGCTTGGAGCGGCTCGCTGTTCAATATCTGATTCAACTTATTCGTATACTCAGGGTCGGTGGCATAGCCGGATTTGCCGATGTTGGCGATGTAGCCGGCCGCGTCGCTCCCGGCCTTGAGCACCTCCTTGTAACGCGGCGAGTTCGCGATTAACTTGCTGAAATCATTGATACTTTCCTCGATCGAACCGTAGGCACGGAAGGCGGTTCGGCGGGTGCTCGCCACGCCGTTCACGACCTCGACGGTATCGGCAGTGGCGCGCGGTCCGCTCCATTCCTCGCCCGCCTTGATCCCGAACAAGTTGTTGCTCGATGAACCGTCGGCATTGCGCGGCATGCGCTGTCCCCATCCGGTCTCGAGCGCCGCTTGCGCGAGCAGCCCTTGAGGATCGAGGTTGAGCGCGCTGGCCACGCGCCGAATCGGCGGCAGCAGGCGGTTCACGAAATCCTGAGGTGAGCCGGCCGGCAATTCTTGGGCGGTTCCCTTCGAGATCGAGCTTGGCGCCGCGGCCGCTGCTCGCTCCGAGAGCTGTCTTTTCAGCAGTTTGGCAATCCCAAGATCCGTGTGTTGGCTGATGTTGAGCGCCACCTGCTTGTCGAACATGTCCTGGTACATGCCCATCTCGTTGCTGTCGGGATCGTCGGCCGCGCTGGCATCGCGCATGCTTTTCAGCATCATCTGCAAGAAGAGGGCCTCGACCTGTTGGGCAACGGCACTGATGGCCTGCGGAGAGGTTGGATTCTGCTTTAGCGCCGACAGCCCGTTGATGTCGGTATAGGTCGTTGCGGCCGAGGTGTCCACTTCGGCAGGACTGCCAAGACTGGGGATGGCGCCGGACATGTTGACGGATGTGGTCATGATGGATGCCTAAATTACGATGAGTTCGGCTTGCAAGGCGCCCGCTTCGCGCAGCGCTTCCAAGATCGCCACCAAATCGCTGGGCGCGGCCCCCACATCGTTGACCGCGCGCACGATCTGCTCGAGTTCCACGCCGGGCTTGAACAAGAACATGCGCTTGCCGCCCTCGTCCACCTTGATGGTCGAATTGGAAACCACCGCGGTCTGTCCCTTGGAGAAGGGTGCCGGTTGACTGACCGTTTGTTCTTCCTTGATGGTCACCGACAAAGAGCCATGCGACACCGCGGCCGGCGTCACGATGACGTTGCTCGAGATGACCACCGTGCCGGTGCGCGAGTTGATGATGACCTTGGCCGCCGCGCTGCCGGGCTCCACCTGAAGATTCTCCATGGTGGAGATGAACGCTACGCGCTGCGTGGTATCGATCGGCGCGCGAACCTTGACCGATCCGCCGTCCATGATGGTGGCGATGTCATCGCCCATGCCACGGTTGACGCTCGCTGCCAAGCGCGTGGCCGTCGTGAAATCCGGATCGTTCAAGTTCAAGATCACGGAGTCGCCCTGCAAGATCTGCGAGGGCACGGTACGTTCCACGGTGGCGCCGTTGGGTATTCGGCCGGAACTCGGCACGTTGACCGTCAATTTCGAGCCGTCGGTGCCTTCGACGCCGAAGCCTGAGACGATGAGATTGCCTTGCGCAATAGCGTAGATCTGCCCATCCAATCCTTTCAGGGGCGTGACCAGCAGCGAGCCGCCGCGCAGACTCTTCGCATTCGCGATGGAGTTCACCGTGATGTCGATCGTTTGTCCCGGCTTCACGAAAGGCGGCAGCACGGCGTGCACCGCGACCGCGGCCACGTTCTTCAGCTGCGGCGTCACGGTGGTCGGCACGGTGATGCCGAGCTGCGCCAGCATATTGGTCAAGGATTGCACGGTGAAGGGCGCCTGGCTGGTTTGATCGCCGGTGCTGTCGAGACCAACCACCAAACCATAGCCCACCAGTTGATTCGTACGCACGCCTTGAATCTGCGCGAGATCCTTGATGCGTTCGGCTTGCGCAAACGGCGAGCTTGCGGCGAGCAGCGTCCACATGAGCAACAACGACACGGCCTTGCGAATGTCGGGCAGCGCGCGCATGTGTTAGTAAGGTGCCCATGCGGAATTGAAGAACCGTGCCAGCCAACCCATGCGGTTGGAGCTGTTGATGACGCCCTTCCCGGAGTAGCTGATGTGCGCGTCTGCCACCCGGTCGGAGGTGATGCTGTTGTCGGTGGCGATATCCGCCGGGCGCACCGTACCCGACACGTGCACGAACTCATCGCCCTGATTGAGTTTCAAGGTCTTGTCGCCCTGCACCACCAAGTTGCCGTTCTGCTGCACTTCCATCACGGTGACGGTCAGACTGCCTGCGAGACTGTTGCCCTGCGTGCTCTGCCCTTCGCCGTCGAAGGCGTCGGCGCCGGCCAAGGTCGAGGTGCCTATGCCGGTGCCTCCGTGAGTCGGGGTTCTGCCGAACAGGGTGACTCCTGTGTTGTTGACGCTCGTGGTCTTGGAGGTCTTGGTGACCGCGCTCTTGCTGGCACTGGTAGTTTCGGTCAGACGGATGGTCAACACATCGCCGACACGGTGTGCTTTCAAGTCCGCAAACAGCTCCATTTGTTGACCGGTTTGATAAATGGCGCCTTCGGTCCTCGGCACCGGCGGCGGCAGCACTCTTGCCACCACCGGATCCGGCTTCGGGTGCCGATGCGGCAACAGTCCGCATCCGCCGAGACCGGCGAGGGCCACGCACAGCAGCGCGGCCGACAGCGCGCTCGAGCGATATCCGGCCAT
>Ga0116229_10016129_pt1 | contig 10072 bp, 9 predicted proteins | sample S1TSphgellanicum_3_FD_87313 | JGI IMG/M metagenome (GOLD analysis project Ga0116229, IMG submission 87313) | Host-associated microbial communities from peat moss isolated from Minnesota, USA - S1T2_Fc - Sphagnum magellanicum MG | ecosystem: Host-associated > Plants > Peat moss > Unclassified... | reverse complement strand
GCGACCCGCTCGAGCAGCGCGTGGGCGTCACCCAGGACGCGCTGCGCGCGGCTCTCGACGATGCCGCCGGCTTTGAATTCGATCTCGTCACCGAGATGCCGCGCAGTACCCATCACGTAGCGCGCGTTCTCGAGCGACAGGACGCGGTCGGCCAAAAAGGGCGTGTGGATCGCTTCGGTCAGCATGCCGCAGAGGTGAATCGTCTGATTGGTCATCACCGAGGCCAGGTTGAACATCGCGTCGACCAGGTGGCCTTTGAAGATGTCCCCCGTCATGTGTTTGGTCGGCGGCATATACTTCAGCGGCGCGTCCGGGAAGATCTGGCGCGCCAGTTGCGCTTGGGCCAGCGCGAACAGAAAGCCGTCTTCGATGCCCGGGTCGATTTCGTACGCGTCTCCGAGGCCGATCTGACGATCGGGCAGGCCCGCATCGTGCGCGAACGCTTCGTTGATGAACTGTGAAGCCAGCACCGCCGGCGCCTGTTCGAGCGCGTCGGCCGTGGTCAGGTAATTGTCTTCGCCGGTGTTTATTATGATGCCGGAGCGCGCGTTGACCATGCGCGAGAAGTGTTGATCGACGAACGTGCGCTTCATGTTGATGTCGCGGAAGAGGATGCCGTACATCGAGTCGTTGAGCAGCATGTCGAGCCGCTCGATGGCGGCCATGGCCGCGATCTCCGGCATGCACAGGCCGCTGGCATAGTTCGTGAGCATCACGTAGCGCCCCAGCCGCTCGGAGACGGCGTCGAGCGCTTCGCGCATGATCCGGAAATTCTCTTGGGTCGCGTAGGTGCCGCCGAAGCCCTCGGTCGTCGCGCCGTACGGCACGAAATCCAAGAGCGACTGGCCGGTCGAGCGGATGACCGCGATGACCTGGGCGCCCGCTTCGGCAGCCGCGACCGCGGCGGTGCGGTCCTCGTAGATGTTGCCGCTGGCCACGATCACGTAAAGCAGCGGCGGCGGCAATTGCGGCAGGCGTTCGAGCAACGCGGCCCGCTCTTCGCGCCGCCGGTCGAGTTGCCCGAGCGCCGCCCCGAGGTAGCGCTCGAGGGCTCCCCGCGCCGCCGCTTCCGGAACGTCATCGAAGTGTGCGGGAACGAGCGAGCCGTCGGCGACGGCGCTCGCCACATCGTCCGGCGAGCGGCCGGTTTCGGCCGTCATGGCCCCGAGCCAGTGCGCCGCGCCCCGCGCCGCCCGCTCGGCACCGAGCCGTTCGATGAAGAGGTTGGGCACCGGCACGTCGTCCGCGCCCACGCCGTCGACGCCGAAGAGCCGCAGCACCGCGCGCTCGACGGCCACCGTCGAATGCGCGGCGATGAACGCGGCCACGGGTTCGACGACGGCTCGCGCCAAGCGGCGTGAGTCCGCGACGAGTCCGCGGTCGATGCGAAGCTGCATGAACCGACAGATACGGGGCGGATTCTCCCGAAACCCTGGAGCACGCGCTTCTTCGCCTGCACGGGAGAGGCGCTGCAACCCCCCGGCTACCCCGGGGAAAAACGGTTCCGGCGGCGCTTGACCGGCCTGGCCGTAACTTTTCAAGGCGCCCCCGGGTAGACCCCCGGGAATAAAGAAGCGGAGGAGGATGACGATCGTAGAGCAGACCGACGAGGAGTTGGTCAAGCTCGTCCTAAGCGGCGAACGCGATAGCTTTGCCGTTCTGGTCGACCGTTACAAGAGGGGTATCACAAACTTCATCGGCGCGAGCGTCCGCGGTCCGGCAGATGTTGCCGACTTGGCGCAAGAAACGTTCATGCGGGCCTACGCCCACCTCGGCACCTTCAATCCGAGTTTGGGTAAATTCTCGACGTGGCTTTACCACATCGCCCGCAACGTCGTCCGCACGTACCTGGGCAAGAGTCTGCGCCGCCCGCAGACGCAGGAGCTCGGCGAGGACCGGACGCTGGAAAACGCGCTGCCCGATACCTCGGCCGACGCCGATCCCTCGCGCGGCGTCCTGCGCGCCGAAGCGGAAAGCGACGTGCGGGCGGCTCTGGCCGAGCTGCCGGAGCGGACGCGCACCGTTCTTTCCTTGCGCTATTACGACAACATGGAATACCAGACGATCGCCGAGACGATGGGGCTGTCGCTGGGGAACGTCAAGACCTTGATCCATCGCGGTAAGCTCGCCCTCGCGCAGAAGATGCGCGACCGCGAGCGCGACGCCGTCGCGGCGATCGCCGATAAACGCAACCTGCCCGGAGTAACCAATGCGCTGTTCGTCTTTTGAGCCGCACTTCGACGCCTACGTCGAAGGCGAGCTGTCCCCCGTGCTGCGCGCGCGCATCGCGCAACACGTCGCGACCTGCGAGAGCTGCCGTTCCCTGCTCGAGGAATTTCGCGTGATCGACGCGCTGCTGCTCGCGCCCCGCCAACTCGAGCCGCAACCGAACTTCACGTTCAAGGTGATGGCCGAGGTCCGCTGCCTCCCGCGCCCGCACGCGCACCGGATGGCTCCGCTCCCGATCCTGGCCACCTACGTCGTCTTCGGGTGGATGGCCATCGGTGCGTTTCTGGTCTTCGGCGGCTCGGCCGCGCGCTCGATGCTCGCCGCCATCGGGGCGGCCTTCGGCCATGCCGGCGCCTCAGCCGGCGCCCTGGCGCTCGCGGTCCAGCACCTCTTCGGCCGCCAGGCTTTCGATATCACCGCCGCGATGGGCGCGCTCCTGGGGCTGGATTTGCTCGTCGCGGCCGTCGTCGCCGTCCTCTACACTGCCGTGCGCGCGCGTCGCGTGCAGGCCGACCGGAGCTTCTGAACGTGGCCAAGCAACGTTTCCAAGTACCTGGGGGACAACACACCCGCCCCCTCATCTTCATGCTGGTGGCGCTAGTCGCGCTCTTCGGCGTCACGCTCGCGAGCGCGTCGGCGCGGACGTATCACCATAACCGGACGGTCTGGTTCAGCGACGAGACGATCGGCGACGGCGACGTCGTCAAAGGCGATCTCGACGTCGTGTTCGGGAACGTGACCTGCGAAGACGGCGGCGAAATCGACGGCAACGTGCGGACGTTCTTCGGTCATTTCGAGCCGGAGGACGGCTGCACGGTAAAAGGCCGGACGATCGACGTGTTCAACGGCGACGCTGCCGACGGTGACGGGGCGCTCGGCTTTCTGCCGGCCTTGACGCCGCCGAGCGCGGACGATTTCCTGACGCAGAACCGGCGCGTCCTCAAGAAATTCGCGTGGGACGTCGTCGTCGTGTTCGCCTTCCTGCTCTTTCCGCTGCGCGTTCGCGTCGCGCTCGACCGCGTCGAGAAACATCCCGGGCTGTCGTTCGCCGCGGGCGCCGTGGCGCTCGTCGCGATCGTGCCGATCGGCGTCCTCCTGTTGCTCAGCATCATCGGCATCCCGTTGATCCCGCTGGAGATCGCGGCGCTGTTCGCGGGGCTGTGGATCGGAAACGCCGCGGTGGCGCTGCTGCTGGGACGCCGCCTCTACGAACTGCTGCGGCCGCACACGACGCCGTCGCCGCTCGGCGCGCTCGTGCTCGGGCTGATCGTCGTGACGGCGGCCGAGACGTTACCGGTCGTCGGCTGGGCCGTTACGGCGCTCGTGGCGCTGGTCGGACTCGGCGCCGCGCTGTTGGCCTTCGTGCGCGAAACATCGTTTCGCCAGTTCACCCATCCCGCGATGAGCGGCGGCGTGCCGCCGATGGGCGGGGGCATACCGCCGATGGGCGGAGGCGTGCCGCCGATGCGTTCGCCGTAGGGCGCTCGGGAGCAACCGCGAACATCGTGTCCTCGTAAGGGGGCATAGACCCCCCTGCAGGGCGAATGAGAGGTTTCATGTCTCGGGTCGTTACCGCATTATCGCAAGACGGCGACGTCGCTGCACTTCACCAAGCCCTGCACGACGCGGGCCTGCCGACGGATTCGCTCAACGTGATCGGGCCCGATGAATCGACCGAGAGCGTGTCGCACGGGCTGATCGGTGCCGAGTTGATAACCTCGACCGACGGCGGAGCGACCGGCGTACCCGGGCTGACGAACGTGCACCGGCCTACCACCTTTTTCCGCAACGAGTCCATTCCGGACCGCCTCGGCGATCTGGAGATTCCCGATAGCGAGATCGACAATTACGTCGAGGCGCTTCAGCGCGGGCGTTCGGTCGTCTATTACTTCGCGAAGCCCGAAACGATCGAAAAGGTCGAGGCGATCTTCCGCAGCTCCAACGTCACCAACGTCCGGCGGTTCTAGCTTCAGCCCGACCGCGCGCACCGCGCTCGGCGTCACGCTCGCGCTGATCTACGCGGCTTTTTCGCTATGGCCGGCGCTCTTCGTGGGTTGGTACGGCGACGACGCGCAGTTTTCGTATCTGACGTCGGCCCTGGCAGCGCGGCACGAAACGCTGTGGCAGGCAATCGTCGCGGCCAACGCCCTGTGGCTCGACCACAACGGGCGGCTCTATCCGTTGGCGATCGTCGAAAAATACGCGCTCTTCGATCTGATCCACCAGGCGACGCTTTATAAGGCGCTGCTCCTCGGCTTGACCCTCGCCTGCATCGCGGCCTTTGCCGGGCTGGTGCGCGTGCTCGCGGGCGAAACGGCCGCGTGGCTGAGCGCGTGCGTCGTGGCGGCGGCGCTGCCGCTGCGCGCGTATCACGACGCGGACCTTGCCTACAACGGCATGCTGCAATTGATCCTGCTCGCCTTGCTCGCGTCGCTGGGCGCGTGGCGGCGCGCCGTCCTCGGACGCGATCCGTGGGCCGCGCTGCTCGCGCTCGTCCTGTATGCGGCCATCGGACTCACGTACGAAATCGGCTACCTTTTCTTTCCCCTCTACGCGTGCGTCGTGCGGCCGGCGCGTTCTTGGCCGCGGGCCGTCCTCGGCGTGTGGCCGTTCGCGCTAACGAGCGTCGCTCTCGGCGCGGCCTCAGCCTGGCTGCGCGCGCACGTCCGATTCGCCGGCGGGAGCAGCTACCGCGCGGGAACCGACCCGGCAGCGTACGCGACGGCGTTCGCAAAGGAGCTGATCGCGGGCATTCCGCTAACGTACGAACTCTTTGACCCGCAGCATCTCTTCCCGAGTCTGTGGCAGATCGCGCGGCTCGACGCCGGCCCGTACGCGTTCCGGATCCCGGTCGCGCTCGCGTTCGCGCTCGCCGTCTTCGCATTGCTGAGCTGGCGCGCGGGCGCGGCGCGCGCCGGCGAGGGGCGGGCCCGGCTCGGGGTCGCGGCGGCGCTCGGCGCCGGGCTCGCCGTGCTCCCGGTGCCGCTGATCGCTCTCTCGGCAAAGTATCAGCACGAACTCGCTTGGGGCCTCGGGTACTTGCCGGTCTTCCTGCAGCTCTTCGGCGTCGCGCTGCTGCTCGCAACAGCGGCGTGCGCGACCAACGTCGCGCGCGCGCTGGTCGCCGTCGCCCTGTTTCTGGTCGCGGATTTGACGGCGGGTACGAACGCGATCGTCGGCGAGGCATTGCAGCAGGCCACCGCGTCCCAGGCGATCGTCGCGCGCGCCTTCGCCCGCGGGCTCGCGCGCGACGTGCCGCCCGGTGCGACCATCGTCCTGCCGCCCGACGAAATTTGGGTCTGCGAAGACCCGGTCTGTCCCGACGGGCTCGCGCCCACCTACTTCCTCTACGGCTTGACCGGGCGGCGCTACGTGACGGCCGCCCCGGGGGACGCCTACGCGAAGGCCACGGCCTTTCGCCTCACGTACCGGGCCGGCCGCGAAGCCGCGGTCGTTACCCTGGAACGGGGCGGCGCCGCCCCACTCGTCGCGCGCTATCGCGAGCTCGAGAGCGGCGCGTGGTCCGTGAAGAGCCCTTCGGCAGGCTCCCTTCGACAGGCTCAGGGTGACGGGGCGAGCGCGGGGTGATCGGCGGGGAGACCGCCGCAGCGCGGGCAGGTGCGCGTCCCGTCCGCTAAGCGAACGCCGCACGGACAGACCCAGGCGAGCCGCCGTGCCGGCGTGCCGGCCACCAAGGCGTACGCTTCGACGTCGCGTGTGACGACGGCGCCAGCCCCGACCATCGCCCAGCGGCCGATGCGCACGCCCGGCAAGATCGTGCCGTTCGCGCCGATGGCCGCGCCATCGTCGACGATCGTCATGCCGACCTCCCAATCGCCTTCGCGCAGCGGCCGAAACGCGGCGTCGGTGGCCCGCGGACGCCGATCGTTGGTAAAGACCGCGTGCGGGCCGACGAAGACGCCTCGCCCCAGCGTGACGCCGTGGTACACGCAGGCATAGTTTTGGAGTTTACAATCGTCCCCGATCGCCACGTCGAAATCGACGAACGCGCCCTTGCCGACGATGCAGCGCGCGCCGATGCGCGCGTTGCGCCGGACTTGCGCCTGGTGCCAGATCCGCGAATCCGGCCCGATCGCCGCGCCCTCCTCGACGAGCGCCGTCGGGTGGACGAAGGCGCTGGGGGCGACGTTCAATGCGTCCGTGAAATCAACGGCTGAGCGCGCGTCTCGTTGATGATGGCCGTGGCCTCTTCGGCGATCCGCAGCGACGCGAGGGCGATCCCGGGATCGGGCAGCGGGCCGCCGCGAATGCCCTTCACGAACACTTCGAGTTCGCGCGCCAGCGGTTCGACCCGGTTGACCGGCAATTGCAGCAGCGTACCCTCGGTGTATTGTTTGACCAGGCCCTCGAAGTCACCGGTCGGTTCGAAACTCCGGCCCGGGGCGAACCATGCTTCCTGGGTGATGTAATCGACGCGACAATAACCGTTGGTACCGGTTATCGAAAGTTCGCGCACTTTGACCGGCGTGATCCAATTCGCCTCGATCGAGACGTTGCACCCGGCCGCGTCGAGCATCAGGCTCGCGAAATCCAGCCGATCTTCCAACAGCGCCATCCCGCCGCGCGCGCACAGCAAGTTCAAGCGGGCGCCGGTGATAAACGCGGCGATATCGATATCGTGGACGCCGATGTCGATCAGCACGTTCGCGTCACGGATCCGCGGCGGCATCACGCCGACGCGGCGCGCGTTCATGCTGATCAGCCGGCCGAGCGTGCCGCCGGCCACGAAGTCGCGGATGGCCTCCATCGCGGGGTTGTACCGCTCCACGTAGCCGGCCATCAGCGGCACGCCCGCGGCGGCGAAACTCGCGAGCATCCGTTTGGCCGCCGCCATCGTATGCGCCATCGGCTTCTCGACCAGCACCGCGCACGGACGCTCGAGGACTTGGAGCGCGACCGTTTCGTGCAGACTGGTCGGCACGCTGATGACGACCCCGTCGAGACCGGCGGCCAGCAATTCCGCCGTCGACGAAAACACCGGGTAGCCCAGCGTGGCGGCTTCGGCGAGCGCGAACGGCGAGGTGTCGGCGACGCCGACGAACTCGACGTCGGCCATGCGCGTCAAATTTCGAACGTGATGGCGCCCGATCGCGCCAAAACCGATAACGCCGACGCGAACCGGCGCGCTCATCTACCCACCGCGACGGCGGCTGCGCCGACGGCGCCCCGAACGGCATCGACGGTCCAGGCGAGTTGCTCGGCCGACAATTGCGGATGGACCGGCAGGGCTAGGATCTGCGTCGAAACGCGTTCGGCCACCGGAAAATCGCCGGGCGAATACCCGAAGCGGGCGAACACCGGGTGCAGGTGCAGCGGCGCCGGATAGTAGACGCCCGAGCCGACTTCGCGCTCGTTCAGGAACGCGCGCACCGCGTCGCGACCCGCACCGTTGGGCGTGCGCGCCGCGTCGATCAATACCGAGTACTGATGGTAGGCGTGTTGCGCGCCGGGCGGGACGTACGGCGTGGTGATGCCGGGAATGCCGGCGAGCGCGGCGTCGTAAAAAGCCGCATTGGCGCGCCGCGCGGCCGTGATCGCAGGCAGCCGTCCCAGCTGAACGCGAGCGATCGCGGCGGAGATATCCGTCATTCGATAATTATAACCCAGTCGTTCGTACTTGTATCGCTCGGTTTGCCCGTGATTGCGAAAGCGGCGCGCGGCCAGCGCGATGCCCTCGTCGCCGGTCACGAGCATGCCGCCTTCGCCGGCCATCACGTTCTTGGTCGCATAGAACGAAAAGGTGCCTGCGTCGCCGAGCGTGCCCGCCGGGTGTCCCTCGCGCGACCCGCCGACGGCCTGACACGCGTCCTCGACCACCGCTATGCCACGCGCGCGCAGGCTCCGAGCGGTGGCCGGGTCGATCGTCAACCCGAAAAGATCGACGAGCACGGCCGCTTTGGTGCGCCCGGAAGCGGCCGCCAGCAGAGCCTCGGGCGCGAGGTCGAACGTCCGTGGATCGATGTCGACGAAACGCGGAATCGCCCGCTGCATCAAGATCGGGGTGGCCGTGGCCGCGAAGGTGAAGGGCGTCGTCAGCACTTCATCCCCGTCGCCGACGCCGAGTGCTTCGAGCGCCGCATGGTTGGCTGCCGTCCCGGAGTTGACCGCGACCGCGTGCGCGCAGCCGGCGAGCGCGGCAAACTCGCGCTCCAACGCCTCGACCTGGGGCCCGGCGGCCAGCTGACCTGAGCGCAACACCGCGCTGACGGCGGACACTTCCTCTTCCCCCAGCAGCGGCGCGACGAGCGGAACGTGAATCGAAATAACTCCCTTTCCCTACGATTCGGCAAGCCGAGTAAATATCTATACGGCGGGACACTTTCGCTTTAAACGGGGGGACACGGTCCCCCCGATCCCCCCGCGGCGGACTCCCGCCGCTCTCCACGGGCCGGCCACCTTCGCTTTGTACGGGGGACACAGTCCTCCCGATCCCCCCGCGGCGGACTCCCGCCGCTCTCCACGGGCCGGCCACCTTCGCTTTGTACGGGGGGACACAGTCCCCCCGATCCCCCCGCGGCGGACTCCCGCCGCTCTCCACGGGCCGGCCACCTTCGGGTGGTGCCATGTGCCCGCCCTTGGTGGACGGTTTCCGTCGGTTGCCCCCGAACGACGGGCGGACGTGAGAATCGTGTCGATCGTCGGGGCACGCCCGGAATTCGTTCAGGTCGCCGTTCTGGCGCGCGCCATGCGGCGGACGCACGAAGAGATCTTGATCCACACCGGGCAGCACTACGACAGCCGGATGTCGGAGCGGTTTTTCGCCGAGCTCGACATCCCCGAGCCCGACGTCAACCTCGGCGTCGGCTCGCTGCCGGCGCCCGAACAGACCGCGCGCATGCTCGAAGGCATCGCGGCGGAACTGCGGCGGTTCGGCCCCGACCTCGTCGTCGTGCGCGGCGACACGAACAGCACGCTCGCCGGTTCGCTCGCGGCCAAGCAGTTGCTGCTGCCGCTGGCCCACGTCGAAGCGGGAATGCGCTCGTACGACCGCACGATGCCCGAAGAGATCAACCGCATCGTGACCGGATCGATCGCCGACCTGCACTTCGCCACCGACGAAAGCGCCCGCGACCGGCTGGCCGCTGAAGGCATCCGGGACGGCGTGCACGTCTGCGGCGATGTGATGTACGACGTGTTCCTGCGGACGCGCAGCGAGGGCGCGACGGCGCGCCGGGCCGGCGGGGCCTACGATCTGTTGACGCTTCACCGGGCGGAAAACACCGACGACCGGGTCCGATTGCGCGCGATCGTGGCGGCCTTCGAGGGCGCCCCGCGGCCGGTGGTCTTCCCCGTCCATCCGCGCACTCTGGCACGGCTCGCCGAATTCGGCATCGGACTCCCGGCCGCGCTCGAGACGACCGAACCGCTCACCTACCGCGAGATGGTGGCGCTCGAGTGCGGCGCCTTCCGGATCTTCACCGACTCCGGCGGCGTCCAGCGCGAAGCCTACTTCGCCGCGGTCCCGTGCGTCACGCTGCGCGACACGACGGAGTGGACCAATACGGTCGCCGCCGGTTGGAACCGCCTGACCGGCGCCTCGACCGAAGCGATCCGGGCCGCGCTCCACGAACCGGCCGCGCCCCCTCCGGATCACCCGCCGCTCTTCGGCGACGGTCGCGCCGCCGAACGGATCGTCGCGATCCTCGATTCACCGCAGACCGCCGAACTCGCCGCCCGCGCCCGCGCCGTCCGCCTCTCCCGCGGCATAAAGTAGACCTTGGCGCCGCGCGAAGGTGGTCGGCCGGTGGAGAGCGGCGGGAGTCCGCCGCGGGGGGATCGGGGGGACGTGTCCCCCCGTTTAAACTCTTAGGCGGCGGCTCCG
>Ga0116229_10016128_pt1 | contig 10072 bp, 4 predicted proteins | sample S1TSphgellanicum_3_FD_87313 | JGI IMG/M metagenome (GOLD analysis project Ga0116229, IMG submission 87313) | Host-associated microbial communities from peat moss isolated from Minnesota, USA - S1T2_Fc - Sphagnum magellanicum MG | ecosystem: Host-associated > Plants > Peat moss > Unclassified... | reverse complement strand
GGTCAAAACTCATCGGATTGAGAAGTTCCTTGTGTCATTGAAAGATCTTGGAACGTAGATGTTTAAAATGGGCTCGCATAACCCATTTGAATACTTAAAACATAAGATATGGCCAAAAAAAGGGCCAAAAGTCAAATTGCCAATTTGACTCCTGACCACTAAAAGTCAAGAATCGCCCCGATTTCCTTGTGTGTAGGTAGCGTGCGACATACCATTAGAAAGATCTTGACGAATGCTACAACTTTTCTTTAGAACTCATTTCAATCAAAGGTCTAAACACAAATTTATGGGCCTCCAAAGTCTCAGGAATACCAATTTTGGGAATTTCGAGACTCCCACTTGGGAGTCGCGGGACAAAATGACATTTGGGTGCTAGCTCCATGGCCAGGCACAGAGAATACTATAAGGGGAAGGTGGTGGCTGCACCAAAAGTGCTCCAACCACGCATTAACTAACTTGTTGTTGGGTTTGTGTAGGTTTATATGAATAATTGACTCGCTTGTTATTCATCTTAATCCCCATCCCGAGGTTTCAACACACCCCTCTACCCCTGAAATGTTGTGAACTATGAAGTGTACTCCAATTCTTTTTTCTTTCATTGTTTTCACTCTTGGACTCGCATTTGAGTCTTTCAAGGAGTGTGGGGGTGCATTAGTTAGGGTTTAGGGTTTTGCCTTATAGGGTTTAAGGTTCAATTTACTTTGGGTTTAAGGTTTTTTCTTGTATAGTGCAAGTTGTAAGGCTCAATGTCTATACATTTTAAGGTTTTTTTTTCTTGTATCATGTGTAATTCTAGATTCTATACCTTATTAAATCATATTAAAATTTTAAAGTTGGGTACCAATGATGGATAGAAAAGTGTTATTTGATGAAAAGTTGGTTTTATGCAATAGTTCCAATGCACACAATGAACTTTGAAAGGCGTTAAGATTCAAGTCATCTTACCAAAAAAACTTTTTCCTTTTCTTTTGTTTCATTGTGTTTTGTCGCATTTTAACTTCTTTGTTCTTGTTCCTCCTCCTTCTTTGTTTTCTTCTTCACACATTGTTTCCCATTCGTTTGTATCTCTTTTCCTCTTTTCACATTCATTTTACTGTTATTGTCTTTCATTCACCTTCACACACACTTCACATCTCCACATTTCAAAAAATGCTCCAAAACACTTAATGACAGTCTAGAATGCTATAGATCATTCAATCTTCATCACACAACGCCATTTTCTATATAGAGGTGAATTTATTTTCTTTTGTTTCCTTTCATTTTTTTCAACCTTCTTGATTTTTTAAAGTGTTTTAAATTATTTTAACCTTCCATGATTTCTATTTTGTCTACTTAAGGAAGGTCTGATTAAGTTTACCTTCCAATTCATTCAATCTTTAGTTCCTTAGTTCCTTCATGATTTATGTTTTTTTTGTTTAAAGAAGGTCTGATTAAGTTTACTTTCCAATTTGTTCATTCTTTCGTTCCTCCGTTCCTTCATATTTCTTCCTTTTCACTCTTAGTACAAGAGACAAACATTGGGAGAGGTGCACACAAGCCAATAGACATAGAGAAAGGGAGAAAGATAAAGATATTGTTATGGTTCTTTTCTTCAAGTGATAGAGAGAGAAAGCATGAAATAGAACAATAAGACATTATTCCAATGCTTTTGAATAGAGAGAGAGAAAGAGGTTGTTACACTGCCACAAAGAAAGATAGAGAAGAACATTTTGCAAGATTGTGACAAAAAAAGAAAGTAGGAGAAACAACAATGAGACATTTGATTAATAAAGATAAAGAGAGCGTAATTTTGTGATGGAAAGAGAGCTTGCTAGATTGTTAAATTGTGTAGAGCAAGAGAGAAAAAAATAAATTCGCATGGATTGTTAGATAGTGACAGAGCAATAGAAAGAGAAAAACTCACATAGATTGCTAGATGGTGTTAGAGCAAGAAAAAGAAAGGAATACTCACATACAAACATAGAGTAGTCCAAAGATAGGCACACACACAATCTCTTTACCACAAAATATTGTATACAAACTCTATGTCAAAACATTTTGCCTGCAAACTTGTTATCACATGTTCTCTGTTTCTTTGCAAGCTTATCTTTTCCATTGCATGCTTATACTCGTTCAAACTTTCCATATGTATAGATCATTTTGTTATTCCATATATTTCTTTCATTATACCTCTACATTTGTTTCATTTCTCTCTCTCTAGTAGCCCAATATAAATATATCTAAGGCAAACATCCTCCTTTATTATCAATGTAGGCTACTTTCCAAACCTCAAAACACAAAAAGTAGGGAGGCCATCAACATCAACATGGCTATTGAAGTAGTGTAAGTCCTTGTTAGCCACTCCAAGTTCATTGATTTGTAAATAGTTTACTTGTATTTTTTACATGCCCTTCTCTATCACTCAAATCAATGCTTTAATGAAAAAAATGTTTGTTGGCTACTAGACAATTTCCTTGAAACAAAAGGAAAAAAATTTAGGGAAAACACCTCATGGCTACTAAACATTTTGCCGTAGCTACATCCATTGTAGTGAGGGGAAAACACCTAGCGGTTGCTAGGCATTTTCCCTCACTACATCTTAGGAAGTTAAAAAATGCTTGATGGTTGTTAAGCATTTCCTTCAATGGAATCCACTATAGTGAGAAAAATGTTTAGTGACCACTAAGCATTTCATTCAATTAAATCAACTAGAGTGAGGGGAAAACACTTGGCAACCACCAAGTGTTTTCCCCTCACTACATTTTATCAAGTGAGAAAAACACATGGTAACCACCAGGTGTTTTTCTCAAGAAATTGAATAAACTTGGGGAAATGCCTAGCGGCCATTAGGTATTTTCCATCAATTGAATCCAATGTTGAGAAAAATGCCTAATGGGCATGAGGTGTTTTCCTTTGATTCAATCCACTATGGTGAAAAAAAATCTTGGCAACAACTAAACATTTTTTTTCACTCCATCCACTTTAATGAACAAAAAGCCTAGTGGGTTGCCATGCGTTAACCAAACTAAATTTTCCATCTAGTAAAAGACAAATGTGTTGATTGTAATATGTGTAAAACATTATAGGTACACACCCCCTCTTATGAAGAAAGTTGTTGGCAATTATCTTAACCTCATTCCATTATACAAGGAGGCAACATTCAAATTGTGGGACCTTACATTCAAGGTAATTTCTTGGTGGTAAGGATTCTAAAAGAAGCATATTTAAGTCTAGAATTCCATTTTGTAAAAAATGTAAACTAGGATTTTGTGAAGAAAATGCCACTGAAGCATATGGTGGTTTAGACACACAATTTCAAAAAGGTGGTCCTCCTACTAAAAGACCTCAAGAAGCAGCAAATTGTTAAATTGGTCTGTGAATGCTGTTGAATAAATGATGAGCTCCTACCCGAGATCATCAAAAGAGGATTTTAGGTGGGGATTTCTTGGATCGATCACTAACCCAAAATCCCCTAAACCCTAAACCTTAAACTGTTGAATAAATGATGAGCTCACACTCGAGACCATCAAAAGGGGATTTTGGGTCGGTGACCTCTTGGATTAATCACCAACCTTAAACCCTAAACCCTAAACTAATACAACAAGTATGATATGAAAACATCCATTTTTGTGATTCCTAAAGACCCAAAGAATCCAAATTGCTTCCTTCCATGCAAGCTAAAAACTTGGAAGGAAATAAAAAATAATCAACTTTTTATTATTAGGCAACAACACACATTTGCTACAACATTAGTAAATTTCCTCCATCTCATGAGATCTTGAATTAGTTGTCCATTTAAAAAAAAAAATTGAACAAATATGAATTGAGAATTGTTTCGTGACTGTCAGGTGATTCCCAAACATTCATTGTCAAGGACACCTAGCAATTCCCAAACAGCGTCCAAAACTTAATTGTGAAGAACACATAGCAGCCGCCAAGTGGTTTTCGACATGCATTTTGAAGTTTCAATCATTTTAGATCCTTCAACTTCTCAATTAAAATTTGTGGTTTACAAGTGATTATTAATATTATGAAAAGTTTTGGTTTTCTTGATAGGATTCCATGATGGACCCAAACACAAGCCCTAAAGTTCACAAACTTTATAACAAGTTTGAGATTGTTGTTATGTGGGACAATGGTTTTGTTCACTTGTGCAAGGTGTCCAAGATTTTGAATAATAAGCATTGTGGGCTAGCTATGTCAAAGACATTGTATCAAAAGAATCTTGGACATGCGCGTCACATATGGAATATTTATGAAAAACCATTGCCAAATCTTAATATGTCAAGTTGACATTTTGAGGACTATAAGGTAAATATAAAAGACTTTCGATTTGGTCCCACCATATCATGAATATCTATTCCATAAAATTAATATAGTGCAAAAAACTTTGTAGGCTTTTGAAGAGGCTTTCAAGCCAGTTTTGAACATGGAATCAACAAAAGAATGCATAAATGACACACCCTCGAACTCCTTGATAGATTCACTGCGAGTCTAAATGTGAAAACAACGGAAGGATAAGGAGTTGGGGCACGTTCCTTGGCTTGTAGCACTTTGGGGTAGAGGGGCATGCTGGAGTTCCGAGATGGGGATTAGGAAAAATGACAAGTAATTCAATTCCTTACATGGACTTGCACAAACCATACAACAAGTTTGTTAATGCATAGTTGGAGCACTTTTAATGCACGGACGAGCCACGGGCAAACACAGACTCACAAGACTCATCATGACACGAACTTGGGGGTTTTGGTAACAATGAGTTGCCATCATTAGAGGAACATAATACATCCTCCTTCCTAGAAGATAGGCGCTTATACAAGAATGAAATCTGCCTTGAAGCCCAAGCTAAAATCCTCAAATTAATCATTTATGATGGAATGGTGTGCCTTAGTGTATTCAGCAGAGGGGTTTTGACATATATTTATCTTGTAAGTCATATCCTCCACATCTTTTAAAAATATTCTTGACCCACCTTTGGGTCTAGGATTTTAATTATGGATTTTCTTCAAATTATAAGAGACGAGATGTAAATTTTTAGAGATTATTCCTATCGATCTTGAAGGGGATCATTGTGAGACAATAGCGTCCATTTTCTTGTGAATGCTATGGGGTGTTACTATCCAAAATGCAGGAATTGAGCCAGAAGTAGGAGCGTTGCAAATCATAGTTAGTGCACAAACTAATCATGAAATCAAGGAAGGTGGTTGTGACAATGAAGACAACCAAGGAAGACGGAACAAAGAACATGGAGGAGGGAACGAGGCACGAGCTGGAGGCAATAAGGAACAAGGAGGTGGAAACTAAGACAAAGGGGAGGAGAAGGGGGAAAAAGGTGGAAAGAAAAATGTTCCTCAAAGAAAGGCCAAAATATACAAGGAGTATGCAAGGAGGGACAAACCCAAAAAGAACGAATCCAATAGTAAAACTCAACATTCGAAGAAGGAAAGCGTTAATCACGAAAGGAGTTCATCCAACCTGTGTAGCCAATTCATTGAGAATAAAAAAATGGATATCCTAAAGGATAATGAAGTATGTGCATATGGTAACAGTTCATTACTTTTTGAATCGATTGCTTCATTAGGTGGGGCAAATGGTGTCCTCATAAATGAAAGCTAGAAGGTTGGTGAAGATCTGCGAAGCTTGCCTTTTCCAATAGAAAAATTGAACTTGTTTAAATTTTAATAGCTTATTTAATGATGGGTGTATGTACATTTTAATCATAAAAATAGTGTGTTCCATACATATTTTGTTGTGTTGGAATACAATATGAACATAAATAAGTAGTATGTTTCGATAGGTGTTCGTTTATTGTTCATTTTATGATATTTTGCATATGTAAATCTTCCATTCAATTGTACATTGCTTTATGATCAACAATCATGCTATTGTTAGATTGTTTTTTAATTTAAGAAGTTGTAAAAAGGGTTAGCAACCACTTAGTGTGCCATAACCGAAACATTGGGTTCACAACTAAATGTGGAGTGCAAGGGCCCATGAGGCCAAAAGAAAGTGTGTTTAGGTGTGAAACACATTTTTACAAATGGGGGAGAGTGCAAGGGATGAACCCCAATGACTACCAAGTGCACTCCCATTTTGGGAGTTGCACTCATGCACTTTGTTAGGAAATTTTCTATTGTTCTACCTCGTTTTCTTGAATGTTTGGTGGCTACTAAACGTTCGAGTAAAACCATGTTATGATGGAGTTTTTTGGAGGTCCCAGTGGTAGTTTTTTCTAGGTGAATCAAGTATTGTTGCATTGTATACAAATTTATTTGAAAAACTTGGCAAAAGCAAGATGAAAAATTGAAACGTACATTCTAATCTTTCAAACCCAAAATTTTTTTTACCAAAAGGATAAATGATTAATCCAAGGTGGATTTTACAAGGGATGGTACATCCAATGTCCTCAATCCAAATTACTGCAAAAAAATTATCATTATGGATTTTTTTTCTTCTAGTGGAGTTGGAAATTAAGCCTACAACTTTTTACTACCACACATTGAAGTACCATAACACTTAAGATGAACAAATCAAGCAAGAAAAAGTCTCTCAAATTTTTTAAGATTTAAAATGAAAATTTCAAATTTGTAAACTCCATTTCAAAATCTAAATTGACTTTTTCAAGGCCCATATTTTTAAAGATTAAAAAAAAAGGTTTAAATTATGGTGATATGAATTTGGAAATGGAAAAAAATGTGAACTTCAACACCATTTAAATGTTTTAAAAAAACATCATTAGATTTGGACTTTAAAAATGGACTTTGAGCTGCCAATTTTGGTCAAGTGTAATGTACTTTTACCCGTTCATCATAAAAACATTTTTGATGTTAGCTTTGGTTTCATAAACATCTTATGTGTTACAAGTAAATATATTCTTTATTTGTCTTTCATTTTGGAAACTTCTGGGGGGGGGGGCCACGAGACATTTTTGAATAAGATGAACTAATATTTTTTGTTAATGAGTTCGTGTTATTTTTAGTTTTTCCAAATGTAACTTTAAATGGAAGTTCATGTCTTTTGTCTATACACAGGGACTTCTGAGATGGATGCAATGTTCAACAGCTCCAATGACTTCACTTATAATGCTAAAACTTATGAGGTTAAATTAGTGAAGGAATGGGGTGAAAACACACTACAATGATCCCCTTTGGGGTGTCATATTATATTACTTTCTAGTGATGTGCATGTTTGAACGTATCCCACCTCAAACTTTTGAAATATTTTCACAATATTTATGCATATTATGTTGGAATATAACCTAGGCAAGAAATTTAAAAAGAAATTATTTCATTTCATTTTATAAAGTGGGAGATTAGAAAATATCTGTGGAATTGAATGTAATGTATTTATGTATTCAAAAACACAAATATACTCCAAAAAAAATTTAAATGGTTTTTAGTTTTTATTGTCACTCAAAAAAAGATGTTTGGACTCAAGGTTAGAGACTCACTTACACACAACCACAAACTGAATAAGGGTCCCAAGGCATTGTTATATTTTCAAGTTTGTTAGAAAAAAATGTGGTTATAGTGGAGGTGAATGGACATCATTTAATTCTTGACCTAAATGGAGTATTAGTGGTGATAGGAGAGGGTTCAACTAGATTTTGCCCAATGGTTTTGAGACTCGTGTTGAAAGAGTTCCTCGATCTTCAAGAATAGTAGACTAAACGTTTTGCTTCAAAAATGAACATTTCTTCCCTGAAAAGCCTAACAAGCCTATTTTCCATAAAAACCTAAATGATTTTTTCTATATGTTCCTAGGTACAGATTAGGGAAATACACTGCTTGTAGATGACATGCCTCACAAGAATATGTTTAACCTTCTTTTTAGTGCCATTTTCCTTTAGATGTTTTATTTGTTCAAAGTAAACGATAATTATTTGCTTGGAATTGTTCTTTCGTTTTTGGAATCCTTGCATTCGTTTGGAATACGAGTTTCTAAATTTTTGGAGTGTAATCCTTTTGGGAACATTACACATGTTCTTCCTTTTGACCCTTGATATGAGAAATTGGCTCTACAATGTTCTTTCTAATGTGATGACACTTTTTGCACAACAAGATGAAATTGAAACTTGGAAATAAAAAAATTGAAGTATATTATTTGATGTTTTTTGTATTATGTTGAACATGATTTGTTTTGTTCTATCTCCCTAATTTGATTTGAATGATTGTCTATTTTTCATATATATTGTCAATCATAATTGATAGTGTATTTGTTGAAACATGGTTTGGTGGCCACCAAGTGTTTGTTGGAATCTACTTTTTCAAAAATTGGTAATGGCACATTGTGGTATTAGATACTTGTTATAAACACTAATGGAAGTTCATGGTGATTCAACATCCTACTTAAGACTAAAACACTATTATTGACTACATGTCATCATAAAATTGAACAATAGATTAATATGTTGTCACATTTCTATATACTTTATTTAACTAATAAAGTTTTTGTTATCGTTGTAATTCAATATTGTGTTGCATCTGGCTAAACATAGCAAAGCCACTTCAATGAGTTCACATGGATGCTTAAAGTTTGTAGGACCCAAAAAATTGTTAATTTTCAGTGTGAATAGTGTGTTGTGTTATGTGCCACAATGTGCTATTCTGCAAGGGAATGCACGAGTGTTTGGAAAAAACATTGACAAGAACAAAGTTGAAGTTAGAGTTGGAATTTCAAACATATTCTTTCCAATGCTTTTAAAAAGTTCAACAAATTGCAATTTGGTTTTGTATGAAACTTGAGGATGTGTTAGAACTTCTTCCAATGTTGATGCCAAAAAAGTTCGTGAATGAGTTCATTTTTATTTGGAAATTTGAACAATGTTCAAAGACTTTTGGTCAAATTACTTTAGGGTCCTATTACTATATAAAGGATTTGAAACATGTGTGTTATGCTTGTGGTGGACTACCTTATGGGATGGAAGATCAAACATTACTAATTGATGATGAACTTAGCAAAGCGTTTCGAAATCCAAAGTGGAGTGATTTTTTTTGGAGTCCTTCAAGGGTGAGATTTTGTCAAGGAATAAAGTGCAATTGTTGGACTTGGCATCTTGATTGTGGCTAGCCATAATTAAATTTCCTTTCATGAGGATAGTTTGAGATCATTATGATTTTATGCTCAAGCATTCTAAGCCTTGTTTAAGTTCTTCTTCGCGAAATTATTCTTGGTTCATGCAATATATGAATAGTGACAATAGGGCTCTTTGCAATGTGAGGCCCCCTTTGGGTATGCACTCTGAATCATTTCATCTCATTTCAATTTACATATATGATGTCAACTATTATGTTATAATATGGTTTCATTTTTTGTACTGAGTTTTGTTTGTAGTTGCTTGTGATTTTTGTTCACAATCATGCAATGGTGTTTGTAGCTTTGAAAGGGAGAAAACAATGTTTACCACAAAGATTCTTATTTTGAGATGATGTGGATTTAGTTGCATATTTGACCATGGACCATCCCAAAAGTTCTAAGAAGAGGAGGAATTAACTTTCTTCTTATGGTTTGTGTTGTTAATGTTTTTTATAATGGATTTTTCATTTATTGATTTTTAAAGATTGTTTGTTCTAGCTTACAACAAGGTAGCCACCATGGTTCAAAGTTCAAATTGTATTTGAAATATTCAATAAATTTTCTTTATCTATATTAATAGCCAACAATCTAGTGGCCAAAAGGTGAAATTTGTATGATTGATGTATTAAGTTGTATGTTGTTAATCTTTCAAGGTCTTTTGATGTGGTTAACAACTTGGTGGACAAAAGGTGTAATTTGTAAGTTACATTTTGTTGAATTTTCAAGATCTTTTGATGTGGTTAATAATTTGCTAGTCAAAAGGTGTAAAGTTGTAAGTTGCATTTTGTTGATTTTTTCAATTCTTTTGTTATGGTTGACAACTTGGTGGCCATAAGGTCATATTTATAATTGACAGTTTACTATTTGGAATAGACTAAAATGTGTGTTAGTACTTTTAGACTTTTGTAAAGTCTAAAATTAATTAAATATGTGTTTAGTGCCAAATTTAATGGTTAAACATAGTGGTTAAATTTAAATTAAATTTAATGATTAAAATTTGGTTAAATTTTGGGTAAAT
>Ga0116229_10016126_pt1 | contig 10073 bp, 7 predicted proteins | sample S1TSphgellanicum_3_FD_87313 | JGI IMG/M metagenome (GOLD analysis project Ga0116229, IMG submission 87313) | Host-associated microbial communities from peat moss isolated from Minnesota, USA - S1T2_Fc - Sphagnum magellanicum MG | ecosystem: Host-associated > Plants > Peat moss > Unclassified... | reverse complement strand
TCCCTTGAAGATCATTGAAGTGGAAAGCGTCGAGGCCACACTGGGGAAAACGGCTCTGCATTCCAGCCTGATCGCCGGAGCGATCGGGCTCGGGGCAGTTCTTGTCTTTATGGCCGGTTACTACCTCCTCCCTGGTTTGCTCGCCGACGTCGCTCTGATAATCTATGCTCTCTTTACGCTGGCGGTGTTCAAAGGGGCATTGGGTTGGCTTGGGCTGCCGTGGGTAACGCTGACTCTGCCAGGCATTGCTGGCTTCATTCTGTCCGTCGGTATGGCGGTCGATGCCAACATCCTGATATTTGAACGACTCAAGGAAGAGTTGCGGAACGGTAAGTCGCTAAAAGCGGCAATCGATGCCGGCTTCAGCCGAGCGTTCACTGCAATCCGTGATTCCAACGCTTGTACGCTCATCACCTGCTTGATTCTATTCTCCATGGGAACGTCTAGTGTTAAGGGCTTTGCTCTCACTCTAGGCATTGGTGTTCTGATCTCTTTGTTTACGGCAATTACCGTGACCAGGACACTGTTGTACTTGCTAGTTGCAGCAGGTGCGGGCAAGAACCTGAAACTGTTTGGCCTTGGACGACAGTGGGAGCCGAAGTTCAATGCCGTTAAGAATCGCAAGCGATTTTATGCACTTTCGGCGGCGATCATCGTGCCAGGTCTCATCTTCTGGCTGTTTCTCGGAGGACTCAAGGAAAGCATTGAGTTTACTGGCGGCACGCAGGTCGAAGTGGTATTTAGCCATGATTTCAGCCGTGTTCAAATTGAAAAGGCCCTTGAATCGGTTGGATTGTCTGATAACCTTGTTGAGATTGCCGCAAATGGAACACAGAGCAGCGAAATCGCCTACATCAGTGTCAAGGGTAAGGGTGTTAACAGCTATTTAAGTGTCGAAAAAGCCGTTGCCGCATTAGACCCCTACTACAAGTTGCAGTCGCATTCTTTGGTTGAGGCGACGATTAGCAACGAGCTCAAAAGTGATGCCATTCAAGCGGTGCTCATTGCTTCGTCAATTATCGTGATTTACCTAGCGTTTGCGTTCTCCATTGGCGGATTCGTAGCAGGTTTGCGCTTTGGCGTGTCGGCGATAATCGCGCTTGTTCATGACGTTCTCGTTTTGATCGGCTTGTTCGCGATATTCGGTTATTTCCTGAACTGGCAGATCGACAGCCTCTTTATCACAGCGCTCTTAACCGTCGTTGGCTTCTCAGTTCATGACACAATTGTCATCTTCGACCGTCTTCGCGAAAATCTTAAACACCGCAAGAAAGCCGATTCGTTTGAGGATTTAGCGAACAGGTCCATCCAACAGAGCTTTGCGCGATCTATAAACACCTCGTTTACGGTCGTACTCACGCTGGTTGCACTTTTGATATTCGGAGAACCCTCCACTAAGCTTCTCGATTGGGCCCTTCTGATCGGTATCATCAGTGGTACATATTCTTCTATCTTCAATGCAACTCCGATCCTCGTAGACTGGGAGATCTCCATTCTAAAGCACCATGAGGACGATGGCCGCTCACCTGGCCCAGACAAAGGGAACGGTGGTATTAATGTTCAAAACGATGCGCCCGTGTTAGCAGCTGTTGGGGCCGCTACGGAACCGTCTACCGAGACTGTTCTACGAAACGGGTCGGGCTCTGGGCCTACCAAACCGAAAAAGCGGATCGGCTCGGGCCGCCGCTTCTAAGTTCCTGATAAGCCTTCAAATGTTGCCTTAACATTTGAAGGCTTTTTCATTCACCCCGTTGTATCATAAACCTGTGTCATCTTTCTGCCAGAATAGCTGGCACAACTTGCTGCGACAAATGAGAGGTTATTAGCCTAGTGGATTACGTTTGGACTGAAATACCTCGGCGCGTTCAGGATGAATCGTTACTCGTTCAGGAACTCGGCCTTAATCCTTTAACCGCAAGATTGCTGACAAATCGCGGACTGGTTACTCCGGCAGCCGCAGAAAAATTTCTTAATCCTCGGCTCACCGACCTTCACGACCCGTTTGGCTTACCGGACATGGATAAAGCCGCCCACAGGATAGCGACCGCCGTCAACACCGGTGAAGTCCTTTTTATTCACGGTGACTACGATGTCGATGGTGTGACATCGACTGCAATATACGTTCGTTCGCTCATCAAATTAGGCGGCAAGGTCATCTATCGCGTCCCACATCGCCATAACGATGGGTACGACCTCAAACCGTTGGCCATACAATGGGCGCACGAACAGGGTGCTAAGTTAATTATTACGACAGACTGCGGAATTCAGGCGCAAGAGGCTGTTGATTACGCCAATTCCTTAGGTATGACGGTAATCGTGACAGATCACCATGAGCAAGGAATGACATTACCCAATGCCTACGCGGTTGTGAACCCGCAAAGGCACGACTCCACCTATCCGTTCGCCCACCTCGCAGGAGTTGGCGTAGCATTCAAAACGATGCAGGCGGTAACCAGGCTGCTGAAGCCGGATTGGGAACAAGCGTTCATTAGAAATTTCTTGGACCTCGTGGCATGTGGCACCGTGGCTGACGTCATGCCGCTCATGGATGAAAACAGAGTATTTGCATCCTTTGGATTAGAGGCTTTACGAACCACCAAAAAAGTTGGGCTCAGAGCGCTTTTAAAGGGCGCAGGAATCGACGTCGGCAACCGGCTAAGCGCCGAGGCCGTGGGCTTTGGTATTGGGCCGCGAATAAACGCAGTTGGGAGAATTGACGACGCGGCTATTGCGTTGGATCTGATGCTGACCACCGACGAGTCTGAAGCAATGAGTCTTGTCGACAGGCTGAACGAATGCAATTTGGAGCGGCAGCGGACACAAAAGCGAGTGACTGCCGAAGCAGTATTAAAAGTTGTGACCGATGGATTGGACAAACTGCCTATCGTAATTGTCAGCAACAAAAAATGGAACTCCGGAGTGGTCGGGATCGTTGCCGGTAAACTGGTCGAACAGTTCCACCGTCCGGCAATAGTCATAAGCGAAAGCGATGACGGTGCATGGGGCAAAGGAAGTGCAAGATCGATTCCAGCTCTTGATATCTTCGAAGCGATATCGACGTGTAACGATATATTGCTTAGTTGCGGTGGACACGCTTTTGCGGCCGGTCTAGCACTGTCTATGGATCAGTTTCGTTCACTCACAGATCGTTTGAACGATTTTGTAGGAAACCGGTTGACTGAAGCGGACTACTTACCGCAGATCGTCGTCGATGCCTACGTCGATCCCAGGTTAATCGATGTCGCCCTCCTTGACGAATGGTCTCAACTCGAGCCATTCGGTGCAGCCAATCCATCGCCTATTTTTGCCTCACGAGGTGTTCAGGTCATCGGCAAGCGAAAGATAGGAAAGGATATGTCGCACCTCAAACTCATTGTCGAGCATAAAGAAAGCGAAAGACAGCCTTGGCAGGCGGAGTGTGTAGCCTGGGGGCGAGCAGAACAATGGAGCGATGAAGTCACCGGTGACGGTCCGGTAGATATTGCGTTCAGTCCAACTATTAATAATTATCAAGGCCGCAGGTCGCTCCAACTGGTTCTGAAGGATCTTGTCAAATCGGCGAATCTTCCTGCGGAGGTATAATTTCGGTCTCATGCAACACTGCAAGCTTGCTCTTTTCGGCGCCGTTCTGGCCACTCTTGAATGTCTTTTCGTAAGCCCAATTCCTGCTTTGGCAAGCCCGTATAGCGACGGTAATGCTGCTTATAAGGCGCATGACTATGCCGCCGCTATTGATGATTTTAGGCTGGCCACAAGTGAGCTTAGTGGGCCGGAAAAGGCAAAAGCGTACTATAAGCTTGGACTCGCTTACCGGAAGGACAATCTCCCGGTTGACGCCTATAATGCTTTAGAGGATGCGCGCAGCGCAGATCCAACGCTTTCTTTTGCCAGCTCTCCGGGAAAATTTCAGGAGATCGAGCAAAGTGTCAATCCGCAGGCTGCGCCTGCAGTAACGTCACCAACGTCCAACACGGCCGCAGGAACACAGGACCCAGCAGCAGCTACATTAGGAGCGTCAGATGTCTATATAGAGCAGTCGATGCTGCCCTATGTTAATGCACCGAGTCTGGCTCAAATCGCCCAAAATGACGATCACACAACGGTTAAGATCGTCATATTGCGCACGCTGCCACCTGAATATAGCTCTGCGGCGCAATACGCCGCCGAACTGTACAATTATCTCGATCTTGGAAAGAACGCGATTATTGTCTATGCGCAAAGACTATCCACGGGGCAGCCCGGCGGAGTTGGTATCGACGCCGGTACCCTCTCACTGACCGAGCTCCAGGGATTGGCCCAAAAATATGTAGCGCAAATAGGTGACGGCAACATAACCGCCGGAATTTCCGCTCTCGCATCTGCAACCACAACCGAGATCGATGCAAAGGAAGAACAAATGCCCAATTTAGTAATGACAGCGGTGTTGATCGCGCTTGTCATATTCGCACTGCTGATCTTTGCAGCGAGTCGGCGGAAGAAAGCGGTGATGAATGCAATTCGCCAGCCGCTCAATACACTTCGCGACAACGTTCTTCAGAATATCCAATATATCGACAACTATGCCGATGTCCTGCCAAAAAACAATGCCGATACTGATCAGGTCAAGGCATATCGACAGGCAGCCGAAGCGAAATTTGAGCAGGCCGATAAGATCATGATAAAGGCGACCGATCCTAGCGAGCTGTATCGTGCGCAGTCGATCTTAGACAAAGCGAACTCCGACCTAGCCAAGGGCAGGCAGTTTTTAGATCGTGCCACCGGCGGAGCGTCCAAAATTCCCGGAGACGATGCCATACGTCCACCCGATATCGCCGATACATTGAGCGATCTTGACCAAATCCCAACGCAACATCGCGGAGTCTCCTTCTTTTCCTCACAGCCGGCTCCGCTCTCCAATTTGGAGCCGGTAACGCTGGAAATCGACGGTCAAATTAGAACGGTAATGGCCACTCCAACCGAAGCCGCTCAGATAAGAAACGGGCAGATTCCGCCAGTTCGCGCCTTTAATCTCAACGGCCAGATGGTTCCCTGGTACAACTACCAGCACTACGATCCTTACCGAGATTACTATCGGTATGAGAACCAGGGCTGGGGCGGCTTTGGCTCGGGCGCTCTTGCGGGATTTATTGGTGCGGAACTTCTAGGATCACTCTTCCGGCCGAACTATTATGGTAATTGGAATTCACCGTACGGATACTCTCCAGGCTTCGATTCGTTCGGTGGATGGGATAACTATGGAAATGGCGGAGGTTTTGGCCAAGGCCTCTTCGGCGGCGGTATTGGCGGCAATTTACCTTTTCAAGACCAGTACACTCAACCTGCGCAAGACATCGGAGGTGGAGCGTCGTTCCTCGGTTCAGGTTACGATCAATCAGACTATGGGAACTCGGGAGGATCCAACTTCTTCGGTGGCGGGGGCGATCAGTCTTAATATTTACGATTCCGCACCGATATAGTTTAAAATTACTTCACAAGAAACTTTTTGATAAAGGTCACGACTCGTTTGTAGTGGCAAACCGCGCAGGCCATCTTCACGGACACCTAGAACAATCAAATCAACACCCTGTTGGGTAACAAACTTCGCAATTCCGTCCGTAGCCTCTCTGACGTGGAGCACTTCTGTATGCGCTGTTACCCCAAAAGAAGCTGCTGCCGCAACGGCCGCACCGAGAGCGTCTTCGGCCATACCATCGTCCACCGGCATCGACGCTTGCAGCGCAACCGATCTCGGCACCTCAACAACATAGAGCAGTCTGAGCTCGGCTCCTCGAGCTTCTCGGCAAAGCTGACACGCTGTATGAACGCTCCGCATCGAGAAAGGGGCTTCAACGGTAGGAAGCAGTATCTTTTTCCATCTCGTCAGAAGGGCTGAGCTGGCAGTGTCGTTATCTGACGGCGCGTCCTTGCGCTTTAATAGATTGCTAAACATAGTTACCTCTCTCATTATGATACCTCGCATATAGTCGGCACGATTGTCGAGGAGAGACACTTCTCCCTATTCGCTAGAAAGGGTCAAGGTATAATGGCGATGGTGCAACACCAGTCGAAGACTTTGGCACCATTGTCGGTAAAGAAAGTTCGTTTTAAATATGCCAGTTACTGAGCAGCAAGTAATCGATGCGCTGAGGACGGTAAAGGACCCAGATCTCCATAAAGACCTAGTGACTTTACGCATGGTTAAGGATGTAAAGATTTCTGGATCGAATGTCTCATTCACAATCGATTTGACCACTCCAGCTTGTCCGATGAAGGAGAAGATCGAGGCGGACAGTAGAGATGCCGTGGGGGGAATCGAAGGCGTTGAATCGATCGATATAACGTTGACCGCAACGGTACGTCCAACCCAGGCGCGAGGAGTACAGCAGATTGTGATGCCCGGAGTCAAAACCGTCATCGCCGTCGCCTCAGGAAAAGGCGGTGTCGGGAAATCGACAGTGGCGGCGAACTTAGCCTGCGCTCTTGCCAGAACCGGCGCGACAGTCGGTCTTATGGACGCAGATATATACGGTCCGTCCATTCCCTTGATCATGGGAGTAGAAGATGCCCAAATTGAAGTTGACGAGGCGAAAGAGCAACTTATTCCTGTTGAGCGATACGGAGTAAAGGTTATCTCGATGGGCTTTCTCCAAAGGGCATCCAGCGCGGCGGTTATTTGGCGAGGCCCGATGGTTTCGAAAGCGGTACAGCAGTTTTTACGCGATGTTCGTTGGGGAGAGATCGATTACTTGATTGTCGATCTTCCACCCGGGACGGGCGATGCCCAATTAACACTTTCGCAGGCTATTCCGTTGACCGGAGCCGTTATCGTCATGACCCCGCAGGACGTTGCTGCATCGGTAGCAGTAAAGGCAATTACCATGTTTCGAAGACTCGATGTTCCAATCCTTGGGATTATCGAAAACATGTCCTACTTCCTCTGTCCGACCTGCAATAGCCGACACGACATCTTTTCCCATGGAGGCGGCAGACAGGCGTCTGAAGCGCTGGAAGTGCCGTTTCTTGGCGAAATTCCGCTGCATGGGCAGATCCGTGCGGAAGCGGACGAAGGTACTCCAACAGTTGTCATATCGCCCGACAGCCTTGAAGCCGAGGCCTTTACGCGAGTTGCTGAGGCGGTCGCACAACAGGTTAGCATTGCGGTCAGACGAGCTCCGATCGATCTGCAAATGGTCTCCTAACAAAATGCTCATCCCGCTCCTAATGTGGATAGTTAGCTGTCTGCTCGGAGGCGCGTTGTACGCACAGCTAGTTAGGCGATTTCCTCGATTTTTTGTGGCTTTTAACTTCCGTCATATCAAAATACCAAATTGTGCTGGCGTGTGTTTCGTGGTTAGTTGTTTGCTAGGATCGCTCGGTTCATATCTCTTGCATCCTCAGTTGCCTCAGATTTATCTTGCGTTTGAGATAGCTCTCCTTTCTTTTGGCGCACTTGGTCTCGTGGACGACCTTTTTGGGAATCGGAAAATTGGCGGATTAAGGGGTCATTTTACTGAGCTAATTAAGCACAAACGACTGACGACCGGTGCGGCCAAAGCGATAGGCGCAGCAGTATTCTCTGTGTTTATCGGTGTACTGCTCTACCCAAGGAACGCTGAGCGCGCTTTGATTGCCGCTCTGCTCGTTGCGCTTTCGGCAAACGCAATTAATCTAACCGACACTCGCCCAGGCAGAAGCTTAATTGCCTTCTTCTTGCTGCTTTTCGTCGGAATGCTTATCGCTCATCTTCGTGGCACGACCTCACTATTAGCGCTCTACATGGGACCGATTTTGATTGCAGTTTTACTTTACTCTTTTGATCGACGTGCTCTGTTAATGCTAGGGGATGTGGGTTCGAACACTATTGGCGCGATCGCCGGCCTCTATTGGGCAATTGCAGGAACCGAGGCCTCTCAGATCGCGCTTCTTGTTGTCCTGATGTGGTTCCACTGGTGGACCGAATCCCACTCCCTTTCTAAGACCATAGAGACCACAACCTGGCTAAAAAAGCTAGACAGCAGCATTGGCGTACGCGGTTAGCGGCTAGACAGAGGCGTCAATAGAGAGTCCGTTTTGCCCGGACAAACGCTTCGCGCCTACAAAACTCTCCACATAATAAGGTTCTGAGCAATAAGAGATCGTATTGCCCCGTTCTTTTCCGGCAGAGTGAATGAAGCGGCCATCGCCAAGTGCTAAACCAACGTGAGTAATGCGCTTCTCCTCATTTGGATCAGAACTGAAAAAGAGCAGATCCGCTCTTTCGAAGGCAATGGCGGCAAAGCCAATTTCTGTTTGTATCTGGATGAATCTTTTGTCCAGCCATTGCTCGCCAGAGTCTCTTCGAAGTTGAATGCCGTTTAACTTGTAAACGAGCTGTGTGAACCCGGAGCAGTCCATTCCAAATGGGGTCGTTCCACCCCATAGGTAAGGAACACCGACGAACAACTTACTAGACTCACTGATTCGGTCGAGAATGAGTGCCAAGATTTTTTTCGAAATAACAGGCTCTGTCGTTGTGACATCCTTCAAGGATGTCGTCTTTGGACTGTAGGTCATACTAACGTGGCCTTCATGCACATATCCGTGTGTTTGACCTGGTATCACTATCGGTATGTACGGTCCGACGGAAGGGAGACGACCGACAACAATTCTTGCGCCAGTAGTCAGGCGAGTCAGGATTTCACTCTTAGGAGTCGGTTCAACGAGTACCTCTGCGAAAAGTGACGCGATCGTCGAAACGGCCGAATCTTGATCATCGTCAATTGGAAAGAGAAACGACCTGCGAATCCAACCGGTGTAGAGGTCTTCCGTAATAACTTTCGCAAAGCTGCCGGATTCGTCAATTCTTTCTACCGGAGAACCCCAAATTGTTTGGCTGATTTGCTCGCTGCTCGAATCGGCAGCACGATAGAGCGAGGCTACATTATGTCCAACTCTGTGCGTCGGCGTAATCACGAACAATGCCTACTTATAGTAGACGATTTCCGTTTTTGAGCCGACATGAATAAGGTCGCAGTTGGACAAAAGTTGCGGGCGATGTGGACTAAGCGCAATTCCATTAACTTTTGTACCATTGGTGCTGCCCAGATCTTCAATGTAGGTTTCGTCTTTGCGACGAAATACTCGAGCATGCATTCTTGATATCGCATCGTCAATTTCGATAGCAATATCTGGGATGACGTTTGTAATTGGATCCGGTCGTCCTATTAACATATCGTCGTTGTCTAAAATGTAAGTAGCTGAGAACTTCCCGATCTGAACGAAAAATCGACCAGCCTCTTCATTTTCGACGTTCCCAAACGAAGGCGTATCATCTGCGTGTGTAAAATCCACCGGAGCCGATGTTGCGGCGTAACCACTTAGATCGGTGACTTCGTCGATCGAAATTGGTGCTTGCGGTGCAATTAAAAAGGGTAGCGTGTTGTCTGGCTCTTCGTCGTCGGATTGACCAAGGGCGATTGGCACATCCGGTTCTTCTCGTTTATAAGGAGCGAACGCATCTAGATCGAAGCTAGTTTTCTCAGCTTCTAACGAGTCGGGAAAGGCAGAAAAGGTAGGCAAAGCGTTAGCGTTAGTCTCTGGCAGCGGAGCTCCCGCTGCGGGATCAATCGATGTTTCTTCAGTACGTTTTCGTTGCACAGCCATTGAAAGCCATTTCCCTTAACTTCGTCCCATAGAGTAAAGAACTTGCGGTTTAGGTTAACACGCCTATCCATTGTATCATAACACCTGAAAATACTACTGTCAAGCGGGTCTGCACCATCATACACCGCCGCAATTGCGCTCTCATCGTAAGTGGGGGTTCACCAGCTTGATTGCGGTCGTTGACACTTGCTCGCTTTTGAAGCAGAAGATCTACCGTCAATAGTTGACCACTAAGACCCGCACGCATCAACGACTTCATGCCAGAGGAATGCGAGCAGAGATGTCGGCTCCACTAGACAAAACTTGCCATTTATTTCAGCATGTGCATGCGCCCTTTGTGCGCGGGAATAATCATGGCAACTGTGCTGGGGCATACCGTCTCCAAAGCCAAAGGACAGTATCAAGGTATAATTTTCGACAACCACGTTATGAAATCCAACCGTTTCGATTTT
>Ga0116229_10016125_pt1 | contig 10073 bp, 7 predicted proteins | sample S1TSphgellanicum_3_FD_87313 | JGI IMG/M metagenome (GOLD analysis project Ga0116229, IMG submission 87313) | Host-associated microbial communities from peat moss isolated from Minnesota, USA - S1T2_Fc - Sphagnum magellanicum MG | ecosystem: Host-associated > Plants > Peat moss > Unclassified... | reverse complement strand
GTTATATTATTGACATATGAGCATGTGTTGTTTAATTAGGCTTCATGTGAATATGTTGACATTATTCAAAAGATTGTTAACAAAGGAATAGATGCCAATGCAAAACATAAGAATGAAAAAATGCACATGGAAACAACCATAATGGAATCAATTCAATACTATTCATGATATTCAATTTTTTTCTTTTCTTTTTGTTTCATTGATCATAAGTTTTGTGATTTTTTGTAAATATGTACATATCATGTGAGAGTTATATGTAGAAAGGGTGGAAGGAGCAAATGTTAAAACACATTATGAATTTAATAATGGTCCAATAAAAAACATGTTTTGAATGTAAACTAAAAATGAAGGTTGACTATCAAATCAAAAATATTTTTTAAAATTGACTTACAAATTGGTTCCATCTCCAAAGATCTTAACAGATGTAATAGCAATCCAATAATGAAATAAGGTCATTTGTTCAAAATTTAATGGATTATTGAGCAAGTGCCTTATCCCCATGCCCATCAACAATCATGCGGGTGAATGAAATTGGAAACTGGCCAAGCCCAACAACCATTTTTTTTTTCTTTTGGAACCTTGGTAATGAATCTTACAATGATCCATTTTATTATGAATGATGCACAAGAACTCCTCCTTTCATTGAATGGATTTGCTTTTCAACTAGGAGAAAATTATTTATATGATTGTTGGTGTTTTTTATGCCTTTTGAGTTTCAATTTGTGTTCCTTTGTCATTTTTCTCCAACTTTGGAATTCATTTTTTTCAAGGACTCTTTAAACTATGCATTTGAAAAAGGTTGAACCTTTTTTATTAGACATCCACATAACCATCCCCATTGAGATGATGTTTCCTTTTCAATCACCTCACAACATATTAAGATATTTGATCAATATTTTAATTCCTTGTTAATCTACAATCACAGATAAATGATAATGAAAATTGTTAGAATTAATTTGATCCATCATCTTATATTTACATAATTATTAACTAACATGAAAAGTATACATATGTTTGAGATTTGGCATACCTCATTGTTCCATTTTCGAATATGTTTTCATGTGTTCAGAATTAAAAGGTGAATGTTTTGTCAACCATCCCTTATTCCTTTCATTTCATGTAGCATTATATCAACAAATTACTCAATGAGTGATTGAACATTGGATTCCACTTGCCTAGTTGCACAATGTTGTTTATTCATCCAATATTGTTTTGTGGTTTATGTCTACAACCATGTGATTTTTCTACCTTATATGCAATGTAAATAAATTGTGCCAACCCAACAATAATGTACTAAAAATTTCATGAATAGCCTTTCCTTGTAGTACGATGAAATTTTATTTATTATTATTATTATTTCATGCAATATGTTTGGAACATCCTAGATATATGATATTTTATTTCCAAATAACAAGTCCAAAAATTACTATTTGATGATAGATGTTTTATGAGATAAAGTGTTAGTTATAGTTAATAGAACAACATATGCATGTGCTCACATTACAGTTGGTTCATCATACACACATTTTTCAATCTTTGAAACAAAACAATCCACATTTGAGTTTTTATGCATTCTTTTAACAGTTGTGTATCAAATTTTTCCTTACACCAATTTTTTTTTGCTCATCATCTTTCAACCTATGATGTTAATCATAGGACCCAAACAATGACCAAAGATAACGTCCATCAAAAATTGTTTGAATCAATGGTTATATATCCAAATCGACATAATTTGTGATTTGCTAGTTTCATATATTGTTACTTTGACATGATTTTCACTAAGATCTTCATCAAAAACAACTTCCTTAAAGCCACAATCATCCACCCTTTAGCAATTGTAATTCCATTGATTCAAAATGTCACATTTCCTTCCACATCTCTGCCTCCTTCCAATTGCAAGAACCTTAGCATCACTTAAGTGACTTTTTAACCTATGCAAATGAAATAATTCAATTTGCAGAGGACCATCCTTGTAACCAAAGGAGTGATTTTGAATGTCATCATTGGCCTTGTTGAAAAGTGCATCGAATGATTTTTCATTGTACATGTTAAGTTTTCAACCCCATGCATCATGGCATCTTTCGTAACGTGACTCGACATTAAACCTTGGACATTGAATTATGTAACATTAAGCAAAATGTCTCTTATTGGCCAAAAATCCCACATAGTTGAAGGTCTTTAAAACATTGAGCAAAGGGATCGAAGAAAACGATTTTAACTTTTTCAAAGACGTTCATAATAAATTGAAAATTATAATAATTTAATTATGTCCAGCCACTTGATTCAATTCGCACGTTTTTATGAGGTGGAGGCAATTGGGCAAATGGCCCATTTTTGTCACCTTTGTTACGAGGCAAAGGAAATGAATAAAACTCAAATTGTAATAGATAAAATTTTTACACTATCATGGATAAAACATCATGAAATTTCAATATGCCATAAAGATCATTCATGAAATTTTGTTGAAATTTTTATTTCATTCATAAAAGCTTATCTAAACTTCATTCTTAAAATTTCATCTACATGTTATGTTAGTTTTTTGTGTTAGTCATGTTGGTTTAAAGATTCCATTGTTGTTTAATGCTTATATATATATCATTACAATTTTTGGGTTAGGGTTAAAAATTAATTGTGTGAGAAAGGAACATGACATGATAGGTGGCATGAGTTTTGCTAATCACAAATTATCACTAAATTGGTTTATAATCCTACCCAATCCCATGTTTTCATATTACAAATCATGGATGATATTTGGATAACTTTCATGGATGGAATAAAATTTTATGGATGATCTTCATTTCTTCGTGAAAATTCATCAAATTTTATCCATGAATGTTCATCCAAAACACCAATTATTAAACTATTTAACCAAGTTCACTTTAATTTCTTTTCAATTCCATCACTATAAGAATCCACAGTTTATTTGATGTGGAACTCTAATAAAAAACCACACAAAAATGACAAAATCCAACCCAACCAAGTAATCATTTGCGTCAAATCATGTTGAACATATCCATTTTGACCGTGGGTTTTTTTTACTAGTCAAACTGATGGATCTTTGACTAGTAAAATGAGACAATAATATTTGGGCAACCCAAAAAAAATTGAAACAATTTTATTAAAGAATGAATGACCAAAATAATAAGAATAATACTCATGCAAATAATTGTTTTCTTAATTAATTGATTAGTTTCAATTCATTCATTCATTCATTTACCTAACTAATAAAATAATAATAACTACTTCATAAAATTATACACACACACGCACACGCACACGCACACGCACGCACACACCCTACCCTACCCTACCTTACTATTCACCTATGTGTTATAATGTGTGGTATATGTTTAAAATTAGAATCTTGATTTCCATGGCCAAATGCCAATGTTTTTGACAACCAACACCACATGTTTTTGTAACACAATGTGTCAAATAATAAATATAACATGTTTCTTCCAAATTATTTTATAAGTTTAACTTTTGATATGCACATTTTTTTTCCATTTTTCTTACATACCTACTTACCTACCTACCACTTACCAACCACCTTCCTACTTATTAGTAATTAATTTTAAAAAAAAAAATCATCAAGGAAAAATATTTCATCATGATTCCATTTGAATTTATACTTCATTTTAATTTGAATTTTATTTAATTTGAATTCTATGTTTCATCTTAATTTCGTTTAATTTTTATATTTAACATATATTTTATACTTATTACCTACATGCAACTTATTTAGTTTCTTACAAACTACCTACCTTTCTTTGACTTACATCATACCTATTTACAACCTACCTTCCTACCTATCAAAAACTCAAAAAATATACATATAGTTGATTTGAAACTATATAACTATACCTTCCTATTTACCTACTTAAAACACACCTACCCATTATGTCTTTGGATACTTGGGTCTATTCAAGCTTGGGGTACCAAAAACAAGAAAAAAAACCCTAGGAGTTTCCTAGGGCCACTTTTTACAAATTACATTTTCATGAAACAAATGTAAATGAGAAAACTTGAATAATTGAAAATAAAATAATTCATGTAATGGTGGTGATTTTTCACATGCACACATTATTGTGCATGAATATTTTATTTTATAAGCAAAAACATAGAAAATGCCAAAATGGGCTGCTAAAACCAACTAACATGGTTTTTCACAAGATTATTTCTTGCACATGTGACCTCCATCTAGAATTAGAAATGTAAAACCGAATGAATGTAAATAACTATGCAAATGATTGAATATAAGAATCATTTCCCTTGCAACCCATTATTTCAAAATTTGAAGACTTCGAAATTCTTGTATGAGTTATTTTTTCATCAAATTGGCTTAATGAACATGTAGTTGCAGAAAGGGAAACATTTTTTTCTTCTAATTTTTTTTTGAAATCAATTGCATTATTCTATGCATTATTTTGAGCACTTTTAAAAAGAAATTGTAATTACGATAATCAAAGATTTGAAAGGATTTTTATACAACATCCAATGATTATTAGAGTTTTTTAAAAGCTTGTTCTTTTAATCTTTCAATTTTAAGATCACAACATTAAACCATAGTTTTAATATATTAAAACATTACAAAAATCTAAACTTGTTATTTTTAGTCTTGTTTTAGTTAGATGTCCCTTTTTGAAACCCCAACCTTGAATGAACCCACTTACTACTGGGTTCCTACTTACTTAACTACCTAGTTATATAAATATTTACAACCTAATTTGTTTTACCCTATGTAAATTTTATTTTATAGATTTTACAATCAATATTTTCTTTAAATTGATTTCCTAAAATTTTATTAATAATTTATTTACTTACCTACCCATTCTACCCTCCATTAACCCACCTTAATAGTTAATTACCATGTACCTTACATGGAAAAACTTAGTTAACTAATTATATACCCTTCCCTATTATACATAATACATGTTTACTCGCTCTAATAATTAATGAAAAATAATAATAATTTATTAATTTACCTATCCACATTACATATCTAATAATTATTTTATCATGCTTAAGCCTAATTACATCTTTCCAAATAATTAATGAATAAATTCTTTATTTATTTATTTACCTAGCCTACGTTAACCTAACTTAATGTACTTAACTAATTACCCAACTTTATTGGGATCAACCTAGTTCTATTTATCCTCCCTAATTATATAATTCTCCTTCCCTATTTATACATAGCTACCTACCGCATTTGATTTAATAATTAATGAAAAATATTGCTTATTTATTTACCTAGCCACATTATCTAAATATTAGTTACCCTACCCTACTTAAGTTTAGTTTAAAACCTACTCAAATAATTCATTTATAGGATATTATTTATTTAGTTGCATACCCTACCTTACTTTGACAAGGCTAATGATGACTTATCCTACCTAACAAACTAGTTATCCTTCCAAACTCTACATAATTACGTACCTTACTTGGGTGAATAATGAATGAATTTTTTTAATTAATTAATTAATGAACTAACCCCTTTACCTAACTAGTAATTACCCTACCTTAATTAAGTATAATATACCTACCCAAATAACTAAAGTATAAAATAATAATAATAATCTATTTATTTACCTATGTACCTACTTTACTTACTACCTACTTATGTAATGATTTTTTCCCAAATTTTGTGATTGCATATCTTATTTGACTACATGTTTCATTTTATTACACCCATGTCAGAGATGTCCATTTTGATTAAATGTCACATTGAGCAAGTAGCTAGAAAGATCACTTTAGTCAATTAAACTAGTCCACAAAAACATGTCAGTTCAATTATTAGGAGCCTTTAGTCAAATTTTCCAAAATTTTAATCAAAATGGATAAGTTAGTCAAATTGAACAACTAGAAAAACCATGAATTCTTATAGTGCACTTTGCCAACTTGCAAAGTCAATGTTGTTATTTAGTTAATTTGCCAAATTGGCTTTACCCATTGCCAAATCCACATACCAAATTGCAAAGTCAATAGTGTCCAATTGCTAAGTCCATGTTGTTAAATCGGTATTGCCAAGTTGTTGACTACACATCCTTAAAGGAATGTTCCCGTGTCCAAATTAAATTTGTATGGGTTATATCATTTACCCATATATATTCGCATTTGATAAGGTATATATTATTTATCCTATCATATATTTTCAAAATCAATATACCTTATCAAATGCATACCCAAAGGTATATAAAATTGGAAAAAATATACCTAGTTCATAACGTTGGATATATCTTTAAAATACCCATACTTGAAACCATGTATGTTCTCAAAATTCCAATAAATCTTGTTAGCGTAAGTTTCACCTAAACCTTAAATCATTGCCGTTGTGATGTGTGATCATTATCCAATATTGAGAAAAAGTTTGTCTTTTGATGACTTTGGGGATGTTGAGACAAATTTCTTAGATCATATTGTAGAGGAGTTTGAAAACCAATTGCATCACTATGTTGAACTCATTGACATCACATATTTTGATTTTTAGATTTGTTTTTATGTTTAATAAGCAAGTAGCATGTTGTCAATTTGATTTCAATGGTTTCTCATTTTATGTATGTTTAAGAATAAAAAATGAAATATTTTAATACAATTTTATTATTGTGTTTTGACATCACATCTATGCATTGTCCAACTGGATTTAGGCTTATGAAAGTTGTTTAAATAAATTCCAAAATGTGAAAAAAAAATTCCCATTTTTATTAAATATGATAATTTTTTTTGCCCTTTTAAACCTTTTTTTAACCTTGACCAAGGGTATATGATAATGAGTATGAAGGTGCTTCCCCTCCACCCAATTTTTTAAAAAACATTATATGGATTTTACTCCAAATGGGGAAAAAAAAATCAAAATATACCCTTACTCGATGGGTAAATAAATTGAAATTTGATATATACCCTTACCTAAGGATATATCAAAAACAATATACAAACACAAGATTGGTCCCAAAAAAATTCTAGATTGCCCAAATGAGCTTCAAGTTGCCCAAAAAATAAAAACTTTAAAGTTAGTCAATGTTTATTTCTTGATCTATTGAAACTTGTATCCCTACAAAATTATACTTGCCTTTCATTTTATTTCTTTCATATGTTGCTTAAGTGCCCATGTCCTTTTTACTTCTTTCAAATGTTTCTCTCTTTTTTTATTTCTTCTAACTTGATAGCTTTTTGAAGCTTGAAAAGAACCCATGTAAAATTCAAACTACCTTCTAACATATTGAGAGCAAATTGAAAGGCTTGGAATTCATATTTCATGTTTTCTTTCTATACCTTTTTAGGAATGATGAGAATTTGAAATTATATATGCACTTTGTGAAAAACTAAAGACACCTTGAAAATAAATAATTAATAAATAAACCCCATTGTTATTTATGATAGTAGGTTGTTTAAAAAAAACTAATTAAGGTGCCTAAGATTGAATTTTAATTTATTTCAAAAACCCATTGTCATCAATGACATTAGGTAATTTAAAGATATTTAAAGAATTCAAAATTATTCATTGTTAACAACACTGATTAGATTTGAAAAAAGTTGTGACACCTTCAAAGAAAAATGATTAATAACCCTCCATTGTCATCAACAACACTTATAAATAGGTTTGAGGGAAGTTGTGGCACCTTTGGAAAAGGAAAACAAAAACCCACTATCATTAATGACATTTGGTCAATTTGTTTGAAAAAATAATAATAAATAAATAAATGACCATGGGGTGAATGTTAGCATAGTTATAGTAATATAATTGAAACATATTGAAAATAATGGCATTTAGAACCATAACCATCAAATACATTTATAATGGAAGGTACATTATATTATTCAACAAATGATATATCATATATAATTAGATTGTGTTTCATCAAGTTTTAATTTATTAAAATTATGGGGAAAATAATTAATCAATAATAGTTTAATGATTAAAAAAATATTCATCCATAATTTTGATGGAAGTTTTATTTATGAAAAACATGTAAATTGAAAAGAAAAAATTCATATATTAGATGAATGAGAATATCTTTCATTTATAATGAAAGTGAATGTTGACATTCATCCCCATGACATTATGAAAAATTATGTGTGTAGAAATTAGATCGACATGTAACTAAATTGTCATGAAAACTACCATGCAACTAGGGTACAACTAAACTATAGAAATACGATGAATTAACAATTTAAATGCCACGTTATAATATTTCATAATTGTAATTTAGTTGCACATTAGTTGCAACTTGGACTCTATACTGGTGTATGTACACAAAATATATAGAATGATAGTCAACTGTAGTTTGACCATGATCACAAGTTGAAGCAAAGTGGTTAATTTCAATTGTGTTGCAACTAGTGTAACTTTAATGTTGAGTGAATAACTACTTTGCAACTACATACGACGTTGATATGTATGATCATGCCACGTGTATGGGTAGGTAAAGGTCCATAACATCTGGAACTTATAACTTGTTTGCAACTAAGAGTTAATTAAATTGGCTAGTTTTACGACTAAGTTACAACTAAATGTGTCCCTATGGTTTCAGTACATAACTACTACTTGTCCACTATTTTGGAACTAGATTGTTCAATTCATCTAAAATTAGTTGTCAACTATGTGTCGATTCATATTATTAAAAGATTTACAAATTGTGCAATTCATTGAAAGTGTAAATGCATGCCTTTAGTTGGATTGGAATGGTGTATTAAAATGTTTATGGGTATGTGCATATAGATATTATTGTTTATATGCTTCAAATTTTTTTACACTAGATTATTAAATGTTTCATTGATACCAGCTGATTTTTTTATTGAATTGATTAATTAAAATAATTCATTTTCATAAATATCTAAATAACTAAAATTTAGATAATGTAATAAATATTATAGTCCTATTTTTTGTGATTGATGTTCAATTGTTGTGTTAATAATATTTTGCTACATTGGAATTCACAATATTATGTTGGTATACATGCATATCAAACCATATAATTTCATAAAAGGTGAAAATCTAATTTTGAATTGAAATTAAAAACAATGCATATATTTTATGAAACATTCATTAAGGGTGTACATATGAATGTGTCTTTATATACCTCAATGTCTTCTATTCAAATTCATGTTTATTATTTAATATTTTAGAATGAATTATTTGCTACTAATTTTTTAATTAATAATTAATACGTAATATACTTGGTTACCATGAACTAATTGATTAAACTAAATAAAAAATTATTCATATGAATTCATTAATCAAATTTGATTAATTAGTATTTAATTAATTCAGATAATAAATAAATAGTTATCTAATAACTATTTACTTAAACTTAGTAATTAAATATATAAATTTAATCAAATAATTCAAATAATTTTAGATAACAAAGTTTGCTAATGAAGTTGAATAATTATTGAATTTTATTCGAATTTAAATCATCAATTATCAACATAATTATTTATCTAATATTTATTTGATAATTAATTATTTGAATCAATCAACTAAATAATTATTTGAATTATATTAATCAGTTCATATATTTAATTCAGATAATTAATTCCAGATAATTATTTCAAATGATTAGTCATAAATTTCAAATTAATTACAAAATAAAAATCAAACAAAAAGCACGTGGGAATTTCTTTTTGTAGTTGCAACTCAATTGCAACTAGGATGTCACTAAAAGATTTAACCCATATGTTTTGTCTTCAATATCTCATTTCGCAAATTATACAAAGGAGGTGTCTCCTTTTGCATTCTCACATTAAACTACATGTGCCATGTTGACATGACTTCATAAGAGCTTAACACTAAAGGCAAAACACATAACAAATTAAAAAACTTATGTGGCTACTCTTTAGTTCACCTACTCTTTTAGTTTTATGCCTTCCTACCTACCTACTTGCTTACTTAAATAAGTAGGTCCTACTTTTGTACTTACCTAGTAAATAAGTAGTTAAGTAAATAGGTAAGTAAGTTGGTAGGTTGGAGCTATATCAACTTACCTACCTATGGCTATGTACCGACCTACCTAAGTACATATATATATATATATATATATATAATTCAATTAATATGTCACATTGCAAATTTT
>Ga0116229_10016124_pt1 | contig 10074 bp, 2 predicted proteins | sample S1TSphgellanicum_3_FD_87313 | JGI IMG/M metagenome (GOLD analysis project Ga0116229, IMG submission 87313) | Host-associated microbial communities from peat moss isolated from Minnesota, USA - S1T2_Fc - Sphagnum magellanicum MG | ecosystem: Host-associated > Plants > Peat moss > Unclassified... | reverse complement strand
TTTTTAATTGCCATTAGGGTTAGGATATATTATCACCCAAATTTTTCCATTAATGTAAGATGCAGATATAATTTCAAAAAGGTTTTAGGACTAGATTAGGATTCCGCCCAATCATACACCCTTCTGGGTTTTAAAAGGGCATAAATTTTCTTTTTTTCCAGTTAAATAACTAAGAAAAATGTTGACAATTTGAAATTATTCATATAATTTGGTAATTTTCCACAACTTATTGTACCCTTTTCTTTTTCCAAATGGAGATTTGTTAGGATTTAGAAACGTTTCTCATACTATGGAGAGAGAGATGTACAAGACTATTTGACAAGAAGCTCAGTTCCAATACATTCTTGTTCAAATTCACAAGCAATAGGATATTAATGGAAAAGGCCAGTGATCCTCATCATGTTGGTCCTATACCACAATGTGCAGTTTCCTATGTGCATATAGACATACTCTTTTGTGGTTTTTGGTGGTTATAGGTTGGGTTAGGATATATGCATGTAATAGATAGGTCATACAGGTTTGGTTTCTATTTGGTTAAAAAGTCCTATTTACCCGGACTACCTATTATATCCATCCTCACATATCTTACACAGGCAAAACGGATATGAATAGGTTACAAAAATCCTTGCACATGGAAAAAGGGAATGTGCAAGTTTAAAGTAGATCAATGTCAAGAAAATAGGTCTGATTATAACATATACCCTATGTACATCTGACAAGTATATCTAGGTAAAGACATACCCACACAACATTGGTTTACACTAGCATTTTTTAATGTGGCAAAATTTCACCATCTTTTGTGAGGGAAAAATGGCCTACCAACATCAACAAAGGGATTTTTGGGAGAAAAATCACCTAAAGTTGCCAAATTCTGAAGTTTTAAAAAAATTGCCAGATTTCTGCCTTAGATTCTAGAAGGGAGCACAGTATAGAAATATTTTGAAAAAAAATCTATTGTGAGGTTTTCTTATTAGTCAGTCATGGTTAAACCTTTTTATTAAAGATTGTTGATTGTGTAACAATGAAAAACTAAAAAACAACCACTGGTTTACACTGGTGTTGTGCATGTATGTCTCTAATATATTTCCCAGTAAAAGGAAATAATAATGTTTCTAAATATATATTAGTCAAGTAAAGGTATTTTAAACTTTGCAAAAAATGGATCTAGGTTCAGGTATAAGGACTGAAGGCCAAGGGTTACCCATGGTTAGTTGATAGTTTGGTTCAACATTAGTTATATATTTACCTATTTATGAGCAAGGTCAGGGCAGGGGTGAATATTTTATCATTTTCCTTTAATTTGCCTTATGGGTATAAATGGGCAAACCTTGGGTACGTTGAAGTATGTAGATATGTGTACAACTATATATAGCAGATTAGCAAGCAGTTAAAGAAATTTAACTTTGTGCAATTGTCATTGCAAATATGAACACCTCAAAATTTGAAACAATTTGTGTGCAAAGAAAACTACAAAAATAACATGAAACCAATCAAAACATTTTGTATTACATTCAAGGCATTCTTATAATGGCACATAGTACCTAGTCAAATCTAAAGGGTTTCAAGTTTGAACTTTCCAAAAACATATGATAAATCATATGGCAATTATCAATGTTGGGCACTTTTCATGAATGGGGTTGGTTTTGAAGTTAGTGATGTGCCATTCTAGGTGAATCATCAAGTAAGAGGATTTGCTTAGTTCGGTCCCAAGTTTGGACCACCACATGGGAGCCCCTATGGCAAATTGGGTTGCGAATCTAAGTGTTGGGCTGGGTTGAACTCCCAGTTTGACAACATTCATGAGCCACATAGGTGTTTGTGAGTGAAGGTTTGAGGAAGGGGCCCAAGGAGATGTCCTTGATGCATTAAATCCTTGAACTAAACAAAAGTCTATGAATAGGCTATGAGACAAAAGATGAAAATCTCAAGAAATTATGTTTTAAACTAATTGAAAAATTCACAATGAGTTTAGTCTCACCCATATAGAGGTCAAGGTTAACCCAAAGTTATGATACAAAGTTGAATGTTGGAACTAACCAAGTGCTGGCTTGGCATGCGTAGGTAGTGTAGGTGTTTAACAAGGAACATGGTTAAAGGTGTGAGCACAAAGGTGCCAAGGTGAATCTAGTAAATCTAGTTTATGTGAGAACTAGCTATGTAAGAACCACCTAGGGTACCATATTGGGTTCATTTCTCAAAGAGCCAATTCCCCCTAAAAGTGAGAATTTGAACCCAAGACCTCCTTGGGGCCAAAGGGTTGATTGACCATTAACTTACACCACTAGTTGTGAAATGTACCATATCTTAATTTTATTTAAAATTTGAATGTGCCAATGCCCTTAGCTTTAAAAGCATTTTCACATGTGTCTTTTTCAAGTCAAAAAATCATAATTTTCCTCCCACACATGGGAGTGTAGCCTAGTGGTAAAGATCATGATCCTTTTTTATACATTCTTATAATGGCAAGTTTTTTTGAAATGAGAATTGATTGAAACCTAACAATTAACTTTTGTCAAAATTTTGAAAATTAGTTTACTCTTCACAATTGGAAAAAATAAAATAAAACTTGGGGTAATTTTTCTAATTCACTCTAAAAACCATAACTAATAATTCTTTAAAAAATAGTGAGAACTACTCAACATTAGTATTTACCTTGATTTTTAAAAAACCAATATAAATACTTACAATCATGCAACACATTTTTTACATATGTGAGAAATATAAATAACATGATATTAAGGTAGCTAACCATTATAAATTCTAGAAAAAATTAAAACCAATTTTGCAAATGTTAATAGTAAAGACATCACTAGTACAAAAGGGGTGTAATTCATTAGCTTAAATCACTATGAAACCTTAAAAATGAAATAAGTTCATTACACTTTAATGATTTCACCTTGGTTAAAGTTATTTCATTATAATATCATTATGTAAACATCGTGTTTCACTACTAATTAACATAATTCATTATTATAATTTAATGTGATAAATAAGTTTATTTTTATGTTGTTGTTTTAAGTACCCTATTCTATTTTATGATATACCTTATATTATTTTAAGCTACTTTAGTTATTTTAACTTATACCTTAAATTATTATACATTATTATACCTTAAGGTAATTTACTTAGTTTATTATAGGTTTTTTATTTTAAATTAAATTATTCAACTAACCTTAAATTATAACCTTAGGTTATTTTATTTTAAGTTAATATATTTTATTTCAAATTACACTTTACACTATTCAAGGTCATTTTACTTTATTTTATTATAAGTTATTTTATCTTAAATATAATAATCTAAAATAATTTAAAATATAATATAATGACCTAAGGTAAAATAACCTATAATAACCAATAATAACCTAAGAAAAATAATTTAAAATAACCTATAATAAAATAATTACCATTAGTTTATGATAATATAGCCTAGAATATCCAACAATATTTTATAATAAAATAGCCACCAATAGAATAGCCATCAATAACCACCAATAACCACTAATATAATAACCACTGATAGCTTATGATAATTTAACCTAAAATAACCATCAATATCAATCAATAAAACAATTCCACCAATAGCCATTAATAAAATAACCATTAATAGCCACCAATAGAATAACCAATAATAACTACCAAACTAATAACCACCAATAGAATATATAAACACCAATAGCCACCAATAAAGTAACCATAAGTATCCTATGGTAATATAGCCTAAAATAGCCAACAATAACATAAGATGAAATAACTTTCAATAATCAAAATTAACCAACAATAGCTTCACATGGTCGAAAATAACCTAAGATGAAATAATTTTAAATAACCAAAAATAATTTATAATAATCGCAAATAACTTTAAATGAAATAGCTTATAATAGCCAAAAATAATGTAGGGTGAAATAACTTAGAACAATGCAAAATAGCCCTAGAATAGCTGAAAATAGCCTAACGTAAGTAGTATTAGTATATTAGCAAAAATCTTATCCATTTATTAAACTATTTTTTTTCGAAAAAATGGTCATTGAAATGTTATTGAATAATGATATTCAAACAAAAATTGTTCAAATGATTTTACATTTTCAAAAGGAAATAAATGTAATTATGTACATTATTGAAAAAACTTTTAAATTAAATTGGCCCATCCAAAAAGGTATTAACTTAACTCAAAAGGAGGTAACAACTTTAGAAAAAACATGATTTTCCTTTAATCATTTCATTTGGACAAAATTTCAATAAGATATGAACTTTTAATGTTTATGTTTTTGTAATGTTTAAAATGAAGTATTTCATAAATAGAATGCAATGTAACACATTATTACAAGTGTGGTGCTTAATGGTAGGGATGTTTGTCTTCATATTAGAAGTTAAGGGATCAAACTTCACAACTGGTGTGTTTGTGGTCAATAATGGTAAGTTGACCAAATATTTTGTATTTTTTTTGAATAGGTGCTTACTTAGGTTGATACATGGCCTATGTACCTAAATTAGTTTTTTAACCTAGCTTAAATAGTGGCACATGTCAATAATTCATAGGCTGAAAATTATGAAATTATCAATATATTAAATATTAAATTAAATATTAAATGATGTAAATTTAATTGATTTCCATGTTGCTTAGTTAATTAACTAGTAAGTGATATGGCTCGGTAAATTTGTATTTCATTTGAAAATAATTTTGTTTCACTAGGTAGTAGTGAACCAATTCATTGTCCATAACAATTAATCCCCATTCATTGGGGGGTGACTAGTTTCAACATGGTAAAAATGTCCAAATTCATTCAAAATCTAATGAAATTGAAAATGAACTAGGACACATTTTGGTGTAGTGCATGTATGGGATAAAAACAACCTAAAAGCATAATAGATCACGAAAGGAAGACATTAAATTGAAATGACAAATGTCATGGTCTATGACATCAATATAATCATATTCATCAATTTTTTAACATGGATCCTAATATTTTTGTTTAACATTCTCCACGTTTAACATCTTTGTTTTGAAATGAACTTAATTGACTTGAAAAAAAAGTTAATAGTTTAAAGACATGTATGAACTTTTAACAAATGATTTTAATTCTAAATTTTTGATGTGCATTTTAATGTTTCATGGGAACTTACAAAACTCATAAAAAACAAGTTCAAGGTCTAATTTTTTTTTTTACAAAAAATATATATATATTGGTTAAAAAAAGAACTCTATATATATAGTTTGTTTAAAAGCCTTACAATGGTGTGTGAATTGGGGATGTAAAGTTTACAATGTGGTCTTAATGGTGATAGTACAAAAAAAAATATTTTGGCAATTTTACAAGATGTTTTGTAAGTATGTAATGAAGAAAGTAGAAAATATTGAATAATGAAAATGTTGAATGAAACAACATCCGAATTGCTTGCAAAATATTTCCACAATTTTCCCTTCATGAAAAAATAAATATGAAATATCAACAACAAACTTGAAAGTTTTGCATATGTTGTTTGGAATGACCAAAACCAACCATTGGAAAGCAATTTAACCATGGTCAACGTTTTAGCACACAAGGTTTAAAAATGTGTTTTGTGCAATTTTGGGAGAGGTAATATTTATGACCCATATTTTTGTATTATATTTTAAAATACAAATATGCAATGTTATTTATTTCCATTTATTCCTATGTTTTCAATGCATATTTTACTTACCAAACATGGTACCTTAATTAACCTTATTGACCTACTTAATAAAATTGAATAAAATTACAAACATTAAATACATTACACCAATATGCATCTAAGTTCATTCTATGTTTCAATAGATTTTGAATGAAATTGAACAAATTTACCATGGTGAAAGTGGGCAACCTTTTAGTAAACTAAAACCAATTGTTATGGACAGGTGAATTCACTAATAGCTAATTGAATTCACCAATAGTTAAAGTTTCAATAATAAATTCACTAATAGTTTAATCATTAATAATAAATTCATTAATTATAAACTCAAGTTAAGCACTTCAAAACTTTCATTAAGCTACATGGTTTAAACTAGAAACCTAGCCCATCCAAACACCTTGCCCACCAATGTAAGGTGTAAATGTGAAGGTTTGAACTTTTCACCTCTTTTCACCTCCATATTTAAATAACAAGTCCTTAACCATTAAAGCACTATTTAAATGAATGATATTTTTTGGTCATGACATATTATTATGCATTTTTTTGCCTTAGGCTATTCTTGGCAATTTTTTGTTATTTTATCATAGGTTATTTTATTATAAACCATTGTTGATTATTTTACATTAATGGTTATTTTATTAATGGTTATTTGTGGCTATTGTTGGTTATTCTATGTTATATTATGACTATTGGTGATTATTTTATTATAAACTACTATGGGATATTTTAAGTTATATTATCATAGGCTATTGGTAGTTATTCTATTATAGGTTATTTAAAATTATTTTTCATAGGCTATTATTAGCTATTATAGGCTATTTTATCATAATTCATTATATTTTATTTTACATTATTTTATATTATTATATTTAAAATAAAATAACCTAAGGTATAACCTAAAATTAATTGAATAATTTAATTTAAAATAATTCAAAAAACTTATAATAAGCTACCTAATATACTTTAAGGTATAATAACGTATAATAGTTTTAAGTTATAATAATTTGTAATAACTTGTAACAATTTATAATAACACAGGGTATAAGTTAAAATAATTTAAATAACTTAAAATAATGTAAAGTATATCATAAAATAACATATATAGGGCATTTGAAACAACATAGAAATAAACCTACTTACCACAATAAATTATAATAGTGAATTATGTCAACTATTACTGAAACATGATGTTTACATAATGATATTATAGTGAAATAATTTTAATCAGGGTGAAATCACTAAAGTGCAATGAACTTATTTCACTTTTAAAGTCCCATGATAATTTAGGTTAGTGAAATGCACCCCACTTTTGTAATAGTGAATTCAATTACAAACATATTAACAATGGGCACAACATGGTGTTCACACACTATGGTGACCTTATATGGACGTCATAATGACAATTTTTCATGTATTTTTTAAATATAAGAAAATAAATATAATATAATTCGTTGAAATAATAAAAATTTGATTCATTTATCTAAAGCTATCATAATCAACCTTTCAAGAATGAAAAAATCAAATCAAAATCATGGGTAATTAATAAGTAATGGACTTTTGAATTTTGCCCACACTTTTTGTCAGACTTGCAAAACTCATGGATATGGATTTTTATCTTACAATGTGTTAATCTTATGTGTTTGAAACTTTAAGACATTGGATGAATTATGTTTAAAAAACTAAAGATCCATTGAATGAATGAATGTGATTTTAATTTGTTATGTTATGGACTTTTTAAAATCCCAAAAATTGTAATTATTTTTAAAGCCTTTTTAAGCATTTAAAAATAATAATTCCAAAAAAAATCTTTTATGATATTTTTTATGTCTTATAACGTGACTTGAAATTGGAAATGGAGAAATGACATTATGAGAAAAAAAGGTGTTTTGCAACTAGCCTTGCAACTCATTATATTTATATGTTGCGAATGTTAACAAACAAGTTGCATGAGTTACAAAGTTGTAATTCACCATATATGCATTGCAACTCATTGTAATTCAATTACAGCTCAGTCAAAACAACTCATTTTCAACTATTATTCAACTCCATTATAATTACACCCATGATGTCATGTTAATGTCATTAATTAACATTCATCTATTCAAATTTGACATGTAGCATTATGATTGTTAATGGTAGTCCAAGATGTGACATGTGGCACAATAAAAAAAATTGCCACATGGCATACTAGTAGTATTTTGGAAAAAATATTTATTTTAGTAGTTAGGTAGGTCATACATAACCATAGGTAGGTAGGTTAGTAGGTTTTAAGACCTACATACCTACATATTTACCTAGGACCTACTTGCTTACTTAAGTAGATAAATAGGTAGGAAAGCATAAAACTAAGTGCACTAAAGAATAACCATGAAATTTTATTTTTTATTTTATGTTTTTCCTTTAGGCTAAGTTTTTTTTAACTCATCCCAAAATGGCACATGTATTTTAATGTGAGAACATAAAATAACAAACCTTCTTTATATAATTTGTAACATGGGATTTAAAGACAAAACATATGGGTTCAATCTTTTAGTTGTTCATTAGTTGCAATTGAGTTGCAACTATAACACTTAAGTGTTCAATGTAGGCTAGATCCAAGGGAAGGGTTCCATTTTGGTGTCTAAACAAAATTTGAACCCTTCTTTTTGTGTGTTTAGTGCACAAAAACTTGTCAAAAAATAATAGAATTGAAAAAATTATGGCCCCTCAAAGTAAAGGGAGTCAAGAACTTAAGAAAACAAACCACCAAATGCTATAAAGGTTGGTTCCCAAACGCCCACAAAATTCCTTGTATGTTGTTCTATTGTTGTTAGAGTTCAAAAATGATTTGTAGAACTTTAAGTGGCGTTTTTATATTGCTTTAAATTGTTTAAAATGAATAAGAAATAAGAAAGTTATGAGGTTTGAAAGTAGGAGGGGTTTAAAGGGGAAAAAAAAAATGTTTTGTAAGTTGAAAAGCTTATTTATCTTCTTGTTATTTTTTCATTACTCATTTTCCTTTGTATTTCAAAGATGATTTCTAAAACTTGAGGTAGCGCTTCCATAACATTTTAAATCATTCAAAATGAAACACATATGATGAAGATATAAATAATTGATGAATATGTATCTTTATTAAGTTATAAGTAGTTGTATTATAATCATAACATAGTTGAATAGTAATACTTATGTAATGGTGCACTAATGGCCATACTAATCGTATCAATGGGAGTCATAATTGAAAACTAATTGCAAATGTATCCCATAATGGGTGGTGGAGATGTGGACACATGGCATAATCACATGTACATTGTACACTAGTTGCAACATAGTTGTTATTTTAGTGACACATTTATAATAGTTCTAAAATAGTTGCCACACGTAACTACAATGCAACTCCCAAAAATGTCAAACATTATTTACTACATATGTATGTACAATGTGTATAAATTACCATAAAAAATACCCATTTTCAATTCATTTATAATTATAATACAACTAATTGATTTTCTAACATGGCAATTTATTTATTAATACATTGTATTTATAAGGGGATAAATGCATAGTAGTTGTATTACCCAAAGGATAGTTGCATAATAGTTGTATATGAGTTATTTTTTGAATTTTAGTTGCAAGGTAGTTTGGTTTCAACGGACGCAATTCTCATAGTGAAAATTACTTTCAATGTCATTTAAATATTCATATTTTAAGCCAATTTTCAACCATAGTAAAAAAGGGCTATAAAAAAGGACTCTAATCCATCGAAATTGAAACACCTTAGTGTGATTTCGCCCAACATTACAAGGAGATGTGGCCCATTTTGTGGTTAGGGAAACCATTTGAAGATTAAGCCATGGCTGCAAAAACCTTGAAGGAGGTCATGGTTGAAAAAAAAAATTAGATCTATGGCACATGTTTATAATCTACAATAAGTTGTCCACCTTCATTGCTTGAGCAATTTGACCTTTAAAATATATTTGCATTGTAATTTGACTATGATTTTTAATTGTTTTATGGAAATGGATGAAAATGCATGTTAAACATGTGAATCCAAGAACCCACCTTAATCACCATGCTTTCAACTACAAGATTCGCAACCTAAACCATCTAACACCCAAGAAAGCCCATACACCACCTTACTCAATTAAATGAACTTATTGAGCTAGTGTTGTTTTTAGACTTTTATGGAATACAAAACTTGCCAATAATGAGACACTCAATTTTGCACCCACCCTTACCCACCAACCTAAATATTATTTACTTATTTATCCACCCACTTACTTATTTAAATTTAACCATTTGGTGTAGCCATTATGTTTAACCATTATATTTAACCACTAGGTTTACCCAAATTTTAACCATTAAATTAATTTAAATTTAACCACTATGTTTAACCACTATACTTAATCACTAAATTTGGCACTAAGTTTAGCCTAAATTGAACCATTA
>Ga0116229_10016117_pt1 | contig 10076 bp, 10 predicted proteins | sample S1TSphgellanicum_3_FD_87313 | JGI IMG/M metagenome (GOLD analysis project Ga0116229, IMG submission 87313) | Host-associated microbial communities from peat moss isolated from Minnesota, USA - S1T2_Fc - Sphagnum magellanicum MG | ecosystem: Host-associated > Plants > Peat moss > Unclassified... | reverse complement strand
CTCCATGTGATGAAGAAGTTATTTACCCTTTTCGTGGTTGTACATCCTCCCAGATCTGTGGAACTGCATCCTTGTTTCTGCATATCTGGCATCATGTGACAACTTTAGAATTAGCAAAGCCTTCGAATGTTAACATTGAGCTTTGTAAACTCTGACCCACACATAAAAGGCATGAGAAAGAACCTGAAGGCCTGGAACATCATCAGTGGCTAGCAGAGTTATCATGCCATAGTCGGAGTGTGCACCTGCTCCATATATTCCTAGTCCAGGATGAGACTCCTCTGCTGTGAAAACCAACTTAGTTGCATTACTTCCTTACCAAACACAATACATATAGTAGAGCTGATGACCTTCTACCCCAGAATCTGTATCTCCAGTCTGCTTGCAGAGCTGTTGAACTAACCAGAATAGTGAAGGAGGCGGAGAGCAGCCATAGGATCATCAAGCAAGCCTGGCTTATCAAAATAGGTTTGATCCAAGTTGAGTGCTAATGCTATCAGTCCTGCAACCCTTCTAGAAAGCTTCCTGCAAAATAAATCATCAGCAAAGTATCATTCTATTAGCCAGTGGCTTCTTCAACAGGGGAGCCTCCTTGATTCTCGAGATGGCCTTCATCCCCACAAATCAAAACCTTCTCAAGCAAAAATTGCAGCATGGACCCTTCCCACTATCAATCTCATCAGTTGAAAAGAACAACCAAGAATTCATTCAGTCATTGAGACATGCCCACAAAGTAAGCCCTTACTTTGCTGATCTTGTAAGTATTTTGCAGGATCAGATTTAGACTACATACATTGCCTCATCATAGTATCGCTCCATGGTCGCCTGCCATCCTGGTAAAACCTCTGCACGACACTGTTCAACCACTTCTCATTACTCTTCCTCACATGTTAGATGGCAAAAAACAGTCTGACATGTGTTTAAAACCACTGGCATCATCTGGGTGACAACAGTTGGCAGCACTCTTGAAATGCATGCAGATGAACATCTTTGACTAAAAAAAAGCCTTGGACAATCGACCTGAAGAAGGGTACTGGTTTGGTCCATGCAATGGCTTTTTTGATCGAGGATCACTGTCTGGCACTTCCCTCCCTATGTAATATCCCTCCTTCGAATCACCTTTGGACTGCTTTGCTGGATCAAGTATTTCCTCCTCAAAGGGTGTGTAGCCACGGTGGTTCTTGTCATGCAATACCTTCATCTTTTGCTCCATTGGTAGAGCAAAGAAATTTTTGCTCTGTTCAAACACTTGATCAAGAAGCTCTAAATCCAAACCATGGTTGATGAGATAGAAAAATCCAACATCCATACAAGCCTGCACATATCACACAATTGTCTTCAGCTCGAATTTTCACATTTTCCAACCCTGAGAATTGTCTTTGAAACATGCTTGAGAAATTCATCTTGTTACTCCTGCCTAGAACCCGGTTCTCATAGCCACCTTAGCTAACAAAGTGAACAAACAAAGTGAACAGATTTGGTAATGAAGATGGTTGGACAAGCACCTGCAGAGTTCAAGAAATAGGTCAAATCATGCAATTGGAATGGATGACTATCAACTATTAGCTCCTGAAAGTGTATCAAAATTCTCCCGGAACTTCCAGAATCAAATTGCAGGAGAAATCATGACAAGTCTTTTGGCTTCAAAGGACCATAAGGTTGGCAGACACATGTGTTGTTACTGTGCATCCAAATTCAGGTTTTCTTGGCCAGGCACTTCTCCATTCATTTTTATTTCGACCAAACCTCAAATCTCCAATTTCAGAAAATAGCTCCTTCAGCTGATGAAAGCTAGAAAACCTCAAAATACCTTTTGACACCGGAATTCTGTGAAAACCATGATGTTTAAGGACAGGAGGGAGACTTACTTCCCAGATACACACATGGGCAAAAAAGCATCCTCTCCTTTCACGCACAGAGGCACAAACACAGCATATACCAGTCCACACACACACACACACACACACCTTCCAAGAAAGAAAATCTTGGATTCCTTGACTTCGATAAGGAAGGAAAAGCACAATCAGGACAGGCTTCTGGGGGATTGAGCTGCTCAAACCCCAAAAATTCACGACACAAAAAGACTAGTATCCAATTCTTTTTTTCCTTAAAGGAAAGCAGATAGTTTGATGAGGGGAGGAAACTTGCCTGGCGAAGCCGAGCTGCTGTTGTGGTCAAGTCGGGCGAGCTCATATCTACGCACGCCAGATTATTATCCCCATGTCCATTAGCTTCTCCCATCATCGATGCTTCTGGTTTTTTTTCGGTTTTAAAAAATATATATTCCTGCAATCAATCGAAAATGAGAAGTAGGAAACAGCAACAAGAAAGTGTAGACTCCTCGCAAACGCAAAGTGAAAAGAAAAAAAAGAAAAAAAAACACGCAAAATTTTCAGTCTCCCGCAAACACAAAGCGACAGACTCGCTCTGTTCCCGGCAAACACACGCACTTCACGGATCGGAAGGAAAAACGAGAGAGACGACTACCGGTCATCGCCGGTCCGATTTCCGGAAGGACCTCCGACCACCGGTCACCAGATGGAATCCTAAAAGGAAATCATTAAGGTCTGGGGAGAGGGGTGGCAGATTTTACCGGTCATACCCGGTCTGATTTCCGGAAGAACTTCCTACCACCGGTCGCCAGATGGAATCCGGAATGGAATCTATCAGTAAGATCTGGAATGGCAAATTGATGTCATGTTCTTGACAACATTATTTGGCGTAATGTGCTTCTAGCGATCATAATCGTACACCCAAACCAAGCAATGTTTTTCTTTCTCAATGTTGTGAAGTAGCCAAAGTGGTGATCATCCATCCATTAGGAAGATTTAGCCAAATTTGGCTAGAATTTCGATTTGATCAAGATTCTTCAAAAACACTTGATTTCAACGCATCTATTTTCTAATTTCACTTTTTGGCTATATATTGTTGGCCAATAAAATGCTATACCGAAGCACATTACGTACCATGGAATGGTCAAGTTGCTACCCATTATGTTGGGTAAGGTGTAATGTGAGCTTCTTAGGATGAGTTTATAGGTAATGCATCCAATTATACATTTTTCATTTATAACATGTGTTTAGAAATGCATTTAAGAAGGTTTCTTGGATGATAAACCATTTGAAATAATTTATTAAAAAATAATTTGAGCTAAATCCCATAACATTTATTAAAAAAAGCCCCTCTCTCCCATAATACTTTCAATTCATTTAACACCAATTTAAGCTATGACTTTATCATGTAGCCTTTTGTATTTTGTTTTATGTTTCCAACATTTCCATGTTATGAACAACATTTTGCTTGAGTAATTTTTTTGCATAATTTGTGGGTTTGATTTATATTACCATTTGTGTGTAGTTGCATTTCAACTTAATCATATTTTTATTAGGAGTTGTTTGAGCTCGTGTGCACATTAATTAAGAATTCTTTGGTTTTGTTAATTTTTGTGCCCATGACAATAAACTTTTATAAAACTATGATTTTTAGTTCATTTTTCTTGCAGAATTGTCCATTCTTTGAAGTGAAATAACCAAAATTAAAGGTTCTTTCATTTTTGAATTTTTTAGGGTAAATCAAAATGAAAAAAATTACCCCATCTTGGATCAAACCATTGTTGGGTAGGTCAAGTGTTTTGATTTAGCTTTCTAGTTAAATTTTAAAATATTGGTGATAAGTTGGGTTAGCTTAATTAGTTATATTTTTGTTTGAAAATTGGTTCAATTGTGATTTGGGTTTGAAATATTTGGTATTGGGATGTAATTATATGATTTTTTCAAATCAGTTTTTATCATTTGAAATTCTAAAACACACAAGTTTGTTATGTAAATTTTTCTTAGTGTTTTGAAACATTTCATGTTTGTTTATTGTTATGTAAGTTGTGCTTTGGGTTTGGATTGATCTTTGTTACAAGTGAGTAAATTTTTTGAATCATCAAAAATGAGTCTAATTGGTTTGTGCTAAAATTAAATTTGATTTTTGAACACTATATTTTTGTGTTTTGCATGGGAAACTATTTTTGGGTTTTGGAGAGCTTTGCTTGGACATTTGTAGCATGTTGTGGGTTGTTTCATTTTGCTTATATTTTGTATCGCTCCCTAGATATTTGAACCCTATGGGGCTTGGTTACATACAAAATGGGAATCTTATGAATTAGAAGAAGTGTGAAAAAACATCACATTGTGAGGAGGAGGAGCCCTTTCATTTGCCACAAAGGTTCATCCCTCTTTCTACACTACTAGAAAACATGGTATTATTTGATTGGAAAACTAAACCAAAATCCATTTATTTTGACATTTGGTCATATTTGACCACTTGGTCATACTGATCAAATTGATCAATCATATCCAACTTGACTAGTGGTTTTTTTGACTAACCATAAAATGTTCTTTTTGACTAGTCAAATTGGACAAAAACTTGGGCAACCAAAAAAATTAATTAAAAAATAACACAAATTTTAAATAAATAAATACTTACATGCCTACCCACCCATGACTGACCTACCTACTTATTCACAACCCACCTAAGTATTATACATTTACACATGTGTACAAGATATATATACAAATATACATACTTCACATAATATATGTTGGTAAGGAGGATTGAACTTTGGTCTCTTTTGCTCTTAACTGATGTCTTGACCATCACACCACTTTGTAAAACAATATAATACCAAATGCATTTAACATGTTTTTTTGAATTTCAATGAAATTTTTTGTCAACATTTGAACGTCAATAAGTAAATAAATAGGTACCTAACTAAGTAGATAAGTAGGTACCCGTGCCTACCTACTTATGTTTTTAAACGTACATATTTAATTATGTAAAATATAAATAGGTATGTAAGTAGATATGCAAGTGGGTAGGTTATAGGTAGGTAAATAAGTAAATGTTAGGTAGGTGGTAGATATGTAGATGTTAGGTAAGTAAGTAGGTAAGTAAATAGATGTTAGGTAGGTGGGTAGGTGAATAAGTAAATAAATAAGTAGATATGTAAATGTTAGGTAGGTAGAGGCCATAGAAAAGACATAGGTAGGTAGGTAATTAAGTAGGCATAATAAATAGGTTAGGTAATTAACTAAATTAATATGACCAATTTGACTAAATATGGCCATTCAATATGGCTGATTTGATTAAGCCATGGGCATCTTGATGAACCATTTTAAAAAATTGACCCTTTTGATTAGATGTACAACTTAACATTTGGTCAAAATGGTCATTTCAATCAAAATAACTAACCAAAAAAACCATGTGTCTTTCATGCCCCATGCGTTTAGTCAAAACAAACATCTTTTGGTCAATGTGGACACCTTATTCAAGTTGAAACTTTTGAAAAACCATGATTTGTAGTACTGTTATCTTTTTCATTTATTCATTTTTCTTTTCTACCTTTCTTTCTTTCTATTTATCTAACATCAACAAGAGTGTGCTTAGGAGCATTGGCAACAATGACATGAAATTTTGATTAATTTCAAAGTTAATTTTGGAATTAATTGGGAATGTACTTTAAAAATTCATATCTTTTACATACAACATGCATCAAATTAAGGTGCCAACTGCACCATTGAGTTCCTAGAAAGGAGGTTTACATGTATGGGAAATTTCAACCTAATTGAAAACAAAATTTTGAAAGACTTTTCACAAGTGTGTGGAAGTGGTGTGCATGGACCCAATTTTTGTTGGATTTCACCATCTTAGTGTTTGTGCTAGTAAACACTCATTCTTATAACCCACAAGTGGTGGAATGTCATGCCATCAATCCTATGGAATGTTACATTGTCCACTTTTGAACTTCTATTATAATTTTGGAATGGGAATTACACAAGTGAAAATTTATGTTATATGAAAAGTTCATTCACACTTTGTGTTGTTTGGGGTTGTGCCTATGATTGATTCTTATTGTTGAAATATTATTCATAAATTGTAGTAGAGAAGGGAATGTGAGGAAATGAATGGTTTGTTCAACAATCCAATAGGGTGTACAACTTGTGATCAATCATTCCTCACATTTGTGCATACTATAATGCAAGATCCTTGTGGCAAAAGGCTACCACTATTACAAAACCATATCTTTTATGCCCCTATCATTGTGATTAAATTTACTTGTTTGTTTGTTTGTTTTGTCATTAAAAATAAATAAACATGTTTCATTTGATTAAATTAACTAAATTTTTTTAATCAAATCAAAATAATGTTAATTACACGTGAATTGAATCATGTTTAAATGATGTCAATGCCTATTATGGCATGATTAAGTTTATTTGTTCCATGGGTGACATGGATTATTACATATTAGAGTTATCCGTAAAATTGGAAAACATAGGGTTCTAGTACTAGGTTTAAAGAAAGGAGATGATGAACACAAAAAGGCATGATGGGCATATCGTGAAGGTAAAAAAGGCAAGAACAAACTCAAAAATTTTCTTTAACTCAAGATCAAAGGAGTTTCTTCTTATATCCTTTTTTTTTTTTTTTTACAATGTGAGTGTGATTGAAGCGAGTGTTTTTTGCAAAAAAACTCTGGAGCCCAACCAATTTGTGAGGAAGGTCTAGAGTGGAAGTAGTTTGTGAAGGTCTTAAGGTTTTATAGTTTGTGAAGAAGGGTCTATTTTGAGCAATTTGTGGACTTTGAATTTCGTGGGTGTCGTGGTCTTGGTAGTGAGCTTTCAACATTGTGGGTTGTGGTTCAATCAATGAGTTGCAACTTTGTCAACGAGGAGCTTTGATAACATCTGCAACTTCAACAACGAGGAGTTTCAATAATGACCCTTAGAACCACAATGTGGAACTTTGCATAAGGTTTCTAAACCTAAACTTCTTTCCTCCTGCTCTCAACCAAATGGTCCTCATTTTTAGATTTTGGCACTAGAAGAAAAACCCCATTTTTCGACTTATTTTAGGTGACTAAAAATGTCTTTTGCGAAATAGTCACAAAAGACATTTTTAGTCACCAAAGACAAGTCAAAAAATAGAATTTTTCTTCTAGTGTGGGGAGGTGAGGATTTTTTTTTTAACACGTTAAACCATGACTTAATTCTATGGGAGGTATTCCTCTTGTCTTATTAGTTTCTTTCTGTATTCTACCACAAATTTTGTGAATTAATCACATTTGTAATTGCATCCCTTTTGTTGCAATTTTTGAAGCTTGGTTTCCATCCTAGGGTTCCAGATTCTTCCATTATTGGTTTTCAAAACTTCTAGCAACTTTTCATCACACCAATTGTTGATGACGTTCGCCATTTTCTACCACCTCTCATAGGTAATGTTGTGGTTGCATACATTCTTCCATGCCTACCCATGACCCCATCCATGCTTTGACATTTTCGCCGAGTAAACAAAGGGTGGTGTAAAGGAGTGGGATAAACACTTACATGGAATGCTTTAGAATTTGTCAAAATCAATAATAAGGCTTACAGAAATTTGTAGCCATGCATGGTCTCAAGAAATGTTCTCTTCATGAACGACTTCAAATTGAAATAAATTACTTACAATATTTTTTAGAATGGTATGATACATTTGAATCCGTTGAAAATGTGGAATTAGATGTAAATACATATTTTTCTTCTTCTTCATTAGGGTTGTTAATTTAACTTGTGTTATGCACATTTTGTAATTTGATTAAATTGGAATTTATAAGGTTTTCTACTTCTATGACTTGTTGGAGCTTGCTTTCCTAATGAGGTCATGTTCATCTATTATGGTTGCTTGTTTCAACCTAATGAGCCCAAAGAACTAGTTGCTCAACATATAAACCTAGACAATTTAGAGATGTTATTTTATTGATCAAGGTGGGGTTTAGGGTTTGGTTTAATCAAGGTCCAAGAGATCCAGCTGATTGTTCATTTCCATCCAATCAAGTCATCATTTCATCCACCTACTCGTTTGAACATACTGCACCCAATGAATTAGTTGTTGCTCATAAATTCAACTTGGAAGCCATGTTATGTGTTTACATTGATGTTTTTTTGTTGACTAATGGAAGGCATAAGGTTTTGTTTGATCAAGGTCCATGAAATCCAGTTGGTTATTCACTTGAACCTCTTGAAGTCAACATGTCATCTAATTGTTGACTTGAACCTAGGGAGCCAACTTGTTCAACATATATCTTGGATATTCATTAAATATTTTGACAGAATAGAAGGAGTTGAATATGCAAGTAAGATGCATGCAAAAGAGTGCCACATATTTATGGTTTAAGGTATCAAAATTCAATGCATCTTCTTCTAGCTTAAACTGCTAATTTTTCAACTTGATCAAATGTAAGTTTCTACATTTGAATATACAAGGCATCCTTCTTAGTTCTAAAATAGGTGGAAATTTTTGTTCAACATGTGCGTTTCCAATAGCTCCAAAACATGTGATAGGCAAAAATTTCTACCTATTTTTATAATCAAGGTTTTTGCAAAACCCATTTTATTTCAAAGTTTGAATGGTTTTTTTTTGTGCAAGAGAAATAATTTTAAACAAACCATTCCCCTACTTATAATTTGCTTAAGTACGATTATGCCCTTCACCCACCCTAAGGATGTAAGGGTCAACCATGCTTTCAATTGCCACCAAAAACATTATGAGGTCCAATAAACATTGAAGTTGCTAATAAAGTGGCAGACTTTTTCTTGAGTGCCAATTATAACCAAAGAATGGGCATTGGTCAGGCTTCAATTATTATTCAGAATGGACCCTGATAAAATTCATATTTCCATGAGGATAGAATGATGATTGCCTTGATGGAACAAGACCTATGGGAAAATGGATATGCATTGATGGGTTTGTGTTTATGGATGTGGGGATTAGAGTTTTGTTTGATCAATGTCCATAAAATTGAGAACATTGTTCACTTTAACCCAGTGAACGAAAATGTTTCATCTTGTTCACTTGAACCCAATGAACTAAGGGAGTTAGTTGTTCAACATATAAATCCAAACCTCCAACAGTCATCAAATGGATATGTCATGATGGTTTTTTGTTTATGAATGTGGGGATTAGGGTTTTATTTGATCAATGTCCAAGAGATCTAATTAATTGTTCACATCAACTCATCCTAATCATCATTTCATTTATTTGCCATCTTGAACACAATAAGCTAGATGTTGCTCATGAATTCAACTTGGACATTTATATCATGTTCTTCCATTGATGTTATAATGTTGACCATTGTGTTAAATTTAAGGTCCTATTTTATCAAGGTTCAAGAGATCCAAAACATTATTCACTTGAACCTAGCAAACTCACCATTTCATCTGGTTGCTAATTTGAACCTAGTGAACCCAAGGAGTTGGTTGCTCATCATACAAACTTAGACATTCATCAACCTAATCAAGTCATCATTTCATCTGTTCACTCACTTTAACATAATACACATAGTGAACTAGTTGTTACTCATATATTTGGGATTTTGAACATAATTTTGAACATTTGAACTACTTGATATTCATTAATTCAAGTTGGAGGGCCATTTCATGTTCTTGCATTAACCTTCTTTTGATGACCAATGGTGGGTTTAAGGAACTAGTGTTGGAATGTTCAACCATAGTGTAGCTGAAAAAAATGTTTGTAGATTTGTGAGATTTTGAATCAAATACATCTACACACGGCAAGTTTAATCTAAGGTTAGTAATCTTTCATCCAACTCTAACAATCCTTTTTGAACTCATACATCTATGGCCATTGTTGGTTTAAAATTTAACATCACCTAGGCTAAGCAACTACTTAGAAAGGTGCAGAGAGAGATAGAAACAAAAAAACATATAGAGAGACAAAAAGAAAGATAGAAAGAGAAAAAGATGGGGAAAAACAAATGCACACAAAGAGACAGAAAGAAAGAAAAATGGAGAGATTTGAAGGCATAGAGAGAGAGGAAAAAAAAACTATAAAAAAAGACAAAAAGAAAGAGATGGAGAGAAACAAAAGCAAAGAGAAAAAGGCAAAAAGATAAATAGAAAGAAAAAAAAAAGAAAAAAAAAAAGATTCAGAGGCACAGAAAGAAAGATAGAGACAAAGAAATAAATAGAGCAAGAGAAATAAAGATAGAAAGAAAAAGAAATAAAAGTCTTTTTGATCAATTTCTATTGATCAAT
>Ga0116229_10016115_pt1 | contig 10077 bp, 9 predicted proteins | sample S1TSphgellanicum_3_FD_87313 | JGI IMG/M metagenome (GOLD analysis project Ga0116229, IMG submission 87313) | Host-associated microbial communities from peat moss isolated from Minnesota, USA - S1T2_Fc - Sphagnum magellanicum MG | ecosystem: Host-associated > Plants > Peat moss > Unclassified... | reverse complement strand
TATATATATATATATGCATTAGTGTTTGAAGATTGATAACCTAATTGTATGGTAATTGAGTATCCAAGTAGCCTATTAGATTTTGAAAATTCAACACTAAGCAATTATTGATTTAAGTGGTTGTCAAAAACATCAATAACCAACCAACATTAGTCCAAACTCCAAGTCAGTGTTGTTCGATTAGATACATATATGTGGTTATGTGTAGGGTAGACCCCAAGATGCGGGGTGTTCTTGAAGTAAGCACCAGCCTGAGGTGCAAGAGGCACTTACTTTGGGAATCCCTTCTAGTGTTGCAACTATGTTTCTAATGTACTTCAAGTATCCGTTGCTAGGTCTTTAACTCAAAGTTATCCCATGTTAATTTCTTTAAAAAATTTACTTCTTTTTTGTTGCATTTTCAACGACAAGATTGTTCAACATTCAATAACTCCTGCACTGTAGGTCAAAGTATTGCAAAACCACCTCAATGCACTCCTACTCATGGAGGGAGGGCTTGCCAATGATATCAAGAGCACAAGGGGCCCTGTGGTTTGGGAGATCTGATATCTCAACATGTCAAAAGAAACAAAACATAAAAACTATCTTAGTAGAAGGATTACAATAGAGAATAACAAAATAAATAGATTCAAAAAACATATAAGTACAACACAGTCCATTATGTCGTTCTATAGGTGCGCAACATATACTGCATTATTGCATCATGTAAGTAGTACATTGAACTCAACAACACAGGATTGTACAATCCTTGAAAACACACAACATGAGCAAACAGTTGACAGAGGATTAGGCTTTGTGTATTGCACCAAGGTCACGTTTCAGCTATAGAACACAATGATTCTACTTCCCAAAAAGCTTTAATTGGAGCACACCGTCATGTAAGTTCTTATTGCATTAGAAGATGAGGAATTGGGCCCAACAAACATCAAGCTGCATGCATGTACTAGCAGCTTGCTGATCATTTAATCCCTGAGAGGGTTTCACTCAATACTCTCAAATAGTTTCAAGGATTTACATTGTTGTTGTATCCCCATTCAAATTGAAGCCCTCAAGCAGCTCGTATCTCACATAACCTAGAACCACCCATAAACTGCCCATATCCATTTCTCTTGGTTTTGAGTGCTGCAGAAATGGAAACTGTCAAATTTAGCCCTAATCTTCTTCTGAGAGGCCTGTCCATGACATTTGCTGAAGGCCTTATTCATCATAGCTTTGGTCCACACTCCCCACACTCCCACACATAACTAACTGCATAGTGTAAGCAGATTGTGTAATTTGCTAATTGTGTTTATTTCTTGGAGCTAGATTAAGATTCGAACTGCAAGGAGCTTTGTAGTCAATCCCTAAAAATCTTGAGTTGTCACAGGAATGTAGCTGACATTCAGCTCACCAATGGTCTAGTCCTATGAAATCCCATGGCATTGAACCATGCCCTTTGCCTGTGCAATACATGTTTCTAATACCGCTCAACCAGAAATTCCTCTGAATCTTGTGCATCTTTGTAGTATTCAACCTCAGCCTATACACATTACAGGCAACATAATAGATGGTTTAGTGATGCATCCTCTCAAGACTGATTCTATTCATGAGTCCATAGAGCAAAAGCTTATGTCATTCAACACTGATTGGAATTGGCAACTGGGTGTGAAATGTCATGATACAAGCAGGATGATGCATTTCCTATAATGTGTCATTTTTCTAACTACCAGTCCAACTTGAATAGAAAAGAAAAAGTCATTTGCAGCACCTACCTTCCGTATTGCAGATATGGCTGTCACCAATGGTGTCCCAAGATGCTCCCACAGGACTTTGTCAGCTTCTAGGGCTTTGACAGCCTGTCCCAATGTGCTGGGCAAGCGGCTGACCTTCCCAGCCTCCAAAATTGATGGATTGACATCTACATACCCAGTCCCCCAATTTGAAGAACACAAGTTACATTCCAGATGTAGCAAAAAGTCTCCTTTTCCTGACATTGAACAAACATGTGGGTCTCTTGCAACTGTCAGACAATTTAAAGACCAAGATGTAAGCAGATGGAACTAACCAACTGGCTCTGGAAGTTGAAGGTGCTTCTGTAGCCCGTCCATTCCTGCTGCAATGATGGCTGCTAATCCAAGATGTGGGTTAGCACATCCATCAAAAGATTTAAGCTCAAAATTGCTGACCAAATCTGAATCAACTCCAGGAGGGCTAGCAGTGCGCAATGGTGCCTCCCGGTTGTCACGTCCCCAGCACTGGTAGGCCCCACTCCATGTGTTTGGTTGGATTCGAGCATAACTGCACTTGTACACATCCAAGTCAAAATCTAGTTGTTGCCTTCAGATAAAACTCATCTAAGACTATGTTCCAGAATGAATTCCTAAACCCTGCAGCCCCCAAACTGGTGCATCCAATTCAACCCATTCCTAGGCAATTGTTACGTGAATAAATCCAAACTCTGATCACTGAGTAGGAAGTACAATGGCAAGTCTGGAAGAGGAGATGGGAGACAGTACCAACCTGTTTGGATGGGGTGCTGTGAATGCTAGGATTGCAGGAAGATGATGAAGAACTCCTGCCAGAAACTCTTGTCCTAACTTGGACATTCCATACTTTGAACCAGGGCCCCTGGCCATGAACACATTGCTTGCACCTTGCCAGATACTGAGATGGACATGAGAACCACTGCCTGCAGCAGCTGCATTATACCTACCCAATGGTACACATTGGGTTTGTAAGCAAATTCAACTGAAGTTCTGATTATATGGCACATGTGATGATAATAGATTGTTCCTCTCCTGCAATGAATGTCCTATGATACTCTTACATCAAGAATCATGTCCAAAAAACGTGCAGGAAAGTTCATCTAGCAAATCAGAAGGCTCTAATCTGTGAACCCAATATGATAACACAACCTACTGGTACAGTGAGTTCAAAGATGCTCACTTGGGCAAGAACGTTGCATGTAGAAGGTGCTTGTTTGCAATTGCTACCACTGCCTCCCGTATGAAGAGCAGGTTGTCAGCAGCTGTAAGACACGGGACATGGCTCATGGCAATCTCAAACTGGCCCCCACCTGACTCAGCATGCATCTGCCAGATGTATCCAAAAAAGGTAAGTACCCAGCTGCCATTACAGTGTTCAAAGCCAGACATTTCCATCTGACCTTGATTCTATGATTATGCACTTGTCTTCTGGGAATGCTCTAGTCTGAGTCAATTGAAACAAATTCAGAAACTTGGAAGGTAGAAAATTTTGCAGACCACATGAGCAGTAAACTCTTTCATGTACCTGCTCAATGTCAATGCCTAAAGCCAACAATGCACTGCTCACTTCCGACAAGATGGGAGAAGAAGCATTAAAGCCTGCAGATGAGCAATATGGGGTAGTATCCACTCCCTCCCATTTCTTTGGCCTGCAACCAAATCAGGAATCTGTTATGCTGCTTCTGGAATATGATGTTGATTGATGAAGAAAACTCAAATAAAGATGATATTGAAGCAACTATGGAGCATCCTTGTTTCCCACTCAGTTCAAGTTTAAGCTGTAAGATTTAGTGTCTTCAGTACACATCATCTACTGTAAAAGACATATGGGATCTCACAGCATTCAAACTGGTTTGCAATGAATAAATAGCACGCAACATCAATTCCAAGTTGCATGAGCAACTTCCACAAACCTTAAACCCTAAACACAAGATGCGACAACCTCCATACTATTCAAAGCACAAAAACTCTTGTAAAGGAAGCATGATCAATTATTTTCAGAATTTGAGCTCACCCAGTAGATTGCTTCATGAGGTAAAACTCACTCTCAAAGCCAGCCCGCACCACCTGTGGTACAGGGAGGGAGGGAGGGAGAGAGAGAGAGAGCACAGCAGTGAATCAATACACAATCAACTCAACAAGACATTTGCTCATGCAAACCAACATCACATCCAGGGCAGTCATCCCTTTGCAATCAAGTACTGATCCTAGATAAGAATGACTGGAAGAACGAAAATGGCAGAAGAATTGCAAAATTGCTCCTCACCAGACCATATTCTTTCTTGAGAGACTCAGACAAGCGACGCAGAGTGCTTCGGGGACATAACTGCCAAGGAACTCCAGGTTTCACATGCATGTCAACTAACACAGCCTCATGCTCCATGAACCTGCAAACATGAGACAATTTGTCCTGGTAAGAAAATTCTCTTCCAAAATTGCATATCATCCCAAATTTTCTCTCTGTAATCTCTATATGAGTATTTTGTTTCAAATCACTTACCAACAAATGTATCAAAGGAGACTACACTTGTCTCAGCTTCGTTCAAAACGAGATTCAGCGTAACCACCCCAAGGAAATATGCCAGAAGACAATTTACCAAGGCAGCCTGTGTTTTGTGGTTATGTCAGGCATCAACCGAATCTCGCCAACAACCGATACTCCACTATCTGCTGCAGGGCTATCAGAGAAGGATGTCATGCCCATGCCAGCCTGGGCATAGCCTACCCCATGGGAGATCACCACTCCTCCAAACCTCTCCAATGGAATCACCTGCTTCATCACACCCACAAGTCTGCATGTGATGATTCCCCATAGCTCTTTTTGTTCTTGAATCAAAACCCATTTCTATTCTTTCCATAATGAACCAACTGACATTTGTTCATTGCTGGATATAGATTAGAGTGCAAACTATATACCAGAGGATCACAGGCTCTCAGAAAGCTACATTGTGGTATCAAAACATACCCTGCACCGGCGCTGTCCTGACCCATCAGCCAAAAGCAAGCGCACATACTTCACTGCTGTGTATTCTGCACTTGGCTTTGGTTCAATAACATCAGCTACTGCAATCTGTTCTTCAGCAGCTTGGCATTCACCCTCATCTTTCAGATCGGTCAAAATCCCACCTTTGATGCCATCCCCAAGTCTGTTCATTTTGGGGGCATCCTGAATGGAAGGTGGCAACTTAGGTGCAATAGATGGAACCCGGTCCATTACTGGCACCAGGTTTGTGCCTGGAGGGCCAGACTGCAGTTTGGTCAAGTTGTCAGTCGAGGCTGAGAATCCACCTCTTCCATCTAGTTTGTAGAATTCCAAAGCATTACGGCCCAGAATCCCATCTGCAGCTGCAAGTGCCTCCTCGAGCAGCATGTCTCCATTGTCAAAGGCCTCAATCAAAACACGAGCAAGAATTTCCCGGGACCACTTTGCACCTGAAAATTTTCACCACCAAATCTACAACACTTCAGCAGAATTCCTACGATCCAATCTCGCACTAGAAGCTGATATGTCTGAATTGAAGAAATTATTGTAACAGAAACTATGATTAAGATGACAGTCTGATCAGGATGACTTTTCTGGCAAGATGGGAGTCCTTCTTGATCCCCCCATGCTTAACAAGTGATAAGCACATAAAAAGAAATTGCTAACTCTCCATTGTCAATAGCCCATTTCACATTCTTGCAAAAGGCCAGTCTACATGACATGCAAATTGCACACTTACTCTAGAGGGGACAAAATGTGTACCAAGATAAAATGTCTCTGGGAAAGCATAACCATCGGTGCTGAACATGATCTATAGAACAACACACCAAAAGACAATACAATGATGGCAGTTCTTCCATTCAACTCCCAAGCTGTTTTCATGTCAAATTGCAGTAAAAGAATTCCAGCTAAACTGCACAAAACCAAAACCCTAAACATTGTCTTGTGCCTCATGAGCTTGGGAAACAATATGGACTTATGTTTAAAATGAATTATTCAGCATGATTACTGCTCATTGGTGAAGTCCCAGACAAAACTCGTACCTTATTCACAGGTGCCAAGTCCAGAAGGTCACTGACAGCACAGCGCATACCCCGCACACTCAGCTTGGGAACTACTAACCCAAAGTCCAAATGAACCTGCAAAGCCCAACCAGGCAATTCAAAATGTAGCAAACAGCAAGATACCCCTGCCTGTGCATTCCTCCTATCTCAGTGCCCAAACACATTTACCAAGGAGGATGCAATGTGTTTGATGCAGTTACATTAATCTTGTACCTGGGGATAGACACCAGCAAGGTAAGAAGCTTCACGCATGAAAGGGTATGAGCCATGCAGGAGCACCACACGACACTGGGCAAATGTTGAGTGCTCAAGTACAGCACGAAGATGCAGGGGATTTGCAAGCTCCAGCTGTAAGTCTTTGTCACCAAATCTACAAGACATAATTCAAGCTGTCTTAGACATTCTGGTGCAGTGTAAACCTTGATAATTGGTGGTTGTGAAATACAATTTGGTAGCTGTAGTTCTGTGCCATACAAAGAGATGTGCAACAATTCCCAGGCTGAATGCATAGTTACCCAAAACAAGAAGGTCACATACCCTGTGTGGATCTGCATTGGAATACCCCGCTGTGTAGCAACTTCAAGAGCACGAATGAAGATGAAATCAACAAGGGCCTTCTGTGACACACGAACAGGACTTCCCGAACCTATCACCCAACACCCCAAAAGTGAAGATGATTTAAGTATTCACAGAGATATTGGTTTTCCAGAATGAATTGCAGCAGCATAAACTGTGACCCTTGCCTTGGAAACAATATTGCAAGGCACATAAGAAGATTAGGCATGCATCAATAACCCGTAAATACAAAGAGAGATTATATGTGGAAAGCTCTTACGCAAGTTTTCATGCAGTGCATCCTCTGATTCTTGAGCTGAGACCAATGGGTTGATGCGCAATCCACTGCGGTACGCTGCAATGCTCTTGAATGCAACTACCTTCTGAGAGAGTGTGATAATATCTCCTTTCGGTTAAAGAATCTAGTATAAACTTGTTGGATCAATCATACCCCTGACAACTTCAAGAAACACATTGTCTACAGTGGTGCATCTAAATCCACCATTTTAGTTTGTGTTTCCATTGACACTCTTGTTACTCATAAAGCTGTTACAAATGTGAAGAATGCATTCAAGTGCAAATTTATGTTCTTTCAAGGTTGTGCAATGGCAACACATTTGCTTCACTTCAATATTCCTGAAGAAGCAAACCACAGCTGCCAGCAATGATCCAGTTTTCATCCCCAACTTGCTGCCAAGCTTCAGATGGAAGAATCATATTGAGTTTTATAACACTACCAACTGCAGATAGCAAGGGTGTACAAAAAGGATATGAATCCAATGTTGAGACAAATCTGTGGTCAAAACTTTCAAGTGTCCACCGCATGTTGGCTTGAATCCCCTGTTGCAAGCACAAAGATTTTTTTTTGCATAAGTGGATATTCGGATTCCCTCTTGCTGAGAGGACACATAATCATCTGCCTTGTCTGTAGGTCACTTCCAAGTACAATGAACAAAACATGACAGTTGAAAGATGAAAATCAATGTGAAATTAGCAGCATAATAATGCCTGTAGCACACTTGCTAATCGAGTGTGCCTCTCTACAATGCACCATCTCTGCAGTGGACATCAAACTTGTAAAGAAGAAGATGGGATGAGAGTCAAGTACCTGATTCAGAATGGTTTCAGCAACTGTTTCAATACACAGCAATCTGTGAACACCTGGAACAAACTTGCGGTGCCATCCAATGCTCACCATTTTATCCATTGTCAACCCATCATCCAGCAACACAAACTCAATGTTGGCTGCATCAAAACACTTGTGGCTGATGGCTGACAGGCCTGCTGATTGCCGATACTGCTCAATGGCTTGCAATGTTGGCTCACAGCCATAGAGAACAGCAAGCTCTTTCAGACTCCTCTGCATTTAAAACCATCCCAATATGAGCACCACCAAAAAAAATTAAAAAAAAAAAATCCTAAAAGTGCTGTCATTGATTGATCTTAACTGAGCAGCTGCCAAAAAGTTTGACTCTATTCAAGCAATCGCAGAACTAAATACCCAGGGACCAACACACTCTATCCCTGCTCAGGTCCATACCCTACCTGAAGCCACAAGCTAGAAAAAAACCTAGGTTGTTTCTGCATGGTGTCTGTAATGCAGACCAAATTCTTGGCTACCTCCCTTTCATCAGCTCCTTGGGGGCAAGATCAAGCTGTCTATTATCAAGTCTTGTTGCCACAATTTTGAACAAGCTGTGCAATGCTCTAAACCCTAATTTGACCTTGAAGCTGGATTCTATGTAGGAATGGAGGCCATGAAGTGGACAGACAAAGTCTTTAGTCAGCTCAGGATCCAACTAGATCTAGGGTTGAGGAAGCATAAGTAAAGCTTGATCTGTGAGAAGCTGTCTGCAACGTCAAGGATTTGGCTAAACTTCCTGATCTTCTTTCTGAAAGAGATATGAAGCTGGACACCAAATCTCTGATTGCAACAACTGCTCTCACATTTCTGGATTTTTTTTTCATTTTTTTTTTTGGGTGTGTAGGAAGTGATAATTTCTACACAACAGATGTATTGCTAGATTGTTGAGTTTGAATGAGGACGAGAGAATCCGAGATTTCTTCAGACAGCTTCACAAATAGATCACAAAATTGTTGGGATTTTGTTTTCTTTCATCTTCATGCTTGATGAATGCCAGATATAAGAGGGACTTGAGAAAATAGAAAAAGGGCCAGGAAGAACTAGACGAAGAAATACTACCTGGAAAGCAAGGCTCTGTCGCACAGCATCAAGGCCGCGAGCTTCCCGCAAGGTCACAAGGAAAGGCAAGTTGGAATCGAGCTCCACCACGTTGTGTGCGTGCGCATCGATTAACGGCACCTGTGCACACACTGCCCTGATCCTCTCATGATCTTGCTCCCTGCTGTTAATCTCCGCCATATCTTCTCGACTAGAAGGTTACCGTGCGGGGCTCCTCCTGTACCGTAGCTGAGCAGCAATCAATCCCTCCAGAAATCCACTCAGATGCAGTGACTCCCTAGATTCTCAAGCTCTTTTCTTACCAATACTTCCCTCCCACATCCACAAGAAGCTTTGCCACTGCTACAAAGCAGCTTCCAGGTGCAGTTGACTGTCGACGACTTCCCAGCAAGCTGAAAACAAAAAAAAAAAAAAGAGAGAAAAAAACAGTTGTGATCCCGAACTGGAATCACCCTCGCGAGAAGAAGAGAAAGAAATCCTGGACTCCCAGTCGTTGAGAACTCTGAAGCCGCGACTAGAGTGCAGATCGCGTGCTAGAATGGCCGCGATCTAGAGAGCTTGCATCAGCCGAAGGAACGAACGACATCAACGACACACTCTTTCTAGAAACAGAGTCAGAGAGCGAAAAATACGACTTTTTGCACTAAAACGCAGTGGCGCCCTTATTTAATCGGAACCACCCGATTCGCACGGAATTGGAGGTGAGCCGTTGGATTGATGGACCAGACATTGCCCCTCCGCACCCCCTTGCGCGCTCTTTTTGTCTTTTACCCAGTTGAGGAATTACTTGTAGACTAAGGCCTTTTTTTTGGCACACTATATATAGCCAATAAAAGGGATAATTAAAAATTAAAAGTGCTAAAATAAATTTCATTTTAAAAAAGATTTTCAATAGCCATAAATTAACAAATATTTAACTAGAGAAACGCCATATTTTCATACTTGGTTCAATTAGGATAGCCAAAAATATAGAACGATGTTTCAAATTTTCTTACTTTCATATTTGGCTTGTAGCCAAATTTGGCTAAATCTTTCTTTTTAACCGTCGCCACTTTGGCTTACATCACCAAAAATTGACCCAAAAAATATTTGCAAGTTGTAGTTAAGAAGGGGTCGGCTTCTGTCATCTTGTCCGTCCGATGCAACCGTATCGTATATCTGAGCCGTTGGTGCCGCCGAGCTTCTAACTGAAGAAAAATGGGCGTGGCAGATGGTTTTGTTTTTTTTCCAGTAGCAGGGATGGTGGCGATGTGGTACAGTTGTCCTAGATCGGACGCTTCTAGGATTTATCTCAATTATACTTTTAGAATAATAGAGGCGTCCAAAAACAATTTAGGTGGTACTATATTAATTAATTAATTAATTAGTTTTTGGTCTGGTTCCTTCCAAGTTGCCCAGAGTGTCTTCTTTCTTTCTTTTAATTTAACGTCAATACTCGGACCAGAGAGATCCATTTGACGACAATTACAAAGTTGACTTGATCAAAACACTCCTGTTGTCTAGGCAAGAAACTAAGTACAAAGCTAC
>Ga0116229_10016114_pt1 | contig 10077 bp, 7 predicted proteins | sample S1TSphgellanicum_3_FD_87313 | JGI IMG/M metagenome (GOLD analysis project Ga0116229, IMG submission 87313) | Host-associated microbial communities from peat moss isolated from Minnesota, USA - S1T2_Fc - Sphagnum magellanicum MG | ecosystem: Host-associated > Plants > Peat moss > Unclassified... | reverse complement strand
TCGCTTTCGGAGGCGGCCATCTTCGGCGTGGTGCCGGATGAAACCAGGGCGTGGAAGCCGGACACGCTGCCGCAGGCGATCGTGATGAACAGGAAGGGAAACAGGCTGCCGGCGAACACCGGCCCGGTGCCGTTGATGAAGCGGGTGACGGGGGGCATGTGGAGCACCGGCAAGGTTACCGCGATGCCCACGGCCAGCGCCGCGATGGTGCCGATTTTCAGGAAGGTCGACAGATAGTCGCGTGGCGCCAGCAGCAGCCACACGGGCAGTATGCTGGCGGTAGACCCGTAGGCCATGAGCAGCAGCGCCAGCGTGGGCGCCGACAGGGTGAAGATGTGCGCCAGCACCGGGTCGGCGGCCACGCGGCCGCCGAGCCAGATGGACGCCAGCAGCAGCACCACGCCGACGGCCGAGGCCTCCAGCACGCCGCTTGGGCGCACGAAACGAAGATAAAGGCCCATGACGACGGCAATCGGCACCGTGGCGGCGATGGTAAAGGTTCCCCACGGCGAGGCGGCGAGCGCCTTCACGACGATCAGCGCCAGCACGGCGAGCAGGATCATCATGATGGCGAGCACGCCGATCGACGCCACGGTGCCGGCGAACCGGCCCATTTCGGTGCGGATCATGTCGCCGAGGGAGCGGCCGTCGCGGCGCACCGAGAAGGCCAGGATGAGAAAGTCCTGCACTGCGCCGGCGAGCACTACGCCGGCGAGGATCCAGAGCGTGCCGGGCAGAAAGCCCATTTGCGCGGCCAGCACGGGCCCTACGAGCGGGCCGGCGCCGGCAATGGCGGCGAAATGGTGGCCGAACAGGATGAAACGATTGGTCGGGACGTAGTCCATGCCGTCGTGCCGGAGGGTGGCTGGCGTGGGGCGCCCGGGGTCGAGGCAGACGACGCGCGCGGCAAGGTACTTCGCGTAGAAACGATATGCGATGGCGTAGGTGCAGAGCGCGGCGATCACCAGCCAAAGGGCGCTGACAGTCTCGCCACGGTGAAAGGCGAGAATGCCCAGGCTGGCCGCCCCGAGCACGGCCGAGCCGCCCCAGATCAAGACGCTGGAGAGAGTTAGCTGGGTGCGCTGCATAGTTCGGCAAATACGTGCCCGACGGCCGGAAGGCCATACGCCAAAACAGCAAAAGTTTCTTGGTTCTTTTGTTCAAAGAAGAACTGCTTCCTTTGCGCTTTGCTCTTGCGTGCCGCATGGCGGGCAAAAAAAATGGCGGCCACGGGGACCGCCAAGTTTAGGGAGGAAACGTCCAAAAAGCCGCGTGGCCGAAGCCGACGCTGCTGCAAATCGTTTACATCGATTGACACCGCCGGGCAAGAGAAATTTGCTGCGACGCACAAGCGTGCTAAACGCGTGGGTTATTGTAGGCTAGCTCATCTCTGCCTCGATGCGTTCAATTTCGGCATCGGAAAAGCCAAAATGGTGCGCGATTTCATGCACCAGCACGCTGGCGACCAGGCGGCCGAGATCCTCACGGTTTCGAGCCATTCGAGCAGGATGGCCTCGCGGTAGAGAAAAATGGTCTCCGGGAACGGCACCGGGTCGCTGACGCTGCGCTGGGTGAGGGGAACGCCGCTGTAGAGGCCGGTCAGCTCCCAGGCGGATTGGATACCCATTTCCTCGAGCGTGGCGTCGTCGGCGAGGTTCTCCACCAGAATGGCGACGCCCTTCACGTGCCGGGACAAACGCTCCGGAATGGCGGCCAGGGCGGCCTCGGCCAGAGCGTGGATGTCTTCCTCCGACGGCGGGGTGGTGTAGGCTGGCATGGTCGTATCCTGAACATGGCAGATGGGAGGTTAACATGGTCGAACGGCTTGACGAGACAGCGCGCGCGGCTCTTACGACAAAGCTGCCCGCGTGGTCGATGGTGACGGGGCGAGACGCCATTCACCGGGCGTTCAAGTTCGCCGATTTTTCCGCGGCGTGGGCGTTCATGAGCCGGGTGGCGCTGCTAGCGGAAAAGCACGACCATCATCCGGAATGGTCGAACGTTTATAACAAGGTCGAGATTACGCTGACCACGCATGACGCGGGGGGGCTGTCATTGCGGGATGTTTCTATGGCGGAGGCGATTGACGCGATTTAGGAAGAAACGGAACTGCTTCCTGCCTAGAAGTAACTCCAATTCAACGCCAACGTCCCATGACTAAACATCGACTTCCGGTCCGCACCGATCGAAATGGTGCCGCATTTTGTTTTCAAATTGACCGTATCGCGTTGGATCAGCAGGACGTGGTCGGCGAGGACTTCGCCATCGTCCTTGACGGAGATGTAATATTTGTCGGGGATGTCGTCGAGGAACTTGGCCTTGTCGAGGCGGACGGTGAGGCCGCCGGCGGAGACGTTGGCGCCGACGGCAATGCTAAAGCTGTAGCTCTGCCCGTCGCAGGCTGAGGCGGGGCTTGTCGCCAGCGCGGCGGAGAGGGCGCCGGCGCATGCGAGAGCGCGGCGTGAGCGGGGCGAAACCAGGCTTGAACGATCCATTATGGCCTCCTGAAGCGCCGGGGCTTCCCGATGCCTTTCTAGCAATGCTTTTGAGCGTGTCATAGCACAAAGCCTTGCAGAAGGCGTGCCATAAGGCGGCGGCGGCCAAGCCTTTGAAGTATATGGCGCGGGGGCGCGGCCCCTTGTAACGGCGGTGTGTGGGCGGCCAATACGTGGCTCGTGACGCCAAGTTGAGCGGCACTGTGGGAAGTGGCGTGTAGCCTTGAGGCGTGGCAGCGCGTAACCTGTGTCTCACGCCACCAGACAGAGCGCCTCGCATGCGATTTTCTGCCGTATTTCTCAGTTTGATGCTTGCGGAGACGCCGGCCTATGCGGCCGATCCGGCGCCCGTGGCCGCATCGCGCGGCATGGTGGTGACCGCGCAGCACCTGGCGTCGGACATTGGCGCGGACATTTTGCGGCAGGGGGGCAATGCCGTGGATGCCGCCGTGGCCGTGGGGTATGCGCTGGCGGTGGTGTATCCGGAGGCAGGCAACCTCGGCGGCGGCGGGTTCATGACCTTGCGCCTGGCCAATGGACGCAGCACCTTCCTGGATTTCCGCGAAAAGGCGCCGCTGGCCGCGACCGCGACAATGTTCCAGGACAAGAACGGCAATGTGGTGCCCGGCTTGTCTACCTCGTCATGGCTGTCCACCGGGGTGCCTGGGACGGTGGCGGGGCTGGAGCTGGCGCGGGTGAAATACGGCACGTTGCCGCGGGCGGCGCTGGTGGCGCCGGCGATCAGGCTGGCGCGGGACGGCTTTGTGCTGACCCAGGGCGATGCGGTGATTTTCGACCTGATGGCGCCGTATCTGGCGCACGATCCGGCCACCGCCGCCATTTTCCTGCCTGGCGGGGCGCCGCCGAAGCCGGGCGATCGCTTGCGGCAGCCGGCGCTCGCGGCGACGTTGGAACGCATCAGCAAGGACGGCGCGGACGCGATCTACCATGGGCCGATCGGGGCGGACATCGTGGCGGCGAGCCGTGAAGGCGGCGGCATCCTGACGCAGGGCGACCTCGATCATTACAGAGTACGCGAATTGCCGCCGGTGGAATGCGACTACCGGGGCTACCATATCATTTCGGCGCCCCCACCAAGCTCCGGTGGCGTGACCATATGCGAAATATTCGGCATTCTGCAAGGTTACGATCTGGCGGCGATGGGCTTTCATTCCGTGGCGGAGGTGCATGTGCTGGTGGAGGCGATGAGGCACGCCTACCGTGACCGCAACAATCGCCTCGGCGACCCGGACTTCGTGAACAACCCCGTGGCCGAATTGATCGCTCCTGCCTATGCCGCCTCCGTCCGCAAACAGATCGATCCTGAGCGCGCAACACCTTCCGCGTCGCTGGATGCCGCCGCGCCGGCGCATGAAGGCTCCAATACGACACAATACAGCATCGTGGACCAGGCCGGCAACGCGGTTTCCGTCACTTATACACTGAATAATTGGTTCGGCTCCGGCCATGTGGCGGCCGGCGCGGGCATCGTCATGAATGACGAAATGGACGATTTCTCCGCCAAGCCAGGCCGCGCCAACATGTTCGGCCTGATCCAGGGCAAGCCCGACGCGATCCAGCCAGGCAAGACACCGCTCAGTTCCATGAGCCCGACGATCGTGACCAAGGACGGCCACCTCGTCATGGTGGTGGGCAGCCCGGGCGGGTCGCGCATCATCACCATTACGCTTGAAGCCATCATCAACGTGATCGACCACGGCATGAGCGTTCAGGAAGCGATCGATGCGCCGCGCATCCATGAACAATTCCAGCCCGATCCGGTGATGCTGGAACGTTTCGCTCTCTCTCCCGATACGCGGCAGGTTCTGCAACAGCGCGGGTATCGTTTCATCGACCGGGGATATTGGGGTGTCGCGGAGGCCATTCTGGTGGGTGGCCCCACGTTGGCGGCGGGGCATGATCTGGATGAGGAAAGCGCTTTGCCAATCACCATGCTTGCGATGCCGGGGGCTACTTTGTACGGCGCGCATGATGTTCGGGGAGGGGCGGGGAAGGCTGCTGGGGTGAATTAGGATGGGAAGGAAAAAGCAGTTCCTTTTTTTGGAAAAAAAGAACCAGAAAACCTTTGTTCGTTTGATTGACGCGATGAGGGGTAACGCTTCGCTCACCCCTCATATGCGATCAGAAAATATGTTCGGGGCCGCCGACCAGCGGCACGGCGTAGGCGCCCTCGGCGATGTCGATCAGCGCGCCGGCGGGGCTGTAGTCGTTGAACACCTGGCGGACCGTTGCGAGGATAAGAAGCTTCGCGCCGGCGGAGGCCTGGATGCGGACGATGCCGCGGGCCTCGCAACTATCCTGTGGCGTGCCGCCGGTGGCCGGGGTGAGCGTCGGTGGTGGCGGAGGGAGCAATATATACTGTACGCCGAACAGCCACGTTGAGCGTTGCGGAATGACCTGCGCCTTGAACCCGATCGGCGCGGTGAGGAAGGTGGCGGCTGGATATTGTGATGGCGCGCCGGTTTCATCGATGACATTGACGAACAGCTTGGCCGCGCCATTTTCCTCCACAAAGGCCGGTGTGGAGATGTATTCGATGTCGACATGCGCGGGCGTGTTCTCGGTGTTACTGATTTGCAGGAAGAAGCCCTGCTGGACATAGGGTACGTTGGGCACGCCGGGTGCGACCGGCAACGAAAGCGCCTCGAACGACGTAAGTGTTTTGAAGGCCATTGTAGTCCTCCCTGTCATTTCATGGTGTTGCAGACTGGGTCGGCTTCTTGGATGCGACGGCCTATACCGCAGGAGGCTGCGTAAATCAAGATTATTCCGGTAGCGGGTGATCGCCCGCGCGTCTGACTGCGCTTGTGGCAAGCACCAGGCAGTTGTGCTGAATGACTGAGCGTTGGTCAACGCGGAGAGGAAATGGCGGGGCGCGCATGTGTCGAGCCCACGATATCCCGACGCATTGTCGCAATCCAATATATGGAATCGAGGTGCGTTTGTTAGCACCCGGCGAGGCAACACCCTCGCTTTCCCAATGCAAGGGCACTGGGCCCGTTCTCGCCGGAGCCCGCAAGAGGGTTCTTAGCCGGGTTTGGGTGTTGGAGTTGAGAGCAAAAGTTTTTTGGTTCTTTTTTTCAAAAAAGAACTGCTTCCTTTCTTCCTTAATCCGCCCCGCTCATCGTTTCGGCCAAACGTGGCACCTTGGCGCGGCGTTTCGGCGCCAGGGCGTGTTGGAGTTTGTCGAGATAGAGATAGATGACGGGGGTGGTGTAGAGGGTTAGGGCTTGGCTCAGCAACAAGCCGCCGACCATGGCGTAGCCTAGGGGTTGGCGGAGTTCGCTGCCGGCGCCTCGGCCTAGCATGAGGGGGAGGCCGGAGAGGAGGGCGGCGGCGGTGGTCATCATGATGGGGCGGAAACGGAGGAGGCAGGCTTCGCGGATGGCGTCCAGCGGTGCGAGGTCGCGGTTGCGTTCGGCGTGGATGGCGAAGTCGACCATCATGATGCCGTTTTTCTTTACGATACCGATTAGGAGGATCATGCCGATGAGCGCGATGACGGACAGGTCGCGGCCGGCGAGCATAAGCATCAGGAGGGCGCCTACGCCGGCGCTGGGGAGGGTGGAAAGGATTGTCAATGGGAGGATGTAGCTCTCGTAGAGGATGCCCAGGATGATGTAGACGGCGATCAGCGCCGCGGCGATCAGGTAGGGTTCGGTTTTCAGGGAGCTTTGGAAGGCGGCTGCGTTGCCCTGGAAGGTTCCCTCGAGGGAGGCGGGGACGCCGAGCTGGCGGTTGAGGGTGAGGATGTGGTTGACGGCGGCGCCCAGGGAGGCGCCTTGGGCAAGGTTGAAGCTGATCGTGACGGCGGGGAATTGGGATTGGTGGTTGACCGCCAAGGGCGTGACGGGCGTGGTCGAGGTGTGCACCAGGGTGGCGAGGGGGATGGCGGCGCCGTTGCTGGCGTGGACGTAGAGGCTGCGTAACGTGTTGGTTTCGCCTTCGAGGTCGGGGCGGACGCCGAGGACGACCCAGTAGGAATTTATTTGGGTGAAGTATTGCACGACCTGGCGCTGGCCGAAGGCGTCGTAGAGGGTGTCGTCGATTTGTTGCGGCTGGATACCAAAGCGGGCGGCGGCGTCGCGATCTATGACGAGGGTGGCGGTGGTGCCGGAATTCTGCTGGTCGGTGGCGACGTCGCGCACTTCGGCCATGCCGCGGATTTTGCCGAGGATCTTTGGCGCCCAGCTGTTGAGTTCGTTGGGGTCGGCGTCCTGTAGCGTATATTGGTATTGGGTGCGGGAATAGCGTCCGCCGACGGTGATGTCCTGCGCCGGCTGCATGAAGAGATTGACGCCTTCGAGCGTCGCGGCCTTCTTCGACAGGCGGGCGATGACGTTCATGATGGGGTCGCGCTGGCCCCAGGGCTTCAAGTTGATAAACAGGCGGCCGTTATTGCCGGTCTCCCCGTTGTTGCCGGCGCCGGCGAAGGACGCGAAGGAGGCGACGGCGGGGTCATCGCGGACGATCTGGTTGACCGCTTCCTGGCGCTTGGCCATGGCGTCGAAGCTGATGCTTTGGTTTGCTTCAGTAACGGCCATGATGAGGCCGATATCCTGGGTGGGGAAGAAGCCTTTCGGGATGATGACGAAGAGAAAGATGGTGAGCGCGACGGTGGCGAGGAATATGGCGAGCGTGATGGCGCGGAAGCGCAGGGCGACTTCGAGGGTACGGGCGTAGAAGCCGATCATCGCGTCGAAGCCGGCTTCGACGATGCGGTAGGCGGGGCCATGCGCGCCATGGTGCTGGCGCAGGAAGCGGGCGCACATCATGGGGGTCAGGGTGAGCGAGACGAAGGCGGAAATCACCACGGTCAGCGACACCACCATGGCGAATTCGCGGAACAGGCGGCCGACCAGTCCGCCCATCAGCAGGAGCGGAATGAACACCGCGATCAGCGACGCGCTGATGGAAACGATGGTGAAACCGATTTCGCCGGCGCCTTTGAGGGCGGCCTCCATCGGGCGCATGCCGTCCTCGACATGACGAAAAATGTTCTCGAGCATGACGATGGCGTCGTCGATGACGAAGCCGACTGCGATGGTCATGCCCATGAGGGACAGATTGTCGAGGCTGTAGCCGAGCAGGTACATGGCGGCGAAGGTGCCGACGAGGGCGAGCGGGACGGTGACGCTGGGGATGATCGTTGCCCAGGCGTTGCGCAGGAACAGGAATATCACCATCACCACGAGCGCCACCGAGAGCAGCAGGGTGAATTGCACGTCGTTGACCGAGGCGCGGATGGTTTGGGTGCGATCCACGATGGTGCGCATGTGGATGTTGGGTGGAATGCTGTTGGCGAGCTGCGGCAGGGCGGCCTTGATGCGCTCGACGGTGCCGATGACGTTGGCGCCGGGCTGCTTGAACACCACCAGCACGATACCTTTTGGGCCGTTCTGCCAGGCGAGCGATTCGCGGTTTTGCGGGCCGCGGGTGGCGGTGCCGATATCGCGCACACGCACCGGTGCGCCGTTGCGCCAGGCGATGATGAGGTTGGCGTAAGGGTCGGGCTGTGTGAGCTGATCGTTGGCCAGGACGGTGAGCGATTCGTGGGGGCCGTCGAGGCTGCCCTTCGGGCTGTTTACGGTGGCGTTGGTGAGGGTGTTGCGGACGTCTTCGATGGTCATGCCCATGGCGGCGAGCTTGGCGGGATCGACATCGATGCGGATGGCGGGTTTTTGCTGGCCGCCGATGCCGACCTGGCTGACGCCGGAGATTTGCGAGATTTGCTGGCTGAGGATGTTCTCCGCGTAGTCGTCGACTGTCGTGAGCGGGACGTCGTCGCTTTGCAGGGCGAGGATGAAGATGGGGGAGTCGGCGGGGTTGACCTTGCGCAGGGTTGGCTGGCTGGGGAGGTTTTTGGGGAGCTGGCCGGCGGCTGCGTTGATGGCTTCGAGCACGTCGGTGGCGGCGGCGTCGACGCTGCGGTCGAGGTCGAATTGGAGGGTGACGGCGCTGGTGCCGAGCACGCTGGTGCTGGTCATTTGCGCGACGCCGGGGATTTGGCCGAATTGGGTTTCGAGCGGCTCGGCGACGGAGCTGGCCATGACTTCGGGGCTGGCGCCGGGGTAGGTGGCGGTGACGGTGATGGTGGGGAATTCGACCGCGGGGAGTGGGGCGACGGGCAGCAGGGGGTAGCAGGCGATGCCGACGAGGAAAATCGCGGCCATCAGGAGCGATGTGCCGACCGGGCGTTTGATGAAGGGGGTAGAGACGCTCATGTAATGGTACTCGGGTAGGAACGAGAAAACGGTCTTCTTTTTTGAAAAAAAGAAGCAAAAAACTTTTTCTTATAAGGCAAAAGTTTTTTGGTTCTTTTTTTCAAAAAAGAACTGCTTCCTTTTGCGTCATCCCGCACGCGCCGGCCGAGGATCGACTTTTTGGCCTGATTGTACCCGCACCTGCCCGGCGACGATGACGTCCTCGCCGCCTTTCAGGCCGGCGGTGACGACGACCTGGCTGTCGCCTTCGTAGCCCAATGTCACGTCCTGGCGGATGGCGGTGTGGTCGGGCTGGACGACATAAACGAAAACGCCGTCGGGGGCGTGTTGCACGGCGATGTCGGGCACGGTGACGGCATTGTGCGCCACGCCGAGTTGCACGCGGGCAGCGACGAACTGGCCGGGCCAGAGGGTGCGTTCGTTGTTCTGGAAGGTTGCCTTCAGGGCGATCGTTCCGCTCGTGGTGTCGATGCTGTTGGCCGGCGTCAGCAGGGTGCCGGTGGCGAGCGGGCCGCCGTTGCCGACCGCGGTTCCGCCCTCCGAGGCGTAGGCCAGAACGCGCGGCATGGCGCCGGCGGTGGCAGCGCGCATCGCGGCCTGCACCTTGGGGAATTCGGCCTCGGGGAGCGTGAACACGAGGGAGATCGGCTGGACCTGGGTGACGGTGACGATGCCGCCGGTGTCGTTGGCGTGCACCAGGTTCCCCTCGTCGACGAGGCGGAGGCCGACGACGCCGCTGATAGGGCTGGTGATGTGACAAAACGACAAATTCAGCGCGGCGGCGGCGATGGAGGCTTCGTCGCCCTGGAGGTTGGCCATGGTTTGGTTCACCGCGGAGGTTTGGGTGTCGAGCTGCTGGCGGCTTGCGTAGTTGGTGCGGGCGAGGGCGGCGTACCGGGTGAGGTCGCGTTTCTGGTTGTCGAGTTGGGCCTGGTCGGCGCCGCGCCTGGCTTCGGCTTGCTGGAGGGCGGCGGCGTAGGGGCGTGGGTCGATTTCGGCGAGGGCGTCGCCGGGCTTGACGTCCTGGCCTTCGACGAAATCGATTTTGTCGAGGGTGCCGTCGACACGGGCGCGCACCAGCACGCTGCGATAGGCCTGCACGGTGCCGACGCCTGAGGCGAAAATGGGCACGTCCTGGCGGGTGGCTTGGGCGGTGGTGACGGGGGGGAGGCTCGATTGGGCGAGGGCGGGTGTCACCAGAGTGATGGCGAGGGCGGTTGCGCGCGTGGAGGGGTAGGCACGGTCCAACTTGTGTGTCTCCGCGATTGAGGCTGCACATTTAGCACGATGGGGAGGCGGAGAAAGGGGCGGCTGTTCTACTGGCCTTTTTCGGGGGA
>Ga0116229_10016113_pt1 | contig 10078 bp, 8 predicted proteins | sample S1TSphgellanicum_3_FD_87313 | JGI IMG/M metagenome (GOLD analysis project Ga0116229, IMG submission 87313) | Host-associated microbial communities from peat moss isolated from Minnesota, USA - S1T2_Fc - Sphagnum magellanicum MG | ecosystem: Host-associated > Plants > Peat moss > Unclassified... | reverse complement strand
ATCGGCGGCGCGTATGCGAACTACAACGAAGTGTCTCTGCGACGCGCCGTGAGCCGCGACGGCTCGTCAGACTATTTCATCAACGGCATGAAGGTGCGACGCAAGGACATCACCCAGCTGTTCCTCGGTACGGGCTTGGGTTCGCGCAGCTACGCCATCATCGAGCAGGGCATGATTTCCCGCGTCATCGAAGCGCGGCCCGACGATTTGCGCGCGTTCCTGGAGGAAGCCGCGGGGATCTCACGCTACAAAGAGCGACGCCGCGAAACCGAGAACCGCATCGGTCAGACGCGCGAGAACCTCGACCGCCTGAACGATCTGCGCGAAGAAGTCGAGAAGCAGATCCGGCATCTGCAGCGGCAGGCTGCGACGGCGCGTCGTTATCAGACTCTCAAGGAGGAAGAACGCAAGCTGCATGCCGAATTGTTGGCGCTGCGTCTGCAGGGCCTCGATGCGGAAGCCGGCGTTCGCGACTCGGCCACCCAGCGCTGTGAGACGGCGCTGCAGGCCGTGCTCGCGGATCTGCGCGAGGCGGAGTCCGAGATCGAGCGGATCCGGGTCGATCAATCCGCGAAGACCGATGCATTGGCAGCCATCCAGGCACGCTACTATTCGGCAGGTGCCGAGGTCACGCGCATCGAACAAAGCATTCAGCATGCGCGCGAACTGCGCCAGCGCCAGCGCGCCGACCTGGACCAATCTCAGGGTCAGGTCCAGGAATTGACGGGCGTGCTCCAGCGCGATCGCGGGCAGCTCGAGGCGTTGAGCGCGGAGTTGGCCACCATGATACCTGCGCTCGATGACGCTCACGCCGAGGAGCGCCGTGCCGCGGAACTCTTGGCAGCGTGCGAGCAGGCATTATCGTCCTGGCAGCAGACCTGGGACACCCATTCGCAGGCGGTCGCACAGGGTCAGCGCGAGACTCAAGTGGAGCGGGCGCGTATCGAGCAGCTCGAGAATCAACAGCGCCGGCTGCTGCAGCAACAGGAACGACAGGAAACCGAACGCTCGCGACTCGCTCAGGCCGAGCCGGGCAGCGCGCTCGAGAGCCTTGCCGAGCAGGCGTCGGCCGCCGGTGAAGCGGGTCGCAAGGCGGCGGGCGAACTCCAGGAGTTGCTGGCCGGATTGGCTGATGCCCGCGAACGCGAGCGCGAGCAGACCCAGGCGCTCCACGCCTTGCGTGCCGAGTGGCAGCAAGCATTGGGCTCCCAGGTTTCGACCGAAGCCCTGCAGCAGGCGGCTCTCGGCAAAGCGTCGGGCAAGGTGACGCAGTGGCTCCAGGCGCAGGCCTTGGACCATCAACCGCGGCTCGCCCAGCAGCTGCGCGTGGAACGCGGCTGGGAGCGCGCCGTCGAGACCGTGCTGGGATCGTACCTCGAGGCCGTGTGCGTCGATGGTCTCGACAGCATCACCGGTGTGCTCGACAGCTTCGACGGGGGACATCTGGCCGTCGTGAGCCTGGGCACCGAGTCGGCCGACGTGCGCGATGCAACGGCGTTGCAGGCCAAGGTGCACGGCGCCGCATTCTTGGGATCGGTCTTGTCTTCGGTGTTCACCGCCGACACATTGGGCGAAGCCTTGGGTCGTCGGCGGCAACTGGCGGCCGGGCAATCGGTGGTCACACGCGATGGCGTGTGGATCGGCCCGGATTGGCTGCGCCTGTCGCGTGACAAGGACCCGCACACGGGCGTGATCGAGCGCGAGGAGACGCTGCGCGAGATTCGTCAGCGCGTGAGTCGGCTCGAGGAATCGGTGCGCGAGTCCGAGCGGGGGCTGGAACTCACGCGAGAACGCGTGCGCGAGCATGAGGATCGGCGCGAGAAATGTCAGGCGGAAGTCAATCGCCTGCATCGCGAGCATGTGGATCGGCGCGCCGCATTCGACGCGGCCGAAGCACGCAAAGCGGATGCGGCACGGCGCCTCGATCAACTCGCGACGGGCATTGCCGACGTGAGGGCGGAACTCGAGCGCACCGAAACGGATCTGCGCGCGGCCCGCGGCCGCATGGAGGCCGCCATCGAGGCGCTCGCGGCCCTCGAGCCCAAGCGCATTGAACTCGACCAGTCGCGTGAACGACTGCGAGCGGAGCAATCAGCAGCGCGTGTCACGGCCCAGTCCGCACAACAGGCGGCGCGCGGCCTTGCGGTGCAGGTGGAGTCGCGCCGCTCATCGCATGCCTCGCTGACCGTCGCGTTGTCGCGGGTCGAGAGGCAGCTCGAGGGCGTGGTGCTGCGCCGAGATGAAGTCGCGCGGCAGCTCGCCGATGGCGAAGCACCGCTGGCCGCGCTGCAGGAGCAAAACGAATCGGCGCTCGCGGTGCGCGCACAGATCGAGGGGGAAATGCACGCCGCGAAAATCGCCAGCGACGAACTGGATGCGCTGTTGCGTGATCGCGAGGCGGGGCGCGGCGCGATCGAGCAGCGCGTCGACGGCGCGCGCACGGCAATGGACGAAGCACGGCTCGCCGCACAGCAAGTGCGGGTGCGACGGGAGAGCATCGCCGAACAACTGGCCGCGACCACGTTCGAACTCGCGGCGCTGCTGGCAGCACTGGGCGCGGATGCGACGGTCGAAGCGTGGGAGGCGCAGCTCGAGGAAACCAAGGGGAAGATCGATCGTTTGGGCCAAGTGAATCTCGCCGCCATCGACGAATTCAAGGAGCAATCCGAGCGCAAGGAATATCTCGACCGGCAATGCAAGGACTTGACGGATGCACTGGAGACGCTCGAATCCGCCATGCGCAAAATCGATCGCGAAACCCGCACGCGCTTTCAGGACACATTCGACCGCGTGAACGCCGGGCTCAAGGAGAAGTTTCCGCGCCTGTTCGGCGGCGGGCATGCCTACCTGGAACTGACGGGAGAAGAGTCGGACATGGCCGGCGTGTCCGTCATGGCCCGTCCCCCCGGCAAGCGCAACAGCACCATCAGCCAGCTGTCCGGCGGCGAGAAGGCGTTGACGGCGGTTGCATTGGTGTTTGCCATCTTCGATTTGAACCCCGCACCCTTCTGTCTGCTCGACGAGGTGGATGCCCCGCTGGACGAGAACAATGTGGGTCGCTTCTGCGACATCGTGCGCGAAATGTCGGCGAGCGTGCAGTTCATATTCATCACTCACAATAAGAGCACGATGGAACTGGCTTCACAGCTGGTGGGCGTCACGATGCACGAACCCGGCGTGTCGCGGCTCGTCGCGGTCGACGTGGACGAGGCCGTACGCATGGCTGCAATGTAAGGGCGCTGCCTTGGGCGAGTTTCGCTGGATACTGTTGGGACTCGGGGTGGTGCTGCTTGGCGGCATATGGTGGTGGGGCGCGCGCCGATCCCGGCAATTGCCGGGCGACGCCCAATTACGTGAGATGTCCGCGGGAGCGACGGGCGACGAAGCTGCGGTGACGCAGGAGCCGGCCGTGGGCGAGTATCGCCGGACGGCCGAATCGCGCGACTGGGGTGTGCCGCCCCTCGAGCCTTTGAGCATTCGTACGGCCGACTTTGATGAGGTGCAGGTGCTCGACTTCCCGATGACGGCCAGCGCCGATCCCATCGCAAACGACGTCCCCTTCCGGGCGACGCCGCCACCGTCGCCGCCACCGTCGCAGCCACCGTCGCCATCGCCGGCGCCATCGGCGCAGTCGCCGCCAGCGGCGCAACCGGCACCCGCGGCGCCGCCGGCGGCGAACGGCGAGACCCAGCGCATCGTCACGCTGCGCGTGAGCGCGGCCGGCGAGTCGCATTGGTCGGGCGCGGCGCTGCTGGCCGCGCTCGAAAGCCAGGACTTGCACTATGGTCGATACAAGGTTTTTCACCGCACGCACGGGGAGCGCACGTTGTTTTGCGCGGCGAGCCTCGTCGAGCCGGGGACTTTCGACCTCGGCCGCATGCCCGGCGAGCAATATCGCGGCTTGACTTTGTTTGCCGTGCTGCCAGGTCCGGCGGACGCGCTCGAAACCATCGACGTGTTGGTCGCGACGGCGGTGCATCTGGCCGAAATGCTGGGTGGAGTGGTACAGGATTCCACCGGAGCGCTCCTGTCCGTGCAGCGGGCCGAGGCGCTACGCGAGGATGTCGCGAGATTTCAGATGTCCTTGACCATGACCTGATGCAGGCAGGGCATGGGTGCGCGCGAAAAATCGGGTGGGGCGGAAAAGAAAGCGGCGGCACGCGTGGCCGAGCTCAGCGAATTGCTCGAGCGTTACAACCATCGATACCATGCGCTCGATGATCCGGAGGTGCCGGACGCCGAATACGACAAGTTGATGGTTGAGCTGCGCGGCCTCGAAGCGCGCTACCCGGAACTACTCAATCCGCATTCCCCGTCGCAGCGAGTCGGCGCCGCGCCGGTCGCGGCGTTCGGGACCGTGCGGCACCGTGTGGCCATGCTCTCTCTCGACAATGCCTTCAGCCCGGATGAGGTGCGTGACTTCGACCGTCGCATTCACGAACGGTTGGAACACGCGCGCGCGATACGCTACTCCGCCGAGCCCAAGCTCGACGGATTGGCATTCAGCGCGCTCTATGAGGAGGGCCGCTTCGTGCAGGGTGCTACGCGCGGTGATGGCGAGACCGGCGAGGACATCACGCCGAATTTGAAGACGATCCCGGCTCTGCCGCTCAGGCTGCGCGCGGACGGCGCGCCACGCATGTTGGAAGTCCGCGGCGAGGTGTTCATGCCGCGGGCCGGTTTCGAGCGCTTCAACCGGGAGGCGTTGGCCCGGAACGAAAAACCGTACATCAATCCGCGCAATGCCGCTGCGGGAAGCTTGCGGCAGCTCGATCCGCGCATGACGGCGGCTCGTCCGTTGGATCTGTTCATTTACGGCGTCGGCTACGTCGAGGGTGGAGAGCTGCCGCCACATCACGGGGAGATGTTGCAGCAGTTGCGGCGGTGGGGATTCAAGATCTGTCCGCAGGCGCGCGTGGTCGAATCGATCGACGAATGTCTCCAGTACTTTCATGACATGGGCGCGGCGCGGGCGTCGCTGCCCTACCAAATAGACGGTGTCGTCTACAAGGTCGACGACATTTCATTACAACGTCAGCTCGGCTTCGTTTCGCGCGCGCCGCGCTGGGCCATTGCACACAAATTCCCGGCCGAAGAAGCCTTGACGACGGTCCGCGGGATCGAATTCCAAGTCGGACGCACGGGAGCGCTCACGCCGGTGGCCCGCCTCGAACCGGCGTTCGTCGGCGGCGTCACGGTCAGCAACGCCACCTTGCACAACATCGATGAAATGACGCGCAAGGACGTGCGCGTCGGCGACACCGTGGTGATCCGCCGAGCGGGTGACGTGATCCCCGAGGTGGTTCGCGTGCTGCTCGAACGGCGCGTCGCGGGTGCGGCGTTGACCGTACTGCCCAGCGCCTGCCCTGTCTGCGGCTCACCCGTGGTCCGCGAACAGGATCAAGCGGTCGCACGCTGCACGGGCGGGCGCTCTTGTGCGGCCCAGCGCAAGGAAGAAATCAAGCATTTCGCATCGCGGCGAGCGCTCGACATTCAGGGCTTGGGGGACAAACTGGTGGACCAGTTGGTCGACCGTGATTGGGTGCGAACTCCGGCGGACCTGTTCGATCTACGAGCGGCTCAGTTGGCCACCTTGACCGCTTCGGCGAGAAGTCGGCGCAGAAGCTCGAGTCGGCGCTCGCGGCCGCGAAGCACACCAGCCTGCCGCGATTTCTCTATGCGCTCGGCATACGCGACGTCGGCGAGGCCACGGCCGCGGCGCTCGCGCACTACTTTGGCGATGTGGCGTCGCTGCGGGTCGCCAGCGTCGAGGAGGTTCAGCGGGTTCCCGACATCGGGCCGGTGGTCGCGAGCAACGTCGTCGCGTATTTCAGCGATTCAGCCAATGCGGCAATCGTGGATCGACTGTTGGCCGCCGGCGTCAGCTGGCCTCGACTCGAGGTCAAGATGGCCACCGGCGAGATGGCGGGGAAGACCTTCGTATTGACCGGCACGCTGTCGGGAATGACGCGCGATGCGGCGCGCGAGGCGATTGCCGCGCGCGGCGGCAAAGTCAGCGGCAGCGTGTCCAAGAAAACGCATTACGTGGTCGCCGGCGCGGACTCGGGATCGAAGCTCGCCAAAGCGCTCGAACTCGGCATCCCGGTGCTCGACGAGGCGGCCTTTCTCGCGCTCCTCGACGCCACGACCGACGCCCCAGTCCCGTGACTGGAGCATCGGCGCGGTTGCGCTACATATTCTTTTCGATTTTCGCCGTCTTCTTCAGTTCTTCGACGTAGGCCTGCAGTTTCTTCTGGATCACGCCGTTGGTGACCTGAGCCTTCACCTGCTCGAACGGTGGCGGCGCCACTTCGCGCGTATCCTCGAGCTTGATGATGTGCCAGCCAAATTGTGTTTGGACGGGCTCCTGCGTCATCTCGCCCTTCTTCAGGCCTTTAACGGCATCGCCGAACGGCTTGACCATGCGCGCGAGGGTGAACCAACCGAGGTCGCCGCCGCTCGTCTTGGAGTTATCCGAGGATTCGGCCTTCGCGACGTCCTCGAACTTCGCACCACCCTTGATCTTCTTGATGAGCGCCTCTGCCTTCTCCTTCGAGTCGACCAGAATGTGCCGGGCGTGGTACTCGGTCTTGTCCATGGCGGCAATGGCGTTGTCATATTCGGCGTGCAGCTCCGCGTCCGACGGCTCCTTGCCCTTCAAGTACTTCTGGGATTCCGCGTCGGCAAGCACGCGCATGCGCAGCACTTCCAGGCGCGCGGCAACGTCGGGATCCTTCTCCAGCCCGTCCTTGACGCCTTGGGCCGAAACCAGCTGCATGGTGATCAACTCGTCGAGCACCTGGGCTTTTTGCTGCGCATTGAGTTCGGTCTGCGGCTTGCCTTGTAACAAGCTTTTCACGTAAACATCGTAATCGGCGCGAGAAATGGGCGTGCCATTGACGACGGCGACCGGCGGCGACGTCGAGGCTGCATCGGATGCCGCCGGTGTCGTCTGCTGTCCCTTGTTGCAAGCCGATACCATGACGGCAAGCGCTGCCACGGTGGACACCAGGGTCCACGGTGTACGGAAAAATTGGGTCATTTGGATCCTCTACGAACGTAAAGACGACATTGGCCGACATGGCCGGCGCGCCCGGGGGCGGCAGTTTAGCCTTTACGAGCCGATCACTCCAATTATTGCGTTGAGGGCGTTATTGCGTTGAGGGCGGGCGTTACCGTTCGGACGGCGGCAGAGCTTCGATCGCCAGAGCGTGGATGTCGGTCTTGAGCAGGTCTGCAACCGTGTCATAGACCAACCGATGGCGGGCGATCGCCGTCAATCCGCGGAACGCCTCGGCGATGATGCGTACTCGAAAGTGGCTCTGCCCGCCGGCCGCGCCGGCATGGCCGGCGTGGTGGTGACTTTCATCCTCGACGGACAAGTGCACGGGGTCAAAACGGGCCTCGAGTCTCTGCCGGAGTCGTTCCGCGCGGTCGGCGTGCATGTCAGGCGCGTTCCGTTTGCACGGTTTTCGTCTTGCCGGAGAGCCAGATGACCTGGGGAATCATGAAGACGATCATCGCGACGCTGATGCCGAATACCTTGAAGTTGACCCAGACGCTCTCGGCAAAGTGGCGCGCAATGTAGATGTTGGCCGCGGCGAGCAGGGCGAACCAGCAAGCCCAGAGCGTGTTGATGACCCGCCAGGCGTGCGGCGACAATTCCAAGGGTTCGCTGAACACTCCCTCGAGGAGGCGCCGCACCAGCGGCGCAGCGCCGATGAAATTGCTGGCTAAGAACGCCACCGCGGCGGCGCCCATCAACACCGTGGGCTTCCATTGAATGAATCGCACGTCGTGGAACAGGAACGTCGCGCCGCCGAGCACGACGGCAACGCCGGCCGTCACGACGTGCATGGTCTTGTAGCTGCCGGCGCGCGCGCGGTGGACCAGCATCACCAGAACGCAGATGACCATCAGGGCACCGGTAGCCCAGTACAGACCCAGCAGTTTGAATGCCACGAAGAAGACGATGAGGGGGGACCACTCGAGGATTTGGTTCATGCAGGTATCATAGCCGACCAACATGAGCATCTACCTCGAACTGCACCCCGTTTCCCCGCAACTGCGCTTCATTCGCCAAGCGGTGGCCGTGCTGCGGGGAGGCGGCGTCATCGTCTATCCGACCGATTCTTGCTACGCGTTGGGGTGTCACATCGGCGACAAGGCGGCGCTCGAGAGAATCCGCACCATCCGTCAAACGGACCATAACCATCATTTCACATTGGTTTGCAGCGATCTTGCGGAGGTTGGCAAATACGCGGTGGTCGACAATTCTCAGTATCGGCTGCTGCGCGCCCACACGCCCGGTCCGTACACGTTCTTGCTGAAGGCATCACGCGAGACGCCGCGCCGGCTCAAACACGAGCGCCGCGGCACGATCGGATTGCGGGTGCCGGATCATCGCGTGACGTCTCTGTTGCTCACCGAGTTGGGCGAGCCGGTCATGAGTTCGACCTTGTTGCTACCCGGCGAAGATCTGCCACGCACGGATGCGAAGGAGATCTACGAGCGGCTCGGTCATAGCGTGGACATGGTGTTGGATGGCGGAAATTGCGGACTGATCCCCACTTCGGTCATCGATTTGTCGGGTGACCAGGCCGTCGTGGTTCGCGTCGGTCGCGGCGACGTCAGCCCCTTTGCCGGCGCTGCGACCGTATAATGCGTCAATCGTGCGGGCATCTGAGCTCGTGTGTTTTGTTAAACAACGAGTGCAAGAATTGGATTTATCTGGGTTTCTTTACAAGTTGTCGATTTACGCGATACCGGCTCTGTTTGCGATCACCCTGCACGAAGTTGCACACGGCTGGACGGCGCGCTTTTTCGGTGACCGTACCGCCGAAATGCTCGGGCGCTTGAGTCTGAATCCCATGCGGCACATCGATCCCATCGGCACGGTGGTGGTTCCCGGAATCCTGCTCGCCATCGGCGGCCCGCTCATCGGCTGGGCCAAACCCGTGCCGGTGGCAACCAGTGTGCTGCGCCAACCGCGGCGCGCGATGGTCTTCGTCGCACTGGCGGGCCCGGCCGCGAATTTTGTCATGGCCTTGATCTGGTGCGCTGTGCTCGGCGTCGTCGCCCGCCTGAACGGCAACCTGGTCGTCCTTCGCTGGATCGAACTCATGTGCCAGGCGGGAATCGTCGTGAACGTGGTGCTGGCGGTGTTCAATCTGCTGCCGGTCCCGCCGCTCGACGGTGGCCGGGTGCTGGCCGGATTGTTGCCGCCGCGCCTGGGTAGTCGGCTCGAAAGGATCGAGCCCTTCGGTTTGTTCCTCGTATTGGGGTTCTCGGTCATGCGTTGGTTGGATTGGATCTTCGAACCTGCATTCAGGGTCATGGGGCGCGTCATCAGCATGCTGCTGGGGGCACCGGCATGAGCTTGCCCACCCAGAATCGGCGCGTGCTGTCCGGCATGCGCCCGAGCGGGCTGTTGCACCTCGGCAATTATCATGGCGCGCTCAAGAATTGGATCGAACTGCAGTATCAATACGAGTGCTTTTTCTTCATCGCCGACTGGCACGCGCTGACGACGGGCTACGAGGACACCTCGAGACTCGAAGAGTACGTCTGGACCATGGTCATCGATTGGCTCGCGGCCGGCTTGAACCCCGGCGTGTGTACGCTGTTCATACAATCGAAGGTGCCGGAACACGCCGAGTTGCATCTACTGTTGTCGATGATCACGCCCTTGGGATGGTTGGAACGCGTGCCGTCGTACAAGGACCAACAAACGCAACTGGCGGATCGCGACCTCCATACTTACGGTTTTCTCGGGTATCCCCTGTTGCAGAGCGCCGATATTCTGCTCTACCGGCCGCAGTACGTGCCGGTGGGCGAGGATCAGGTGGCGCACGTCGAGATCACGCGTGAAGTGGCGCGGCGCTTCAATCACATCTACGGCCGTGAGCCCGAATTCGAGCAGAAGGTGGAGAAGGCCATCAAGAGTCTAGGATCGCGCAATGCGGCGCTCTATCGCACGTTGCGCAAGGAATTCCAGGAGACGGGCAGCGGTGATGCGCTGGCGAAGGCCAGGGCGCTGGTGGAGTCCAACTCGCGCCTGACGGTCGCCGATCGGGAT